>ENA-OWLX01000995-OWLX01000995.1-metagenome-genome-assembly--contig:-NODE-995-length-10833-cov-33.249675_pt1 | contig 10833 bp, 10 predicted proteins | sample MGYA00245351_ERZ651106 | MGnify/ENA primary metagenome ERZ651106 (study PRJEB26857, sample SAMEA4031768) | metagenome | biome: human; feature: oral; material: saliva | place: Philippines | collected 2014... | reverse complement strand
AATCGTTACTGTATCGTCTGTGTTCATATTGTTTCCTTTCTTAAATTTGAAAATAACGTTTTCATATTCCTACCAAGAACATTTTATCACTTCTTGGAAACACTTTCAAGCATTTTGCTAACTTTGTTTGCAAAGTCTTGATTTTTTTATCATTTTTTTTATCGTCTTCACTGCCACCAGTGAATTTATCGATTTGTTCAGATGCTTGTTTTGCTTTTTCGTTATCAGTATCTTTTAATTTATCAGAAACATTTTTTGCAGTTTCCTTTGCTTTATTTAAAAAATCTCCAGCCATAGTAAAACCACCTTATTTAGTATTAGTTAATGATTATTATTTTTTGAATTTATCAATAACATCATTTGCTTTTTCTTTTGCATTTTCTACTGCTTCTTTAGCTTTACCAGAAGTTTTATCTTCTTTGCCTTCTTTTTCTAAATTTTTATCATCGGTAACATTACCAACTGTTTCTTTCACATTTCCTTTTGCTTGTTCAAATTTATTTTCGTCTGCCATAAATAATACCTCCTTAGCAATGTATATATTAAATACCACATTACTGAAAGCATAAACATTTAAAGCAAAATTATTTAAAATTTCACAATAAAATCATAGGAAATACTTTAATAAAGATGATTTTTAAAATAATTTAAATATAGAACATATAACCATCTAAATTATTTGTATCATTGTAATCTGCTAAATATTGTAGCGTTGTATTATCTAAAACTTCTCTTACTGCATCTCTCATTCTAATCCAAAGTTGTTTCTGTGCAGGAGGTTCAGAATCAATGCTTTCTACAAATGTAATAGGTCCTTCTAATAAACGAATAATATCGCCAGCAGTAATTTCTTCAGCTGACACTCTTAATTGATAACCGCCTTTTGCACCACGAACACTTCGAATTAAACCAGCATTTCTTAATGGACCGACAAGTTGCTCTAGATAAAGATCACTTAAGTTATTTTCTTCTGCTATAGATTTTAATGAAACGCATCCTTGGCCTTGCTTTTTAGCTAAAGATATCATTAATGTTAATCCATATCTTCCTTTTGTTGATATTTTCATTATATAACCTCACTTAATTCGAATACTATATATTAACATTCTATCATTTTTTACGTTAAGATAATATTAGAAAGGTGTGAAAGATTGTGACGAACGAACCACTCGCTTCAAGAATGAGACCAAATACGATTGATGAAATTATTTCACAAGATCATTTAGTTGGTACTAAAGGCATTATTCGACGAATGGTAGAAACTAAAAGATTATCCTCTATGATTTTTTACGGTCCTCCTGGGATCGGCAAGACAAGTATTGCCAAAGCGATTTCAGGAAGTACTCAATTTAAATTTCGCCAACTAAATGCTGTTACAAATACTAAAAAAGATATGCAACTGATTGTTGAAGAAGCTAAAATGTCCGGGCAAGTCATTTTATTGCTAGATGAAATTCATCGGTTAGATAAAGCGAAACAAGATTTCTTACTGCCCCATCTTGAGAATGGCAAAATTGTATTAATTGGTGCTACTACTTCTAATCCCTATCATGCTATCAACCCAGCAATTCGTTCAAGAGCTCAAATTTTTGAGTTATATCCATTAAATGAAGACGATGTTAAATTATCTTTAGAAAGAGCGTTAAATGACGAGGAACGAGGTTTAGCTTCATTTAATCCAATAATTGATAAAGATGCGATGAATTATTTTACAACTCAAAGTCAAGGCGACGTGAGAAGTGCTCTAAACGCTTTAGAATTAGCTGTGCTCAGTTCTGAAGTAACAGATAACCAAAGACATATTACTTTAGAAGATGCTAAAGATTGTTTACAAAAGGGCGCATTCGTCAGTGATAAAGATGGGGATATGCATTATGACGTAATGAGTGCATTTCAAAAATCAATTAGAGGTAGTGACGTTAATGCAGCTTTACACTATTTAGCTCGATTAATTGAAGCTGGTGACTTACCTACAATTGTTAGGAGATTGTTGGTTATCAGTTATGAAGACGTCGGATTGGCTTCGCCAGGTGCTGGCCAACGTACTTTAGCAGCAATTGAATCTGCCGAACGACTTGGTTTTCCTGAAGCAAGGATCCCATTAAGTCAAGCTGTTATTGAATTATGTTTATCACCTAAGTCTAATTCAGGTATTACTGCCATTGATGCAGCATTATCAGACATTCGTAAAGGACATGTAGGACAAATTCCTGATTATTTAAAAGATGGTCATTATTCAGGTGCCAAAGAACTCGGAAGAGCTATAGGTTATAAATATCCTCATAATTATGAGAATGGATTCATATCTCAACAATATTTACCCGATAAGCTAAAAAACAAAATTTATTATACACCAAAAATGACTTCTAAAACGGAACAACAATTTAAAACTATATTTGAAAATATTAATAAAGCACAACAGAAAAACAAATAATCCTAATGCCACATCATTATTTCATCAAAAAAAGTCCTTAAAGCTTACACAATAAAGTGAAAAGCTTTAAGGTCTTTTTTATTTTTTATCTTTGATACGTGTAACTGGTATGTCTTTTAAAATGTCATTAATTACATAACTTGCACAAATTAATCCTACCGCACTAGGAACAAATGCATTGGATGACGGAGGCATTTGGGCTTTCCTTGTTGGCGCGTTGGCATCTCCTACTGTTTCTTTAACATCTTCTCTAATGACAATTGGGCTTTCATCTGAAAACACTACAGGGACGCCTTTATAAACACCTAATTTTTTCAATTTACGACGTATCAATTTGGCCATAGGATCCATATAAGTTTTGGATATATCTGCAATTTGAAAACGTGTTGGGTCTGTTTTATTTGCTGCACCCATACTTGAGATAACTGAAATACCTCTATCAAGGCATTCTTTCATTAAATGAACCTTGTAAATAAGTGTGTCACTCGCGTCTATAAAATAATCAATATTATAGTTGTTAAATAAAGCCTCGTATGTTTCTTCCGTGTAAAACATATGTAGCGAAGTGACTTTACAGTCTGGATTAATTAACTTGATACGTTCTTCCATTAATGTCACTTTACTTTGACCAATCGTAGATGTGAGCGCATGTAATTGACGATTCACGTTTGTGATATCCACATCGTCTTTGTCGATTAAAATAATATGTCCTATATTCGTACGTGCTAATGCTTCAGCTGCGAAAGAACCGACACCACCAACGCCTAAAACAACAACTGTTTTCTGCTTTAATAAATCTAATCCTTCTTGACCATAGGCCAATTCATTTCTCGAAAATTGATGTTTCATCTCTAAACTCCTTATTAAACAAATACTATTATTATTATATTATAACACTATACTTTTTATATTTTAAAAGCACTTTATAAACCAAACATTAACATGTATGGATTTACAGCGGCTTATCAACTTTATTATAAAAAAATACGCAAGACCGAAGTCTTGCGTACCGATAGAGTCCGTGAGTGCCGTAGTTATAAATTGCTTGATCATTCGGCCTGCTATTAACAGGTGGGTGCCCTGTTTCTTGTTTTGCAAGTCCTCCTTAAGAGGCGTGTGCGCTGCAAGAAAACCTATTGGGCTCCCGGATCAAAGAGTGTTAGGCCCAAATATGAAGCAAACTTACGAACACTACAGATGACTACCTTATGCAAGTATCATAACATAATATTTGGATTTAGCAAGAATTAAAACTTGGTCCATAAAAATTAATGTCTAATTCTTAATGATAATTCTTCTAATTGACTTTCAGAGACTTCACTAGGCGCGTTTGTTAATAAACACGTCGCAGAAGCTGTTTTAGGGAACGCGATTGTATCACGTAAATTTGTGCGACCTGTCAACAACATCACTAAACGGTCTAATCCTAATGCAATACCGCCATGTGGTGGCGCACCATATTTAAATGCATCTAATAAGAAACCAAACTGCTCTCTAGCTTGTTCTTCAGTAAATCCTAATACTTCAAACATTTTTGATTGTAAATCAGCGTTATGGATTCTAATAGATCCTCCACCTAATTCATAACCATTTAGCACAATGTCGTATGCATTCGCTTGAGCATTTTCAGGTTCATTATCTAATTTTTCAATATCTTCTTGTTTGGGAGCAGTAAATGGATGATGTGCTGCTGTATAACGTTTCAAGTCTTCATCATATTCAAGTAAAGGCCAGTCTGTTACCCATAAGAAGTTTAATTTACTTTCATCAATCAAATCTAATTCTTTAGCTAATTTCAATCTTAAAGCGCCTAAACTTTGAGCAACAACACTTGGTTTATCTGCTACAAATAATACTAAATCTCCTGAATTTGCACCAGTTAATGATTTTAGTTTATCAACATGTTCTGGTTCAAAGAATTTAGCTATAGGGCCATTTAAACCTTCATCAACCACTTTAACCCATGCTAACCCCTTAGCACCGTAAATATTGACAAATTCAGTTAACGCGTCGATATCTTTTCTAGTATAATTGTCAGAAGCACCTTCTGCCACAATTGCTTTTACTTGGCCATTATTATTCACTGCATCTTTGAAGACTTTGAAATCCATCATTTCACCAAGTTCTGAAACATTTATTAATTCCATACCAAAGCGTGTATCTGGTTTATCTGAACCAAAACGATCCATTGCTTCATTATAAGTCATTCTTGGGAATGGACGTGGTACTTCAACATTTTTAACATCTTTGACTACTTTTTGTAACATTTCTTCGCCTGTACCCATCACATCTTCTTGGTCAACGAAACTCATTTCAATATCAACTTGGGTGAATTCTGGTTGACGGTCAGCACGTAAGTCTTCATCACGGAAACATTTTACAATTTGGTAATACTTATCAAAACCACTAATCATTAACAATTGTTTAAATATTTGTGGTGATTGTGGCAAAGCATAAAATTCACCTTCATGTACGCGTGAGGGCACTAAATAGTCACGTGCGCCTTCTGGCGTTGATTTTGTCAACACTGGCGTTTCAATATCATAAAAGCCTTCAGCATCTAAATATTGTCTAATGGCACGTGTTGTTTGGTGCCTCATTTTAAAAGTTTGTGCTAATTCTTGACGTCTTAAATCGAGATATCTGTATTTTAATCTAATATTTTCATCTACATTTTGATTTTCTTCATTTAATGCGAACGGAGGCGTTTCAGCTTTATTTATAATTTGTATATCAGAAATTTGGACTTCTACTTGTCCTGTTGCAATCTTTGGATTAACTGTTTGTGGATCACGTTTTTTCACAATACCTTTAACTTCTACCACATATTCAGATCTGATCGTTTCAGCTGTTTGTAAAGCTTCTTTTGAAAAATCTGGGTTAAATACGATTTGTACATAACCTTCGCGGTCACGAAGGTCTACGAAGATAAGGCCACCTAAATCTCTACGGTTGTGTACCCAACCTTTCAATATAACTTCTTGTTCTAATAGTGATTCAGTAACTAAACCACAATAAGTTGTTCGTTTACTCATGCTATCTTCTCCTTAGTTTTTAAAATAATTAACAAGTTTACTTAACTCAATCAGGTCTGATTCACCAGATTGCATATCTTTAACATTTATTTTGTTATCTTCTAATTCTTGATCTCCGATAACTACCGTGTATTTAGCATTTAATCTATCAGCCTGTTTCATTTGACCTTTAACTTTACGCTCCATATAATCTTTATCAGCTTTGACACCATCCCTGCGTAAATCATTTAAAATTTTCACTGCGTATCGATCAGCTTCTTCTCCCATTGTGACGATAAACAAATCAAACTCATGTCCCATATCCAAATCAATGCCTTCTTCTTCTAAAGCAAGTAAGAGTCTTTCAATACTTAACGCAAAACCAATACCAGTTTGACTAGGACCATCAAGTAATTCTAATAATCCGTTATATCGGCCGCCACCACATAATGTAGTAATAGCGCCATCATAATTAGGGTTATCAATCATGAGCTCAAACGCTGTGTGTGTATAATAATCTAATCCTCTTACTAAGTTAGGGTCTTCTTCATATTTAATACCTAAATCGTCTAAATGTTGTTTCACTTCTGCAAAATACGCTTTTGAATCTTCATTTAAGTATTCTGTTATACGTGGCGCTGTTTTAACAGCTTCTTTATCTTTATCAACTTTACAATCTAAAATTCTCATTGGATTAGTGTGTAAGCGTGCTTGGCAATCTTTACAAAAATCTTCTATTACCGGTTCAAAATGTTTTACCAAAGCATTGTTATATTCTTTACGAGAATCAATATCACCAATACTATTGATAACCAATTTCAAATGTTTAAGTCCAAAGGATTGATAAATGTGCATGACCATTGCTAATATTTCAGCATCAATACTAGGATGCTCTGCGCCTATGGCTTCAACACCAAATTGGGTAAATTGGCGATAGCGCCCTTTTTGTTTTCGTTCATAACGGAACATCGGCCCGTTATAATATAACTTTACTGGTTGATTAGGTAAGCCTTGCATTTTATTTTCAATGTAAGAACGTACAACAGCAGCAGTCCCTTCTGGACGTAATGTAATACTGCGATCGCCTTTATCTTTAAAAGTATACATTTCTTTTTGAACGACATCAGTGGAATCACCGACACCCCGTGCAAATAATTCTGTACTTTCAAAAATTGGTGTACGAATTTCTTCATAATTATATAATTCCATTAATTGGTCTAATCGTGCTTCTATATATCGCCATTTTTTTGTTTCTTCTGGTAAAATATCTTGTGTTCCTCTAGGAATATTTATCATAAAATCTCTCCTTTTATACAATAAAAAAACCCTTGTATGACCTTAACAGTCATACAAGGGACGAATCTCCGTGTTGCCACCCTAATTGGTTATATATATAGCTATCTATAACCCACTTTATACGAATAACGTTCGTCACACGGCTTTATCTTCATAAAACACCTCTTCTTGTGTTCTAATTTCTAAATTACTAAGCATAATTTTCCAGCCTCGAATTATGTCTCTACGCATTAGCAAATGCTGTCTCTTCATCTAGAACAGTCAAGAATGATATCGGTTTTAATATAGAATTCATATCTAATAATAACGAGTTATCGATTAATATGCAACCTTTTTATTCTGAAAAGTATGCACTTAAACCATCAACAACTGCTTGTTCTACAATATGACGATGCAATTGATTCGTTATCATATTTTCATCGGTGGGGTTACTGATATAGCCTAACTCTAATAAAACAGCTGGTACATCCGTCTGTCTCAATACTTGGAAATTTTCTTGTCTAGCACCTTTATTTGTTAATAAAGCTTTCTTTTGTATGTAAGCATTCAATGTTTCGGCTAGTACTTTTTGATTATCTTTAAACCAATATACTGTAGTGCCATTGGCTTTAGAAGATTTTAAAGAATCGTTGTGTATACTGATATAGGCATCGCCTTTAATATTACGGTCATCTAAGCTAACATAGGTATCTGAGCTTCTCGTCATATTTACGGTCGCACCTTCTTTTTCTAAAAGTGTTTTGAGTTCTTTCGCTGTTTTCAAAGTATACACTTTCTCAGTACTATGCTTTTTGGTATTACTTGATGCTCCCTGATCACTACCTCCGTGACCAGGGTCAAGTACAATTGTTTTATCTTTTAAAGGGTTAGCGTTAGGATCTGCATCTGCTTGAATATCAAGATTAGTGTGCCAACCCGCTACCCAACCTTTATCTTTATGATTACTTGATTCTACTTCAATCCATTTACCAGATTTCCCAATTTTATTAAAATTTTGTCCTTGATCAACTGATTTTATCGCAGGATACACTGCATTAGGGCCTGTTCTTAAATCAGTATCTTCTGTAACATAAATCGAACTAGATTCTTCGTCATTATGATTTAAAAAAGCAATAATCATAAAAATAAAAATGACAAACGCTACCATAACAATGAGTGTCGGCAAATTCTTCAAATTATGTTTTTCTAACCAAGTATTGACTGTTTTCATACGATTTTGCCATCCTGACTTTCATATATAATCGTCACTGGTCCATCGTTGGCAATATTAACAAGCATGTCTGTTCCAAATTCACCAGTTAATACATTAATACCGTATGCGCGTATCGCGTCATTCAGCTTTTCATAAAATTCATTTGCTTTATCGGGAGGCATTGAATTTGTAAAGCCTGGTCTATTTCCTTTTTTTACATCAGCATAAAGTGTAAATTGCGAGATAGAAAGGACTTCGCCTTGTACTTGCTGTAGGTTGAGATTAAGTTTGCCATCTTCATCTTCAAATAGACGTGCGTTCACGATTTTTTTCGCTAATACATCGATATCCGCTTCAGTTGATGATTTGCCTACGCCTACTAACAAGCAATAACCCTTGTTTATCTTATTTTCGATAGATCCATTTGAAACAGATGCTTGTTTCACTCTTTGAACAACTACTTTCATGTATGTTTCACCTCTAATTCCAAACTCTTGTTACTGTATAAACATCTCCAAGTTGTTTAATTTTATCTACAACTTGATAAACTTCATTTACATTTTTTACCATTACGCCGATATTAATGACTGCATTTTTGTCAATATCTGAACGTCCAGAAACTTTCACTAAATTGCTTTTTGTCGAATTAACTGCTTGTAATACTTCGTTTAGTAACCCATTTCTATCGTAAGCAGTAACTTCTAAATCAACCTGGTAACGTTGCGTTGCATCTTTCGAACGTACCCATTCGACACTAATCAATCTTTCTTTTTCGTTTTTGATATTGGGACAATCTGTGCGATGCACCTTAATACCGTGCCCTTTAGTGATATAACCAACAATATCATCGCCAGGTATTGGATTACAACATTTTGACAATTTAATTAATACGTTTTCGATGCCTTCAACATATACACCGCTATCTGTAGTAATATCATTTTTAATCGGAACTGACTTTTGAACTTCTTGAACAGAATTTAATGCTTTTTGTTTATCTTGTATACGCTGTTTTTCAGTTAACTTATTAACGATTTGTAGTGCTGTTACACCGCCAAACCCAACTGCTGCAAATAAATCGTCTTCATTAGAAAAATTATATTTATCTTTGACCACTTCAATATTATCATCAGTCAAAACAGCATCCATTCTATAACCTTGGTCTTTTATTTCTGCTTCAACCATAAATTTACCTTTTTCAATATTAGAAGAACGATCTTGTTTTTTAAAGAAACTACGAATTTTACTCTTAGCGCTCGAAGATTTAACAATTTTCAGCCAATCACGACTTGGCCCATAGGAATGTTTGCTCGTTCTAATCTCAACAATATCGCCTGTTTGCAAAACGTAATCAATTGGTTCAATTTTTCCATTTACTTTAGCACCAATCATCTTATTTCCTACTTCACTATGTACAGCATAAGCAAAATCAATTGGGACAGCGCCATATGGTAATTCAATTACATCACTTTCTGGAGTAAAAGCGTATACTTTATCACTTTGCAAATCAAATTTTAAAGTTTCCATAAACTCTTCTGCATCTGTTGTAGTACTATCTGTTTCTGCTAATTCTTTAATCCAATTTAATTTTTTATTGAAATTTTGTGTTTTTTCAGTAACTTTTTTGCCTTCTTTGTACGCCCAATGTGCTGCAACCCCGTGTTCTGCAATTTCATGCATTTCAAAAGTTCTAATCTGAATTTCTAGAGGATCACCATTAGGGCCAACAACAGTAGTATGTAAGGATTGATACATGTTTTGTTTCGGCATTGCAATATAATCTTTAAACCTTCCAGGCATTGGTTTCCATAACGTATGTACGAGTCCTAAAACGGCATAGCAATCATTAATCGAATTTACAATAATTCTAATGGCTAATAAATCAAATATTTGATCGAATTGTTTCTTTTGTTTAACCATTTTTCTATAAATACTATAAATATGTTTAGGTCGCCCGTTTATATCTCCGATTATTTGCATTTTTTCCATCTCATCATCTATCCGATTAATGGCATTTTGTATATAATCTTCTCTTTCACTGCGCTTTTTTTTCATGAGATTAACGATACGGAAATATTGCACGCTATCTATATATCTAAGCGCAGTATCTTCTAGCTCCCATTTGATTGTATTAATCCCTAATCTGTGAGCTAAAGGCGCGTAGATTTCTAGCGTTTCTTTAGATATTCTTATTTGTTTTTCCCGTGGCATCGCTTTTAATGTTCTCATATTATGTAAGCGATCTGCTAATTTAACAAGGATAACACGAACGTCTTTTGCAATAGCTATAAACAGTTTACGGTGATTTTCAGCTTGTTGTTCTTCCTTAGAGCGATATTTAACTTTTTTAAGCTTAGTAACGCCTTCTACGATTACCGCAATTTCTTCGTTAAACATCCCTTTTACATCATCAAACGTATAAGGCGTGTCCTCAATAACGTCATGTAAAAAGCCTGCTACGATGGTTGGGCCATCTAAATGCATTTCAGTTAATATGCCAGCAACTTGAATGGGATGCATAATATATGGTAAACCGTTTTTTCGAAATTGACCTTCATGTGCCTCATAAGCTAGATGGTAACTTTTCAATACATATTCATATTCTTCCTTTGATAAATATGATTTTGCTTTGGATAATACTTCGTCCACACTGTATGGATATTCATTGTTCACTTAAGACACCCCTATACTAAATATTAATCGCTATTACATACCCAGTATTATTTTTATATCGATTGTAACGTATTTTTACGCTATTAGGTCAAATTATGTATAATAGTTATATAATACTACATGTTATTAAATAAATAAATGAGTACAGATAACAATTAGAAAAATGTAGCTAAATTTCAATTTTTTAATGCAAATAAAATATATTTTAATATAATACTTTATTAAGA
>ENA-OWLX01000988-OWLX01000988.1-metagenome-genome-assembly--contig:-NODE-988-length-10863-cov-6.990285_pt1 | contig 10863 bp, 12 predicted proteins | sample MGYA00245351_ERZ651106 | MGnify/ENA primary metagenome ERZ651106 (study PRJEB26857, sample SAMEA4031768) | metagenome | biome: human; feature: oral; material: saliva | place: Philippines | collected 2014... | reverse complement strand
AATAGAAATATAAAAAAGAATCCTGCAAAGCAGGACTCATTTATATGTTAGTCAAAGAATTTATATTCTTCAAAATATTTCTGTGGATGATCACAAGCCGGACATTTGATTGGAGCTTCTTCTGCTTCAATCACAAAGCCGCAGTTGTTACACTTCCATAATACTTTATGATCTTTTTTAAAGACATCCCCGTCTTCAATAGTTTTTAATAATTTTAAATAACGATCTTCATGCATTTTTTCAGCTCTGGCAATAGACTTTAAGATTGCAGCAATAGCCGGGAAACCTTCCTCTTCAGCAATTTTAGCATAATTAGGATACATATCAGTCCATTCTTCATTTTCACCATCAGCAGCTGATTTTAAGTTTTCAGCAGTCGTAGAAAGCATAGCCGGGAAAGTACCGGTAATTTCTAATGCTTCTCCCCCACATCCGCCTTCAACTAATAATTTCATTAATCTTTTTGCATGTTCTTTTTCCTGATTGGCAGTTTCTTCAAAAATATTAGCCACTTGAACATAACCTTCTTTTTTAGCAACTGAAGCAAAGTAAGTGTATCTGTTTCTAGCCTGAGATTCACCTGCAAATGCTGTTAAGAGATTAGTTGCTGTCTGAGTTCCTTTTAAATTCATTCTTTTCTTCCTCCTCATTTGAATTTACACACACACTACATACACCATGGAATACGACCTGGGAAGAATGAATCTGATGACCTAATGTAACTTCAACTTCATTTTCTAAAGCAGTCTGTAGGTTTTCATTGATTCTAACATCAAGCACTTTGCCACACTTTTCACACACAAAATGATGATGACTGGTTAAATCAGGATCATAATAGATTTTATTATCTCCTACATCAAGTCTTTTAATAGATTCATGTTCCACTAAGAAGTTTAAGTTACGATATACTGTACCCAAAGAAATATCAGGGATCACTTTTCTTGTATCCTCATAAATTTCCTGGGCAGTAAGATGTGTATTACGACGCATAAGAACATCATAAATTGCATTTCTTTGTTTTGATTGTCTTATCTTCGTACTCATGCTTAACCTCCTTATTAGGAATAATTCCTATTTGTATAATACTCTTATTTCCTATTAAATGCAATACTAAATAAGAATTATTCCTATTTATTTTTATGAATGATATAATAAGAAAAAGGAGACTGCTATGAAAATATTAATAATTATTGGATCACCAAAAAAACATTCTTTTAATTATCTTTTTTCTCAATATGCTTATCAGTATCTAAAGAAGTATTGTGAAGTAAGCTACCTTGATTATCATGATCTTCCTTATATATCATCAGATAATCAATATGATTTCATTGAAACGGTAGAAAGAATTAAAAAAGAAATTGAACAAGCTGATGGATTATGGATTTTTGCAAGTGAATATAATTTAAGCTATTGTGCACAGTTAAAGAATCTGCTGGATTGGTTATCTGTTCCAATTCAAGATCATGATTTTGATCAGGGAACATTTATTAAAGGCAAGAAAGTAACAATAACTTCAGTAGCCGGTACAACAGGAGGAAGATTTGTATTAACTAAGTTATATGAGTTATTAAATTTTATTGGAATGGATTTAATGAAAGATGATAGTACAGGTGTTGCTTTATTGAAGGAAGATTTTAAAGAAGATATTCCTCATTTTACAGTAGAAGACTTTAATCATCTTTATCGTCAATGTGATAGTTTTATTTGTTATATAAAGGGGTCTTTATGAAAGCAATACTGGCTGCTGTCAATAATCAAAACGAAGAGTTTAATATTCTGCTGGAAGAATTAAAGGGTTTATGTAAGGCCTGCAATATAGAATATACACATATTATGATACAAAATACTATCCCATCGAAAGCATATTATCTGGGAAAAGGAAAAGCCTATGAATTAAAAGAATGGATTCATGATGAAGAAATGGTTATCTTTAATGATGAACTATCTGGTTTGCAGATGAGAAACTTAAGAGCTTTATTAGATATTGAAGTAACAGATCGTACAGATCTGATTTTAAGGATATTTGCCTCAAGAGCACATACCAAAGAAGCAAGACTACAGGTAGAAATTGCCAGGCTTAATTATGAGTTGCCTCGCTTATCAGGAATGCATCAGGGGATTTATTCTCAGCAGGGAGGTATGGGATTCAGAGGAGCAGGTGAAACACAGTTGGAATTAGATAGAAGAAAGATCCATAATAGAATAGCAGGCTGTAAAAAAGAATTGGCAATCTTAAAAAAGGAAAGACAGATTCAAAGAAAGCAAAGAAAACATAAAGATATTATAGCTTTAACAGGATATACTAACTCAGGTAAATCTTCTTTAATGAATCTTTACACTCATAAAAAAGTAGAAGCAAAAGATATGCTTTTTGCAACATTACAGACATCTTCTAGAAAAGTAAGAATTAAAAATAGGGATCTGATTATGTCTGATACAGTAGGATTTATTTCACATCTTCCGACTCATTTGATACAGGCATTTTTATCAACACTGGAAGAAGTGAAAGAAGCATCGTTAATTTTAATGATAATAGACCGGTCATCCCCTTATGTGAATAAGCATATAGAGGTGACATTGGATACATTAAATAAACTGGGTGTTAAAGATATTCCGATTCTCTATGTTTATAATAAAGAAGATTTAGAGTCACAGGATTTCTTTGTTCCTAAAGAGCCTTATGTTTTTATATCAGTTAAAAATAAGACTCATATGAATGAATTAGAAGATATGATTATAACTCTTCTGACAAAAGACTATCAGAGAGTAACTTTAGATATTCCTTATACTAATGGTGGTTTATATAATGAGCTATCACATAAATATCAGATTATAAAACAGGAATTTAAAGATAGAAGCATATCTATAGTATTAGAGCTGGATCAAGAAGATTATTTTAAATATCGGCAATATAGGATTTAAAAAGCACCTTAAGGTGCTTTTTGTTCTAATTTTTCTTAGGTAAAGGTTTCCATAGTTTAGATCCGGTATATTTTCTTTTAGTAATCAGTCCTAGTCCTTTCCATAAATCACCGGCATATTTTCTGGTCATAGTATCGGCAATATAGCCTTGATTATCATTTACCCATTGCTCCATTTCTTTTTTAGTTGCCTGATTTATCTTTGCTTTATCTTTATCATTTTGATAAGATCTGGAAATAGAATGTATGAAAGCAAAGCCGTCAATAGGATTATTTTCTTCTCCATTATAACAATAAAAATAATAAGTTATCACACCACCTGTTTTCTTATTTTGTTTCTTTGTTTCAGTATTTCTTATAGGCTTAGGATTTTTTCTTGTCTGTCTGGTTTCTTTTTTAGGTGTTTGAGAAGGCTTTGCTTGCTGAGAAATCTCTTTTTTAATAGAAGCAGTTTCTTTCTTCTTGGCAGTGCATCCGGAAAATATTAATATGCTTCCTAAGATAAGTAATAATAATTTACTTTGCCTTTTTAATTTATCTCCTGTTTTTTTACATTCATACTATACTTATAGATATAAAATCAATAAATTATATGCATATTCAGTTTAATTAAATATGTTTCAAAGATTATTAATATCTCTTTTAATAATAGAAATCATTTTTTGAGCATCTTTACTTCCATATATCAGAGGATCTATATCATAGATAGGGATAGAAACCTGAGATAAGAGAACAGGGTGCTTTAATTTAAGCTGTGGGGCTAAATAGAGTATATCTAACGGTAATGATAAGTCATCTAATCCTAATGGGGTAATTATAAAGATATTTTCTTCATATTTTAATATTTCTTTTATCATTGAGACAAAGCTTGATGAAGATAATCCATCATGTGATAAAATACCTATCTGATATTTCTTTGATTTATAATGCTTTAATAAAGCATACTGATATTCTTTAAACATTTCTAAGAAATGCCTATATGATTTAAACTGGTAGTGAAGATAAAAGAGTATGTTATGATTCTGATCCAGAATTTGTTCTTCAATAATACCGTTATACCATAGTGTTATTCGTCCTTTTATATTTGTGATATCATATGTAATACGGCGACAGTATTTATTGTTTTTAGTGATAGCAACATGGATGGAATCTTCATCAGAGAATTGTATAAGAAGATAAGAAAAGAGATAATCAAATAGTGTTGTTTCTATAAAGTAATTCATATGCGGCTCCTTGACGATGTTATTTTAACATATGTTTATATTTGTAAAAAGTAGTCTACCGGTTTTATCATTTTAATTGAATACAAAATGGGATATGATAAAATAATTATAAAGAGGTGATGACACATGGGTAAAAAATATGTAATTTCTGATTTACATGGTCAGTTTGTGTTATTACAGCTGTTATTAGAAAAAATAGAGTTTTCTGCTGATGATGAGCTTTATATCTTAGGAGATATTATGGATAGGGGACCTAATAGTATTGATATATACTATTTTGTGAAGAGTATGCCTAATATTTATATGCTCAAAGGAAACCATGAGATTATGATGAGACAGGCTCTTGCGATGTCTTTAAAATATAATGATTTAGATGATGAAAGAAGTAATCCTTATCGTTTATGGAAACAAAATGGGGGATACAAGACAGTAGATAGTATTAGAGAATATTTACAGAAGGATCATATTCCGTATGATGAATATTTTGATATCAGAAAACAGTTTGTTTTAGAGATGATAGAATTTATTGATTCATTACCTAGCTTTATAGAACTTGATTATCAGGGGAAGCATTATATTATGGTTCATGCCGGAGTTGATCCGGATTCTATTCGTATTGAAGATAATGATCCTGAATTAATGGCATGGATTAGAGAATATTTTTATTTAAGTGAATGTAATCCAAATTATATTTATTTATTTGGACATACACCATTATGTTTTATTAATGAAGATCGTTCATTTAATATATGGCATGATCCCCAATGGCATAATAAGATAGGATTAGATGGCGGATTAGCTGTTGGAGATAGAGGACAGTTAAACTGTTTATGTCTGACAACAGGTGAAGAAATTGTCCTTCCTTATGCCTTGGGACAGGAAGAAGCTATTAAAAAGAGGTGTAAGAAATAATAGTGAATACTAAAAAGTTTATAAAAGCAATAAAATATTGAAAGACTACAATTCATTATTTGCATAAAAAAATACCAGTTTAAACTGGTATTTTTAATACATTCCACCTGGCATTGACGGCATAGCCGGTGTTTCTTCTTTCTTAGGAAGATCAGCGACTCCGGCTTCAGTAGTAATAAATAAAGCACTGATGCTTGATGCATTTAATAATGCACTTCTTGTTACTTTGGTAGGATCAATAATGCCTTGTTCAAACATATTAACCCAGATACCCTTCTTAGCATCAAAGCCCATATCTTTATTAGCTGTTTTCTGCTGATCAATAATATCTTCCGCATTATATCCGGCATTCTCAGCAATCTGTGATAATGGAGAGAATAAAGATTCTAAGACAATATTAATACCTTTCTGAACATCAACATTATCATCTTTTAAAACTGTCTTTAATTCTTTATAAGCTTCAATTAAAGCAGCTCCTCCACCTACAACAATACCTTCTTCAACAGCTGCTTTAGTTGCATTTAAAGCATCTTCAATACGAAGTTTCTTTTCTTTTAATTCACTTTCAGTTGTTGCACCAACCTTAATAGTAGCAACACCATTTGATAATTTACCAATACGTTCCTGTAAGCCTTTCTTTTGATAATCTTTAGCTGTTTCTAATTGAGCTTTAATTTCATTAATACGATTATCAATTGCTTCACTCTGCCCATGACCAATTAGAGTTGTATTATCTTTAGTAACTGATACTTTCCTAATAGTTCCTAAATCCTCTAAAGCAAGATCTGAAAGCTTCATATTAAGATCTTTATTATAGAACTTAGCCCCTGTTAAAATCGCAATATCTTCTAACATATCTTTCTGATTATCACCAAATCCCGGAGCTTTAGTTGCAACAACGTTAAATGTACCTCTCAGTTTATTTAATACTAAAGTAGAAATAACTTCATTTTCATAATCTTCAGCAATTAATAATAATGGCTTATTAGCCTGTACAACCTGTTCTAAGATAGGAAGAATCTCCTGTAAATTAGAAATCTTATGATTTGTAACTAAGATTAACGGACTATCTAAATCAACAGTCATCTTATCTGAATTAGAAACCATATATGGTGATACATAACCCTTATCATACTGTAAGCCTTCATTAACTTCTAATGAATCCTCAAATGAATTACTATCATCAACACTGATAATACCATCTCTTCCTACTTTATCCATTGCATGAGAGATTAATTCACCAATATGATTATCTCCGGAAGAAATAGATGCAACAGAAGCAATATCTTTAGAAGTTTCTACTTTTCTTGAGTTCTTTAATAAGATTTTAGCAACTTCTTTACCTGCTTTTTCAATACCTTCTCTTAATAATACAGGATTAGACCCTTTATCAACAGCCTTTAATCCTGCACTAATCATATATCTGGTAAGGATAGTAGCAGTTGTTGTACCGTCACCGGCAACATCATTTGTATTATTGGCAGCTTCATAAACAAGCTTAGCACCCATATTCTCAAAGGCATCTTCTAATTCTATCTCTTTTGCAATACTTACACCATCATTAGTAATAAGCGGAGAGCCATAACTCTTTTCTAAGACAACATTACGCCCTTTAGGACCTAAAGTAATACTGACTGCATCAGCTAATGTATTGACTCCCTTAAGCATTGCTTTTCTGGCATCATTGCCATAACGTACTTCTTTTGCCATAATCATTCCTCCTAATCATCAAGTGAAGCTAAAATATCTTCTTCATCAATCACAATATAATCAATATCATCAACAGTAACTTTAGTACCGGAATACTGCTTAAAGACAACTTTGTCGCCCTCTTTAAGATCGCTTTCACATTTAGGACCGACAGCACATACTTTTCCTATGCTTGGCAGTTCCTTAGATTCTGTTGATAAAATAATACCGCTCGCTGTTTTTTGCTGAGCTTCTTCTTTTTGTAATACCACATTCTTATATAATGGTTTCAGCATCTCATTCACTCCTTTTAGCACTGATTATTTTTAAGTGCTAAAGATATTATAATCTATATTGGCACTTTGTCAACAGAAGTGCTAAAAGTTTTTTAAATATTTTAAAAGAGCCGATAACAAACCGGCTCTAATGCTTTGTTTTCTTTTTTGTATCCTTGGATGCCATAAAGACAATTAATCCAAGAATTAATCCATAATAGAAAGAGAATACACGCCAGATAAACATGGAACTGCTGGCAGCAGTCTGTCCTAAGAAGCCAAAAAGAATCATATAAGAACCTTCACTACCGCCACTGGCACCGGGAATAGGGAGAAAGACATTAATCAGATTAATAATAGAAGCTAAACTGATAAAGTTAAAATACTGAGAAATACGAACAGGTATTCTTAATGCCAGACATGCAAAGAAAGGAACGGAATACATAATCAGAAGCTTTACTAAGTTACACATACAGACTTTAAAAAATAGACGCTTATCTGATTGTAATAATTTAAGTTCTTTTCTAAACTCTTCAAAATATGTCTGAATTTTAGCACAGCTATCTTCATAATTCTTAATAATATGTATCTTAGCTAAAAATAATAGAACGGTATTAATTAAGAAGTTCTGGAATCGTTTAGAGGTAGCACCCAAGAATAGTGCAGCAGTCACAATAAAATTCACAAGAAATCCAATGGCTGCCATACTTGTTACAGCAAGACCTTCATGCATATAATAGCCGGCATGAACCAGCATAACTACTAAGGTAAATGAAATCAGTACAGTCTGGTAACTGATAAAGGCTAATAGTAATATTGATGAAGCAATAGTAGGGGGAATACCCTGATTATTAAAGACAAAGATTTGAACAAATTGTCCTCCGCTGCTTGATGGCGTTAAGCCATTAAACAGGGTTCCGCTTAATCCATTAACCAAAGCCTGTTTAAAATTATAATCTTTTTTATAAACTTTACCAAAACATAATAGTGAATAAGCATCTACTAAGTAATAGGAAAGCATGTGTAAAGCCAGATAGATAAGCCAGATCAGATTGGCACTGCTGATGGCTTCTTTGACCTGCTGAAATTCTCCGCCAATTGAGAAATAAAGAGATATTCCGCTAATCAAAAGAATAAGTGCTATATTTATAAAATAGCTTTTTACACCTTTCATTGTTCTCACCTTCACTTATTATCATACTAAAAAAAAACCATTTATAGAAGTAAAATAATCATCAATAAAAAAAATAACGAAAGACATGAATACCTTCGTTAATTTTTTAAAGTAATGAGCAGTACTTCATTTTTTGCTAAAAACTTCATATGAAGATCTTTTTTTAGTCCAAGTCCATTACTGACTAAAAGTGTTGCTTTGTCTTTTTGATAAGAACCATGATGATAAGTCTTACAATGACTGTCTTTATAAAGACTGCCAATAAAAGGAAGATAGATATAACCTCCTCCGCTATGTCCTGATATATGAAGATCTTCCTGTTTAGAAGTTTCTTTAAAGAAATCAGGATAATGAGAGAGACTGACTGTATAATTTGTTGATTTGGTAAGAGGCTTGGTTGCCTGGATGCTGTAGCCTGTTAAAGTAATCTGAGATTTCTTATAATAAACAGTCCGGCTGGCATCACTTAAGACTTCAAAGCCGCCTTCATTTAAAATCTGTGTTACTTCACTTTTATGAGTCTGATCCTCATCTCCTAAAACTGCAAATTTACCATAGGAAGATTTTATGCTTTTAATTATCTTCTGTACTTTAGCAGCACTGATAATATCTTTCTCATAGAGGTCACCGCCAAAAAGCACCATATTATAATTCTTTTTATTAAGATCATCGGTAATCTTTTTAAATAAAGTAATATCCTGTTCACTTTTGAGATGCAGATCAGAGAAATAAGCAATAGTAAAGTTGTTAAAATCTTTAGGAAGTGTACTGCTTTTTATTTGAATATTATGAAAGGTATAGCCATTTGCTGAATAACCATATATAAAGAAAGAAACGATAACTAAAGCAATGACTGCAACAGCAATTAAAAATTTGTTTTTATATTTTCTTAATGTAGTCATGATTTCTTATTCATGATAACAGGAATGACCATAGGATGTCTTCTTGTTTTCTGATAGAAATAAGTCATTAATGTATCTCTGATTGTATTTTTTATTTCTGCAAATGTTGTTTTGCCTTTTAATTGCTGTGTCAATTTTTTACCTACAAGATTCTCTGCTTCATGAATCATTTCAGTGCTGTCTTTCATATAAACAAAACCGCGACTCATAATAATAGGTCTATTAAGTAATATACCGGTTCTTGAATCCATCGAAACCAGAACGGAAACCATTCCATCTTCACTTAACACTGTGCGATCATGAAGAACGCTTGTAGAAAGCCCGCTTAAATCATTGCCGTCAACATAAATATCATCAGCATGAACACGTGGACCCGGAAAGACTTCATGATTTCTTAAGATAAGAGAATCACCATTTGAACAGATAAATGCATGGTTGATATCTCCGCCAACTTCTTCATAAAGTCTTGAATGTACTACCAGCATCTTGTATTCACCATGGATTGGGAAGAAATAATGAGGTCTTGTTAGTAAAAACATCAGTTTCATTTCTTCCTGTGAAGCATGACCGGAAGTATGCAGATTAGAAATAGAAGAATTCTCTAAGACTTTAGCACCTGCACGATAGAGCTTATTAATCACCCTATTAACGCTTGACTGATTGCCGGGGATCGGATTACTTGAAAAGACAACAGTATCTCCCGGCTTTATTTTAATCTGTCTATGTGTACCGTTCGCAATTCTAGATAGAGCAGCTAATGCTTCACCTTGTGAACCTGTACATAAAATCAGTATTTCATCATCAGAAAGATGCTTAGCCTCTTCATTGCTGACAAAGAAACGATCAGGACATTTGATATAGCCCAGCTTTCTTGAAATAGTAATATTATTTTCCATTGAGCGTCCATAGACAAGAATCTTTCTATTAAATCTGACTGCCGCATCAATAATCTGCTGTACACGATGGATGTTAGAAGCAAAAGTAGCAACAATAATACGTCCTTCAGCTTTTCTGAATTCCTTTTGAACAGTTTGAGCGACTTTTTTTTCGCTGATGGAAAAGCTTGGAACTTCAGCATTGGTACTATCAGCTAATAAGAGATCAACACCTGTTTCTCCCATAAAAGAAATTCTCTGATAATCAGCTGCCTGGGCAACAGGAGTTAAATCAAATTTAAAATCACCTGTTTCCACAATACGTCCATTTTCAGTATTAATAATAACCCCCATTGCTTCAGGGATAGAATGATTAACATTAAAAAAGCCTATACTGAAATGCTTTGTTTTAATCAGACTTTCACGATTAATCTGTACCAGCTTAGTTGCATTTGTCAATCTATGTTCTTCTAATTTTCTGCGAATCATAGCACATGCCAGCGGGGATGCATAAATAACCGGAATAGGAACAATCTGTAATAAGAAAGGAATACCTCCGATATGATCTTCGTGACCATGAGTGATAAATAATCCTTTAATTTTTTTACTATTATATTTGAGATAACTGAAATCAGGAATAACATAATCAATACCCGGTAATCCTTCAGAGGCAAATTTTACACCGGCATCAATGACAATAATTTCATCATCCTGTTCAACAACATAACAGTTTTTTCCTACTTCATTTAAGCCTCCTAAAGCAAATATTCTGGTATCTGTTTTCTTTAAGCCGCTTTCATTATTTTGCTCATTTTTTGTAAATTTACGAGCATTGTTTTTACTCTTTGTAAGAGTCATATAATCACCTAGCTTTCTATATTATATATTATTA
>ENA-OWLX01000987-OWLX01000987.1-metagenome-genome-assembly--contig:-NODE-987-length-10867-cov-18.818535_pt1 | contig 10867 bp, 5 predicted proteins | sample MGYA00245351_ERZ651106 | MGnify/ENA primary metagenome ERZ651106 (study PRJEB26857, sample SAMEA4031768) | metagenome | biome: human; feature: oral; material: saliva | place: Philippines | collected 2014... | reverse complement strand
AGTATTTACCAAGTTCAGGATCGTTTTTAGATTCTTTCTTGCCGTCAACATCTTCGAAACGAGTGTTTTCAACCAAGAGAACTTGTCCATCTTCAAGAGCGTTGATAGCTGCTTCCAATTCAGCACCACGAGTGACACCAGGGAAAACAACGTCTTGGCCCAATTTAGCTGCCAAGTCTGCTGCTACAGGAGCAAGTGATTTACCAGCCTTATCAGCTTCTTCTTTCACACGTCCAAGGTGAGAGAAAAGAATTGCACGTCCACCTTGTTCGATGATGTACTTAATAGTTGGAAGAGCTGCTGTGATACGGTTGTCGTTAGTGATTACGCCATCTTTCAATGGTACGTTGAAGTCAACACGAACGAGGACTTTTTTACCTTTCAAGTCAACGTCTTTAACAGTAAGTTTTGCCATGTTACAAAAACCCCTTTATTTATTTTATTCGAAACTATTATATCACACTTTGGAAATATAAGGAAAGATTTCACAAGATTTTTCGATATTTAATCTTCATCTTCTTTTTTCTGTTTCAATGTCAAGGCTAAACTAGCAAGACCAAGGCTGACCAATCCTGCTATTAGGGCTTCATTAGCATCAGCAGTTCCTGTGTTTGGTAATTGGGCACTTGCTTCTTCTGATTTAACTGCTGTATTTTGGACTGGTTTTTCCTGTGTAGCTACTGCTTCTGGTTCTGTTTTTACTTTTGTACCAATTTCAACAATTTCTGGAATCGCCTCTTGGATGACTTCTGTTGAACGAAGACGACGTTGACCATTTTCATCAACTTCAAAGACATGTCTTAACAGACCATCTCGTCCCTGTATGATGACTCGTTGTTCACCAACTAGCATATCAGCATTTTCATGTTCTTGACGATCAAAGGCAACCTTTTCCTCTTGGACTTCCAGTTTAGGAGCCTTTTGATGGTCAGACACCGGTTGATTAGTAGGTTTTGGAAGGACTGTGTTTTGTGGTGCTGGATTGGCAGGAATGAGACCAGTACCTACTTCTACGATTTCAGGGCTTGCTTCTTTCAAAACTTCTGTAGAGCGAAGGGTACGATTACCTTGGCTATCTACTTCAATCAAGCGACGAATGTGTCCTTCAACTCCTGCTTGGACAAGTTGACGTTGACCGACTGGGAGATTTGAATTTGGTCGTTCTTGGTGTTCGAAGGCAATACTTGTCTCTTCAATTTCTAATTTTGGAGTATCCACAACCAAATTCTTGACACCTTCAGCTGGTTCCTTGCTTGAAATAACTTTTTCTACTGGTTTAGCAGGTTGTGGTTTTTCAGCAGATTCATAAACAAAGGCATAATGAGTAAAGTGTGGTGCTGTAAAGATGACATGACTATCCGTTTGTTCAAAAGCCAATTCTACTGCCTCTTTGCCTTCAGGTAAGAAGAAGACTTTCTTCACTTTCTTATCTTTCTCAATTGGGATTTTCACAATAGAAGCGTAAGAGAGATCAACGTCTTGACCTTTTTCATCGAGACCTTCTATTTCAAAGACATGAGCATCTTCTCCAGCAAAGTATTTCTTCTCTTCAGCACTTGCTTGAACACGCTCTACTTTCAATCCCTTGATGACAGTCTTCTCTTTATTTGAGAAGTGTACTTCAACACCTGTTTTACTATCAGAAAAGACTGCTGGTTTGTCTTCTTTCAATAAAGCAACCAGATCTTTCAGACTCTGTTTCGCTGTTGCAAGCTCTTCTGGACTCAAATCTACTTTTTCAACCAAGGTCTTGTTCTTCTCAAGAAGTGGGGCTAGGGCAGAACCTGAAGGATGGTTTGGTTTTGAAGCCAAGAGTTCTTGAGCCTCACCTGTTAAGCGATCGAGTTCTGTCTTTTCTTCCGTAAATTTCTCTTGACCATTCAGAGCTTTATGAGCTTCTGTCAATTTATTAAGTCGGTCATTGACTTGATCTTGGGTGCTAGTTTCATGGTCTTTCAACACTTGTTCAGCCGCTTCAATTGCTTTCAAGAAGGCTTCTTTTACTTCTGGTGAAGCAAAGTTATAGACCACCTTGTTCTTAGCCGCTTCAACTTCTGCTAATTTTTGTTTAAGGTACTCATCGTTCAATGCTGCTTTTGGAGATACCAAAACATCAAAGTTGATTTTATGACCTTGGTAACGAAGAGTCAAGGTTTGACGCCCAGTCTTTTGAGCATCGTAACCAGAAATTTCAACTCCCTCATCAGTAAAGGAATGTTCTTCCATAGTGTCATTGCTATAAGCCACTGCAAAGCGTCCTTCAGACAAGTCCAAGCTATCACCAACTAGGTAATCTTTTTTCGGTTCATGACTTACTTCAATTCCCAAAATAGTTTTCGGACTTGCTTCATCTTGGCTAGTAACAGTCACTGATAAATTAGCATGTACCGGTTGCCCCAAATATTGTAAAGTAAGATTTTGTTCTCCCTTATGATGCGTATCAAAACCTGATACTGATACACCCGCGTGAGTTAGGCGAATAAGTTCGTCCTCAGCTCCACCTTCATACTGAACTCGAAGAACACCACCTCTAAGGTCTAAATCCTCCCCTTCGGCGTAGCTTGTTTTCTTAGGTCCTGTTTCTAGGCTGACTGACTTGATTCTTCTGTCATCTTTTGGAACGGAAACTGCTAGGACATTACTAATTTCCTTGCCTGGCAACTGGGTACGATAGTAAAGAAGACCAGATTGATTTGTCAAATCCAATGGTGAACTTGCTAGGTCTCCTCCAACTTCGCTCTTCAAGGTTGCAAGCGGAGTTTGAGAATTTGGATTGTCATAAACGGTAATGGTTGCTCCAGCTGGTACATCCGCAAAGCCAACTTGTACCTTGTTATTGCCTAGAGAACGGGCTGCAGCCTTGGCCATCGGAATATTGACACTCTCAGTATCAAGCTTTTCATACATTTTCCAGTTATAGATACGAATAGCCTTCCATGGAGTTCCATTGTCAGAAGTGACAACATTCAAGCGCCAATCTTGAGCTGTGATTGGTTTATCAAAGGTAATATCTGTAACATGGGCTTTATTGCCACGAACTTCCTTAGCCAACTTCCATTGACCATCCGCATCTTTATAATAGAGGTCAAAGTCTTTGGTGTTCATCAAACCGTCGTTTACAGATTCTCCACCAGCTCCAGCATGGTCCATCACCCATCTAACAACTGTACGTGGCTGGGTCAAACGAATATCCACACTACCACTTAACTGTCCAGAAGACCACTTGTCTGAAAGACTGGTAATGGTACCATTCAACATGCCTTCGATACCTTCTCCACCTTCAGTCTTAGGGAAAGTACTATCAATAACTGTTGCCCCTGGAACGATATTTTCAGCTAGTGGTTTTGGTAGGCTGGTATCTTTTACAGTCATACCCCAATCAAAGGTTGTGGTTGCAGCTTCTGAACGAACCCCATTTTTACCGACTGCTACAACCTTCAGTTCTTGAGTTGTACCCTGAGCACTTGCTGAACGGCTAACTTTTGGTAGATAAATCGTTGTAGAAGATGAACCAGTTAGTAATTTCCAGCTGTCTCCATCTTTTTCGTAAACTTCATAGAAATCTGCATCCTTGTTACCTTTAAATTGCACAACTGCTTCCGCTTCTTGGGCATTTTTAAGGACTTGTTTGGCTACAGCTACTGTGGTTGGTGCCTGTGGAGCATCTTGATTATTGCTGATGGTCAATTGCCCCAGGTTGAATTGATAACCTTTTAAATCTTTATCATTTTCAAAATAGAGTTTAATACCGTAAATTGTTTTACCTGCCAAGGCACTCAAATCAAAATCATCGGTAGTCCAGTTATCTGAAACTGTCAATTCTTTACGGGCAGCTTCATCACCGTAGGTATAATCTTTCTTGGTTGCAAATTCTACATAAACCTTGGTACCCTTGCCTCCTTTGTGGGCAACATGTAATTTGGTTGTATCTGTCACCTTCAAGCGAGTAGAGTACAAATTCACATCTTGCTTGGTCGCACCTGAAAGATCCCCTGCAAATTTGAGAGAAGTTCCACCATTATAAGCATCTTCAAAATCATAGCTTGCTTTCAACTTATCACCAGTTGATTTTTGCCACCAGCGCCATGTTGGAAGAACACCTGAAACTGAACGGTAATTCCACTCAGAATCCTTAGAAACCTTACCATCTACGAACCATTTTCTACCATGACCTGTATTAAAAGAAGTAGTAAAAGTATTACCTACTGCTGGCGTGCGGTCCGCAACTAGGTTAGCAATCCCATACCAATCTTTATCACCTGGTTTTTGGCCAGTAGGATCACCTTGGTAACCTGTAAAGAAGATATCTTCATTCTTATGATAATCTTCACCAGTTTTTCCTAAACTTGTAATGGTATCTGGGGCGAACAAACCAAGAGAAAGGCGTAATTTCCCATTTTCATCTAAAATGTCATTCCACTTAACCTTTGTCTTATAGGAACCACCCTGCTGCAATTCCAAACCTGCAAATACATCATACGGATTACGGCCAATCCAGTTGGCAGTTGCAATAGTGTAATCATTTTTAGCCTTATCCCAGTTAAAGTTAGCAAAGAAGTTATCTGCTGGAACCTTATCTCCTTCTGGTTGCATGAATTGGTAGTTGTATTCTCCCAAACCATCTTGGTGGTAACGTCCATAGTTATAGGTCATGGCATCGTACCAAGAATACTTGATTGGATGGTTTACCTTAGCAGCATATTCCTTGGTATAGAGCATAAACTGGCGCATCTTTTCTCCAAGAGGTTCAACCAAATCCCCAGTTGTTTCTTGGTTAATGAAATAGCCATCATAGCCATAATACTTAGCCATATCCACCAATTTACGGGCAATTGGGAAGCTACCATCTGGGTCTTGCTTCAAAGCTTCAGCGAATTTTTCTTGATCTGCAATACTATTAGACCAGTTGAAGAAGAGTGTACCATATACAGGAACCCCGTTACGGTGACCTGCATCAATAATGTCAGGAGTTGGTACGAGACCTTCCCAGAAGACCATTGAGTCTAGATATTGCCAATAGTCAAAAGCATAAGCTTTGAACTCTTCTCCACCAACAGAAGCATGGTCTTTTGCTTTAGAGTTGGTGTTGGATAGGGCTTGTACTTTTGCTTCCTTGCTAGCTTTTTCATTGACCAAATGACCTGTCCGACGTGAAGCGAGGGCAACAGATCCGCGGTTAATAGCGTCATCTTCACGAGCTCCTGGTTCCCATTTTAACAATTCTTCCCAAGAATTAAACTTGATTTCCTTTGGTTTTAATGTTTTTTCCGTATTTTTAGGGACATCTGGCTGGACTTCTTTTTCAATCTTATTAGCTTCTGCTGCTGGCTTAGACTCATCTCCTTGGCTAGTTGCTTCAGGTTTTGATTCCGTTTCCTTGTCAGATTTAGGTTTTGCTTCTGCAGATGATGTTTCTGCAGCCACCTCACTTGGTTTTTCCTCTGGTTTAGCTGCGCTAGCTGCTTCTGCAGTTTCAGTAGTTGCAGCTTCATTGCTTGCTGGCGAAGCAGTTTCAGATCCTGTCGCTACTCCTTCTGCCTTTTCTGGCTTATTTTCTCTAGCATGTTCTCCTTCATGCTGCTTGTCAGCTTCATTAGTTGGATGCTCACTCTCTCCTGAAACAAGCGCTGTATTGGCTCCGCTATTTTCAGGAACTGCAGTTTCTTCAGCCAAGGCTGGACCAGCAAATAAAACAGCCCCAATCATCAGCGAGCAGGCTCCTACTGATAACTTACGAATACTGTAACGACAACGTCTTTCAAAAAATGGATTCTTCATTTTCTCCTCCTAAAAGATTGATTTTGTTGCATAAAAGAAAGCGCTTAACTTTCTTTATAAAATTTTTATCCCAATCACAGGGACCAAGATAATTCCTCCCTCATTTTAAAATATTTCTTTTAAATGTCAATATATAAAAGGAAATACCTATATCTAGGTTAGAAATTGGTAAAATTAATATAATTAAGGCCCATTCTAACGAATTTTCTTTCTAAAATCTTAGCTTAACACTTGTTAGATTTACTTTTATCCTTTAAAATAGAATAGGAGAAATTCCGTTATTATTTTTCGGAGGAAAAAGAAATGTCCATTAATTGGCAGGAAATTTTATTTCACTTTTTAGGTGGTCTGGGGCTATTCTTATATAGTATCAAGACCATGGGAGACGGTTTGCAACAAGCTGCTGGAGATCGCCTTCGTTTTTACATTGACAAGTACACTAGCAATCCCTTTTTAGGTGTTCTAGTCGGAATTGTCGTGACTGCCCTGATTCAGTCAAGTACAGGGGTTACAGTTATCACGGTTGGACTGGTCAGCGCTAGTCTTCTAACTCTTAGACAGGCTATCGGAATTATCATGGGAGCCAACATCGGAACCACCGTTACTTCCTTTATCATCGGTTTCAAGCTTGGTGAGTATGCTTTACCCTTGATTTTCCTTGGAACCATGTTCCTCTTCTTTACAAAAAACAGAACAGCAAACAATATCGGGCGCATCCTGTTTGGTGTAGGGGGAATCTTCTACGCCCTCAACCTCATCAGTGCCGGTATGAGTCCTCTTAAAGATTTACCACAATTCAAGGAATACATGGTAACCTTGGGACAAAATCCTGTGTTGGGAGTTTTTGCCGGTGCAGTGATTACCGTCCTCATCCAAGCTTCTTCTGCGACAATCGGGATTTTGCAAGGTCTCTATGCAGGTGGATTCCTTGACCTTAAAGGTTCGCTACCAGTTCTCTTCGGGGATAATATCGGGACAACCCTAACAGTTATCATCGCGGCAGCTGGAGCCAATGTCTCTGCGAAACGCGTTGCTGCAACCCATGTTACCTTTAACGTTTTAGGAACTATTCTTTGCTTAATCTTATTAGGTCCATTTACGTCTATGATTGAGTACTTCCAGGCACTCCTTCACCTCTCACCTGAGATGACCATCGCCTTCTCTCACGGTGCCTTTAACGTAAGTAACACTATTGTACAATTTCCATTCATCGGAGCCTTGGCCTACTTTGTAACCAAGCTCATCCCTGGTGAAGATGAAGTTGTCAAGTACGAGCCACTTTATCTTGATGAGCATTTGATTAAACAAGCTCCATCAATCGCTCTCGGAAATGCCAAGAAAGAACTCCTTCACTTGGGAAATTATGCTTCCAAAGCCTTTGACCTTTCATACAACTACATCATTGACCTCAATGAAAAGGTTGCTGAAAAAGGCCACAAGACGGAAGAAGCCATCAATACCATTGATGAAAAATTGACTCGTTACCTCATTACTCTTTCAAGTGAAGCTCTTAGCCAGAAAGAAAGTGAAGTGCTCACCAACATTCTTGATTCATCCCGTGATTTGGAACGGATTGGGGATCACGCTGAGGCCCTAATCAATCTGACTGACTACCTTCAACGTAAAAATGTTGAGTTCTCTGAAGCTGCTTTGCAAGAACTAGCTGATATCTATCAAAAAACCACTGACTTTATCAAGGATGCCCTTGATAGCGTGGAAAACAATGATATTGAAAAAGCTCAAAGTCTGATTGAACGCCATAAAGAAATCAACAATATGGAACGTGTTCTCAGAAAGACCCATATCAAACGCCTTAACAAGGGCGAGTGTTCAACACAAGCTGGGGTCAACTTTATCGACATCATTTCCCACTACACTCGTGTGTCTGATCACGCTATGAATCTAGCTGAAAAGGTCATCGCTGAACAAATCTAAAATCCAAAAAGCTATCCTAAATAGGATGGCTTTTTCTTCTCCTAATCAAGAATTACTCTTCTACCATATAGAAAAATGCTTTGATTCACAATGGAATCAAAGCATTTTAAAGAGCTCCCCATACATAATCGCAGAAGCCGCAGTTCCTCTGTACTTGGCCTCTTCTCTTTTAATAAAGCGAGCCAAGTTGAGCAACTCAGGTGCCGGATGTTTGGGATTTAGGAGCAATTCACGATTGATTAGGCCTGAGAGACGAACTGCCAGCAATTGCTCATTTGTAGTAGGCAGTTTTTTAGCAGTCTCTAGGAGAGCAGCAACTAAATCTTCACTCAAATCATGTCGAGCATGATTGTAAAGATCTTTTATAAGGCTTTCTAGGTTTGGTTCTACCATCCCTACCACCTCCCTTATGGTTTAATAATTTTTAATCAAATCAACCGTTGAACGATCCAATTTCTTCACCAAGGCTTGCAAGAAAGCTTGAGCTTCTAGGAAGTCATCCATAGCGTAAAGGGTTTGGTGAGAATGGATATAACGAGCGCAGACACCGATTGTTGTAGATGGGACACCACCATTTTTCAGATGAGCTGCGCCAGCGTCTGTTCCGCCTTTACCACAGTAGTATTGGTACTTGATACCAGCTTCTTCAGCCGTTGTCAAAAGGAAATCCTTCATCCCTGGGAGAAGCAAGTGACCTGGGTCGTAGAAACGAATCAAGGTTCCATCCCCAATCTTGCCTTGACCACCGTAGACATCACCTGCTGGTGAGCAATCAACTGCTAGGAAGACTTCTGGATCAAACTTGGTTGTAGATGTATGAGCACCACGAAGACCAACTTCTTCTTGGACGTTAGAGCCAAGATAGAGTTCATTGCCAAGTTTTTGACCTGACAGAGCTTCCGCCAACTCGCTAACCATAAGAACACCGTAGCGGTTGTCCCAAGCTTTTGAGATGATATTTTTTTCATTGGCTGTCAAGATTGCAGAACTATCTGGTACGATGGTGTCGCCAGGACGGATGCCAAAGCTTTCTGCCTCAGCTTTATCCGCAAAACCACCGTCAAAGACGATATCTGCAATAGCTGGCATGGTTGGTCCACCCTTTCCACGAGTCAAATGTGGCGGAACAGAACCTGAAATCACAGGAATTTCATGACCATCACGAGTCAAGAGTTTAAAACGTTGGCTGCTAACCACCATAGGATTCCAACCACCGATTTCTACGACACGGAAGGTACCGTCTGGCTTGATTTCGCTGACCATAAAACCAACTTCATCCATGTGAGAAGCAACCAAGACGCGCGGTGCATCTGCAGCTTCTGAATGTTTGATACCAAAAATACCACCCAAGCCATCTGTCACCACTTCATCCACGTGCGGTGTCAACTTTTCACGAAGATAAGCACGGACAGGTGCTTCATGACCTGAGATCGCAGCAAGTTCTGTTACTTCTTTGATTTTTGAAAATAATGTTGTCATTTCAGTTCCTTCTTTCTTTCATCCATTTTACCACTTTTTATAGGAGAAGGATAGCGGGAAGGTGGATTTCTAAGTTAGTATCTTAGTCTTGCTCTATCTTAGAAAAAGCTTGTATTTTCTTGCATGTGAGGTGAAATCTAAGAACTATTCCAAGACCACCCAAACTATTAATTTCCAAACAAAAAACAATTCAATACTATATTTGTTCAATTTTTTCATGAAATTTGCAGAAAATAGTTGACTTCGCCTTCTTATTTCTTTAAAATAGTACAAAACTAGGAAAAGGAAAAAATCATGACCAAAACAATTCTTGTTACAGGTGGAGCTGGCTACATTGGCTCCCATACCGTTAAAGCTCTTTTAAATGCTGGCTATCAGGTACATGTCCTCGATAATCTCTCTACAGGAAATCGTTCGGCTGTGGATAGTCGTGCTAGCTTTAAACAACTGGATGTTTATGATGCTAGTGCCCTAAAAGCTTACTTGGAAGAAAATAAGATTGATGCTGTTCTTCATTGTGCAGGTGAAATTGTTGTGAGCGAAAGTATTGAAAATCCAAGTAAATACTTCACTGCCAATGTTGCTGGTATGAACCAAGTTCTCAAAGTCTTATCTGAAGTTGGCATTCAAAAAATCATGTTCTCTTCGACTGCTTCCCTCTATGGTAATAACTGTATTGACAAGCCAGCGACTGAAGACACCCTTCTCGACCCTGTCAACCCTTATGCAGAGACAAAACTGATGGGTGAACGAATGATTTACTGGATGGCCAATCGCTACGACTGGAAATATGTCATTTTCCGTTACTTTAATGTTGCTGGGGCTGAAATGGATGCTTCAAACGGCCTGCGTGTGAAAAATCCAACTCACATCATTCCCAATATCAACAAGACCGCATTGGGACAAAATGATAGCCTAAAAATATTTGGAGATGACTACGATACACGTGACGGTTCATGTATTCGAGATTACATTCATGTCTTGGACCTTGCACAGGCTCATGTTAAAGGAATGAACTACCTATTTCAAGAAAACAGTTCTTCTCAAATCTTTAACTTAGGAACTGAAAAAGGCTATACCGTCAAAGAAATCTTTAAAACTGCTGAAGAATTACTGGATCAAAAAATCCCACACGAAATTGTTGCTCGACGCGCTGGTGACCCAGCCAGCGTCCTAGCAGATGCATCAAAAGCTAAAAAATATCTTGATTGGAAGGCTAGCTACTCTCTTGAAGATATTATTTTATCGGATTATCATTGGCGTGTTAAAGAAGGCAAAAACATTTTAGAATAGGAAAACAGAGGAGAAGGTCCTGGTACTCTCTCCTTGTTTTATTTATTAAATTGTCAGAAAATTTATTGACAGATTAAAGAAATCGTGTTACAGTAATATCCGCAGGTATCTTTCGATACAAAATCTACATGAAAGGACGGGGCATGAAACTTTCTCATTATTTAACTGGCTTACTTCTACTCCTAGTCTTTCTCTCTATCAGCATTGGAACCAGTGATTTTTCTTGGGAAAAATTTTTTGCTTTCGACCAGCAGACCTGGCTCCTTTTTCAAGAGTCGCGTCTTCCAAGAACCATCAGCATTCTCCTAACGGCCTCTAGTATGAGCATAGCAGGACTCCTCATGCAGACCATCACTCAAAATCAATTTGCTGCTCCGAGTAC
>ENA-OWLX01000986-OWLX01000986.1-metagenome-genome-assembly--contig:-NODE-986-length-10870-cov-4.028387_pt1 | contig 10870 bp, 10 predicted proteins | sample MGYA00245351_ERZ651106 | MGnify/ENA primary metagenome ERZ651106 (study PRJEB26857, sample SAMEA4031768) | metagenome | biome: human; feature: oral; material: saliva | place: Philippines | collected 2014... | reverse complement strand
TAAAGAGAGCGCCCCGATAAGCGATAGGCTTATCGGGGTGCTCTGTATTTAGGGGAAAGTATCCGAAGGACTACTTAGCGAAGTGCAGCTGAAGGCCCTTGATACGCTTCCAAGCTCCACGAGTGAAGTCGGGGAAGGCAACAGGTGCAGACTGGTGCTCCAGTGAGAGACGAGTCAGATCGCCGATGACAGACCATTCAGCGAGGTCATAGACGTCCATGTCGAGGGGCAGACCATTGCGCATGCAGTAGATCAGACGATAGTCCATGATGAAGTCCATACCGCCGTGACCACCGACCTTCTTAGCCTTCTCAGCGATCTCCTTCTGGATGGGGTGCTGGTACTTCTTCATCAGCTCATCTCTGGTAGCATCGCTGACGTAGTCGTGGCTCTTGAGGTCTTCGTGGTTAGGTACAGCCTTGAGGTTCTGCTCCGTGGGACGGAGGGCATAGCCTTCGTTAGGGTACTTGTTGGCGAAGCCGTCGGTACCGATGACCTGATACATACGGTCGTATGGGCGGTAAGAAGCTACGTTGTGCTCGAGGTAGATCGTCTTGCCAAGAGCCGTCTTGATGAGCGTCTGAGTCATCTCACCATTCTTGACTACGGGATTCTCTACTCCGAGTTCCTTCTTCATGAAGCGGGGAATAGAGGTGGCAGGTACGTCCATAGAGGTGAGGTACTCCATACGGTCGCCGCGGTGGATATTGAGTACCCAGCAAGCTGGGCCAAGGCCATGCGTAGCATAGACGTCACCACGGTGCTCCTGGTTGAACTTCAGGCGCCAGTCACCTTCATAGTACTTCCAGAAGGGCTCGAGGTTGTGGATGTAAGCACCCTTAGCGCTGAGGACATCACCGAAGAGACCCTGCTGAGCCATATTGAGCGTGGTGAGCTCGAAGAAGTCATAGACGCAGTTCTCGAGCATCATGCAGTGACGCTGCGTGCGCTCAGCCGTGTTGATGACGTCCCAAGCTTCCTTGAGGGTCGTCACAGCTGGTACTTCACAAGCGACGTGCTTGCCCTTTTGCATGGCATAGATCATCATAGGAGCGTGACGTGCCCAGTCGGTAGCGATGTAGACCAGATCGATGTCGGGGCGGTCGCAGAGCTGCTTCCATGCCTCTTCGCTACCGCTGTAAGTAGCTGCTTCGGGGAAGCCTGCCTTCTTGAGGATGGCTTGGCTCTTCTCGACACGGTCGGGATGAAGGTCACAGAGAGCCTTGATCTCTACGCCCTCGATTTGGGTGAAGCGCTCGACGGCACCAGGGCCACGCATACCCAGCCCGATGAAGCCCACGCGAACGACGGGCATCGGAGCATGACGGAGTCCGAGTACATCTCGCTGCCCAGCGGGGCGCTTAGGGATAGCGGTTTCGAGTAGGTAGCTCTTGGCGGGCTGCTTACTCTTTGCCTTCCCCTGGGCGCTTACGGCACCCACCGAGAGGATCGTAGCCAGAAGTAGAGAGGCTACTTGCTTAATTGCTTTCATGTAATTGTGTAGAATTAAAATATGGTATTATTTACCGAATTCGGAGGTGAAGTGGAAGCGTATCTTTGGGAAGTCCTGCTGCGCCATCGTCAGTACGTAGCCTGAGTCGGCCAGATAGACATCGCGTCCAACGAGATCCTTCGCCATGAACTGAGACTTACGCTTCTTGAAGTTCTCGAGCTCTGCGGGATCATCGCTTTCGATCCAGCACGCCTTATAGAGGCTGATAGGCTCCCAGCGACAGGCGGCGCCATACTCGTGGAGTAGGCGGTACTGGATGACTTCGAACTGGAGCTGCCCGACCGTACCAATGATCTTACGGCCGTTGAACTGATTGACGAAGAGCTGTGCTACGCCCTCGCCCATAAGTTGGTCGATACCCTTGGCGAGCTGCTTGGTCTTCATCGGATCTTGGTTCTCGATGTACTTAAAGAGCTCGGGGGAGAAGCTGGGGAGACCCTTGAAGTGAAGCTCCTCGCCAGCCGTGATGGTATCACCGATGCGGAAGTTCCCCGTGTCAGGTAGCCCGATGATATCACCTGCGAAGGCCTCTTCCACCGTCTCCTTACGCTGAGCCATAAAGGCCGTTGGGCTGCTGAACTTCATGCTCTTACCAAGGCGCACGTGCTTGTAGTTCGCATTACGCTCGAAGCGACCGGAGCAGATCTTGATGAAGGCGATACAGCTACGGTGGTTGGGGTCCATGTTTGCATGGATCTTGAAGACAAAGCCTGTGAAGGCGGGTTCGTAGGGCGATACCTCACGCTCCTCAGCCTTGACGGGGCGGGGAGATGGGGCGATCTCTACGAAGCAGTTGAGGAGCTCTTGCACCCCGAAGTTGTTGAGTGCCGAGCCAAAGAATACGGGAGCGATATCGCCTGATAGATATTCTTCGCGGTCAAACTCGGGGTATACCCCATCAACGAGCTCCAGATCCATACGGAGCTTCTCAGCTTGCTCGGGAGTTATGTGCTGCTCAAGTTCGGCGGAGTTGAGGTCTGTGATCGTGACGCTCTCGGTGATACGCTGCTTGTCGGGGGTGAAGAGGTTGAGTGCACCTTCGTGGATGTTGTAGACGCCACGGAAGCGCTGACCCATGTCAATAGGCCAAGAGAGAGGGCGTACACGTATCTGCAGCTCCTTCTCGATCTCGTCAAGTAGGTCGAAAGGATCCTGCCCCTCGCGGTCCATCTTATTGATGAAGACCATCACTGGGGTCTTGCGCATACGGCACACCTCCATCAGTTTTCGTGTTTGCGTTTCCACACCTTTTGCCGAGTCTACAACAATAATAGCCGAGTCCACAGCAGTGAGTGTGCGGTATGTATCTTCTGCAAAGTCTTGGTGTCCAGGGGTGTCTAAGATGTTCACCTTATAGCCTTCATAGTCAAACTCCATAACCGAAGTGGAAACCGAGATACCACGTTGTTTCTCAATATCCATCCAGTCAGACGTTGCGGTCTTCTTTATCTTGTTGCTTTTAACAGCCCCTGCCACTTGAATTTGTCCACCAAACAAAAGGAACTTCTCGGTAAGTGTCGTCTTACCAGCGTCTGGGTGAGAAATAATGGCAAAGGTTCTTCTGCGTTCTATTTCGTTCATAAGAATATTGTTCGTTGTCTTTTTCGAGCGAAAACTCGTTTTTATACTTCTTTCATCAGGTTCTCCATACACTTCTTCAAGCTGTCTGCCCAGTATGGAACATTTGTGCCAAACGTTTCTTTAATCTTTGTTTTATCGAAAACCGAATAAGCAGGGCGTTTTACAGGCGAAGGGAACTCGTCGCTGTGGCACGGCTGAATGTTGCAAGCAGTGTTGCCAGCGAGTTCTGCAATCTTCTTTGCGAAGTCGTACCAGCTGCAAACTCCCTCGTTCGAGAAATGGAAAATGCCTGTATTGCCTTCGTATTTCTTGTTCTCAACAATATCAAAAATGGCATTAGCCAAGTCTACTGCGTATGTTGGCGTGCCACATTGGTCGAACACAACCTTTAGTTCGGGCTTCGTAGCAGTAAGATTCATCATTGTCTTTACAAAGTTTTTGCCAAATTCTCCATAAAGCCAAGCTGTTCTTACAATGATGTATTTGCCCCCAATAGCTTGTATTTTCTCTTCGCCGTGTAGCTTTGTCAGTCCATAAACACCTGTTGGTGTGCCTTTTTGGTCTTCTTTGCACGGCGTGTTATAAGGGTCTCCGCCGAAGACATAGTCCGTACTGACGTGAACCAACAATCCGTTTACCTCCTTCATAGCCTTTGCAAGGTTCTCGGGAGCCGTAGCATTTAAGGTTTCTACGATATCGCCAGCAGTTTCAGCAGCGTCTACATTTGTCCACGCGGCACAGTTTATAATACATTCTATATTGTGTTCTTTCACAGCCTTGCGTATGTCTTCAAGGTTTGTAATATCAAGTTTCTGATAACCCTCGCATACATCTGTAAAGATATAGTTGTCTTTGCTCTGTCTTGCCACCAACTGAATGGTGTTGCCCAACATACCGTTTGCACCTGTTACTAATATGTTCATATCTTCTTAAAGTACTTATTCTTTCTTAATCTTCAAACTGCAATCCTTCGGTTTTGTCCTTCTGATAGTAGTCTGAAAGCATACCAATCAGCGTTGTTATCTCTTTTACAGCAGTTTCGGTCTCTCTGCTGATTTCTTTCTTCTGCAATCGAAGCATCATCACACCGTAGAGGACATCGAAGCACGTTTCCACTTCGCTGTGCCCAAGGTTGGCTGCAATCTCTTTCAAGTTTGCCTCGTTCTTGCGTGCCATTCTATCTGCAACTTGCTTTGTCTTGCCACGAAGTTCCACGATAAAAGGCAGAACACGATAATATTCAGCCGAATAGAAGGGAAATTTAGAAGAAGCAAGCAGTTGTGTATGAAGTTCTGTAAGTGCCTGCATCACGACTTTGTTTATCTGCAAATGTCCGTTTTTGCGACAACCTTCCTGATTCATCATTCTTACCAAGTCGCCAAACCAGTCTTCTTCTTCCTCTTTCTGTTCGTCGGTATAATCAAATTTGTCTATATATTCTTTACGAATCCTTGTCAGCGAGCAACCGTAGACACGTATAATGTCTTCGATTTGCCACATATAAAGCAAGTATTCAGCAATACTTTTCTTTCTTAATTCCTTAGCAACAAACATATATGATATGTCTTTATTAATAATAAGAAGGCAAGTGATAAAGATTAAACACTGTACCTATCAACACGATGAGCGAGAAAATAATAACCACCGAACCAATGATTCTGTTGATTATCAAGATACCGTTCATATTGAATATATCGTGAACTTTGTTTATAAGCCACGTCAAGCCATACCACCAAAGCAATGCTCCTAATGGTATAGAGGCTAAACCGATGCTCATTTCAACAGGGCGAGAGGGCTGAATAAAGGCAAATTGTGCAAAGGTTGCAATGAATAGGAACATTATCATTGGATTGGAAAAAGTAACAAGGAATGCCGTCAGCCCGTTGTGAAACAGTGTTCCTTTTGTTTTTCCACTCTGATGCATCTTCTTGGTAGGGTCTGACATAAAGCAGTAAACACCGAAAAGCAGCAGAATGATACTTCCTGAAATCTGCAAAATAAACTGATTGGCAGGGTTTTGCAGTGGCTCCATAATAAAACTCATACCGAAGCCTACTATCAAAGCATAGATAATATCGCTGATAGCAGCTCCAACACCCGTTATAAAACCGTACCACCGCCCTTTGTTCAATGTTCTCTGAATACACAAAATACCTACGGGTCCCATTGGCGCTGAGGCAATGACACCTATCAATATACCTTTAAAGACGAAGTCAAGTATATCTAACTGGATTGGAAAAGGCATGTTCATAATTTGATTGCAAAATTGCAAAAATTATATGAAATAAGCAAATTTACTCGCTAAAAGTTTGCTATATTCGGCTTTTTTCATAACTTTGCCTTTAGAATTAAACAATAATACAAGTAAAATGATAGAAGAACAAGAGCTTAAACCATTCGTTATAGGATTGGATTTGGGAGGCACGAACTCTGTTTTCGGAATAGTAGACCAACGTGGTCAGGTACTTGCAACCACATCAATAAAAACTCAAAGTTATAAAATTGTTGAGGATTTTGTAGATGCAGGCATTGAAGTACTGAAGCCAATCATTGCCAAAGTAGGTGGAATCAGCCAGATTAAGGCAATGGGAATAGGTGCGCCTAATGGCAATTTCTATCGCGGAACTATCGAGAATGCTGCAAACTTAGTTTGGGCACACGATAGCGTTGTGCCATTGGCAGATATGTTTTCAAAGCGTTTAAACATACCTGTAGGTCTTACCAACGATGCCAACGCTGCAGCAATAGGCGAAATGCAGTATGGTGTAGCAAGGGGAATGAAAGACTTTATCATGATAACTCTTGGCACGGGCGTTGGTTCTGGTATTGTTGTGAACGGACAAATGGTTTACGGTTCTGACGGTTTTGCGGGCGAACTCGGACACGTTATAATGGTACGTGGCGAAGAAGGTCGTTCTTGTGGTTGTGGCAGAAAGGGCTGCTTGGAGGCTTATTGCTCGGCTACGGGTGTAGCGCGTACAGCTCGCGAGTTCTTGCAGAAGACGAAAGAGCCATCGTTGCTTCGTGATATAAATCCTGAAGAAATAACATCGCTCGATGTGTCGATTGCTGCAGGAAAGGGCGACAAGATGGCATTGGATATATTTGCCTTTACAGGCGACATGCTTGGAGCTGCTTGTGCCGACTTTGCAAATTTCTCTTCGCCAGAGGCTTTCGTATTCTTTGGCGGTTTAACAAAGGCTGGCGACTTGCTTATGAATCCTATCAAGGCTGCTTATGCAAAGTATGTGTTGCCTACTTACAGAGACAATGTGAAGTTCCTTGTAAGCTCGCTCGACGATGCTGCTGCTGCCGTTTTGGGCGCATCGGCAATTGGTTGGGAAATATAATCAGAATATATAAGCAACATTGCGAAATTGCTACAAAGGCGTTGTACTTTTGGTGCAACGCCTTTTCTTTTTAAGTACAGGTATTTCAGGGTAGCCCTTAGGTAGTGCCGTAAAAAGATAGGTGGCAAGGTTCTGCAAAAGATAGGACACACCTATTGCCGATATCATGACACTCATACGTGGAGCATTTCTTAAAGGCTTGTATGCAGTTTTTTCTATTAATACCCCAAGTAATACCGTAGCTATCAAAACAACAGGTATTGCAATATACCAAGGCATACTTGACATCGCAAATATCATGAAGTAACCTGCCATCATGAAGATATCTCCATGAGCAAAATTTATTAACCTAAGTATTCCGTATACCAGAGTATAACCTATGGCTATAAGTGCGTAAGCACCTCCAAGAGATATACCGGTAAGACATTGTTGTAAAAATGTTGTGAGATCCATTAGGCTTATGCCTCCTAACCTTAATAAATTTCATAGGGCTAATTCATCACCCTGACATATCTTTGTCGTGTCTGAATAACAAAAGTCCCATTACGGGAAGCTTAGTCTTCAGATCTTCTTATCATAAAATACAAAGCCAAATGCTTTGTGAAAAGATGATTTTCAGGCATTTGGCTTATAATTGTTTATTGTGTAAAACTTATTACTTACCTGTTTCTACAGTAGTTGTTGTAAGAAGTTCAAACTTACCGTCTTTTACTGTCTTTATAAAAGCTAATGTCTTGTTGGCATCACCGTTTTCATCGAATGATATGTGTCCTGTAATGCCGTCAAATTCTACTCCCTTAAGAGCTTCTTTTATCTTTTCTCCATCTGTGCTTTGAGCTGCTTCTATTGCCTTAAGTGTACATACATAGGCATCGTAGCTCAAAGCTGAGAAGTTAGGTATTATATCCGGTTGCTTGTTTTCTACCAGGTACTTCTTGAATCCTTCTATGAACTTTTCAGCCTCTTCATTGGCAGGTGCAGACTCATCGAAGAAAGTTGAGAATACTATGCCTTCTGCGTTACCCTTGGCATTTTCTATGATAGTTGAGTTCTCCCAGGTGTCTCCTGCTCCCAAAACAGCATCAATACCGAGCTCTCTTGCCTGTGTGATGATCAAAGGAGCTGTTGTAAGTGATGAAGGTGCATAAATAAATTCAGGATCCGCAGCCTTTATATTGGTAAGTACAGCCTTGAAATCTGTCTGATTTGTCTGGAACTGCTGTTGTTCAACTATTGTACCGCCGAGCTTTTCAAATGCTTGTGCAAAGTAGGTTCCGAGTCCTGATGAGTAGTCGTCACCAAGCTGTGTAAGAACCGCAGCGGTCTTGATATTGTTTTGAATAGCGTAGTTTGCCATTATAGTTCCCTGGAACGGATCAAGGAAACAAACTCTGAAATAATATTCATTACCCAATGTTACCTGAGGATTGGTACAGGTAGCTCCGATTGCAGGAATCTTGGCACTTTCGAATGTAGGTCCCGCTGCTATAGATACACCTGAACCGTAACTTCCTATTACCGCTGAAACTTTCTCGCTTACAAGCTTTTGGGCTGCTGATACAGCCTCTGTTTTGTCGGACTTGTTATCAACCTCAACAAGCTCTACTTTATATTCTTCACCACCGATATTTACGGTAGGATAAACCATATTGGCATAGCGTATACCCATAGCCTCATGAAGCCCACCACCACCGTTCTCTCCGGTAAGCGGCTCGAATACACCGATCTTGATGACCTTATCTCCGGATGCACTTTGTGAAGCGGATCCGCCGCTACAAGCTGTGATAGACGAAGCTAACATAAGAGCTGCTGCTGAAACAGCCATAAATTTTTTTAATTTCATAATACATTCCTCCCTGTCCGCAGTAGATATACAACTGTCTTTTTAGAAAATACAAGGGATATTATAACAGAAAAAAAATAAATTTCAAGATAAAATTTTTCTTTCTGTTATTAAGTTTGAGTATTTGCTATACTGGTTATTGATCAAGGCTATCTGACAAATATTAAAAAGTAATAAGAGCGGAGGGCAGTATGGCAAAGTCGCAAAATCAAAAATTAAAATTAATGTACCTTATGAAGATATTATATGAACTTACCGATGAGCAACACAGTATTACCATGACTGAGATCATCGAAGCATTAAAATCATACGACATAAGTGCCGAGCGTAAAAGTTTATACAATGATATAGAGAACCTCAGATTATACGGGTTGGATATTATAGGTACTCAAGAGGGAAGAACATATTCATATCATATAGGAAACAGGCAGTTTGAACTTGCCGAACTGAAACTCATGGTAGACTCGGTACAGGCTTCAAAATTTATAACTGTAAAAAAGTCAAATGAACTTATCAAAAAGATAGAAGGTCTCGCAAGCAAATATGAAGCATCAAAGTTACATAGGCAGGTCTTTGTAGCCGGGCGAGTAAAGACCATGAATGAAAGTATTTATTATAATGTAGACAGGATACATTTTGCAATAGCCAAAAATTCAAGGATAACATTTCAATACTTTCAATGGGATGTCAACAAGAAGATGAAACTCAGACATGGCGGTGCTTTTTATGAGGTAAGTCCATGGTCTTTGTCATGGGATGATGAAAACTACTATCTGATAGCCTATGACTCTGAGGAAGAGATCATTAAGCATTTCAGAGTGGACAAGATGCTTAACATAAGGACAAATGATAAGAAAAGAGAGGGAAAACAGACATTCAGATCATTTGATATGGCGACATATTCAAGAAAAGTATTCGGAATGTATTCGGGAAAGGAAGAAAGAGTCAGTATAGAGTGTCATAATTCATTTGCCGGTGTGATGATAGACCGTTTCGGAAAAGATGTGGCTATAATTCCAAAGGACGATGATAAATTCATCGTAAATGTTGAAGTGGCAGTAAGTAAGCAGTTTCTTGCATGGATCATCGGACTGGGTGAAGGTGTAGTACTTACAGCACCAAAAAGAGTAGTTGATATGATGAGGGATGAGATCGACAGGCTTGTAAAACAATACCGTAAATAATAAACCTTTGAATAAAAAAGCATTTGACAGTCTGATATCGTATTGCAGGCAAAATCAGGCGTAAAATAAAAGCAACATAAATTCGCAATGCGAGGGATGTTTATGGGACAGCTTAATCTGTATAATAGGAATAGATAAGAATATTCGTCGGACATTTTTTATAAGCACCGTGAATAGGTCGTTCATATAACAGTCGCTATCGGAAAACAGGAGGTACGATCATGGAAGATATGTATTTTACAATATCGGGATGTAATCATTATTTCGGGACCGAATTTATGGAAAAGGGCATGAAGGTCAAGCTGGAAAAAGAACCCGATAATGAACTCGACAAAGAAGCTATCAAAGTAAGTATAAAGGGGCTGGGCAAGTGCGCTTATGTTGCAAACAGTCCCTATACGGTAAAAGGTGAGTCTATGAGTGCAGGCAGACTGTATGATAAGATAGGAGATACGGCAAAGGGGAAGATATTGTTTGTATTTGAGGGATATGCACTTTGTAAAATAGTGGATGACGGAATGGAGTAGTCAGGATTTAATGAGATCAAAAGTCTTCTGTGATCGGATACGGATCACAGGAGATTTTTAGTATATACTTAGGAATTGCTGTTATATTTATAAATCATTAAGTTTGTTGTTATAAACTATAGTTGTAAGGCATTGCACTGATAAGATATAATTAGTGCGATGCCTTACATTTTTATAAGGTTTAACAGCTAAAAAAGGGGGTAGTATGAGAGAAAATAAAACCTATTATAAAAAGAAAATATATCTGGTCATACTTGTTATGACAATTCTTTTTGGATTTCAAGGAATGTATGAATATTACAGTGCAAAGATCAATGATCCTTTTCAGCTGATTTCTACCGTTTTATACGGTATTATCAAACTGTTTTTATTTGCACCGCCGATTTCACCAAGTGATACAACAAATATTTTTTATGAGATTGCAAAATGGACTGCACCGATACTTACATCCACTTTTGTATTTACTAAAATCTCAAATACTCTTTTACATATGAAAAACATAGTTGTAAATAAGATAAGCAGAAATCATATCTTGGTATTTGAGAACTCTATTATGGGTGAAACATTGATAAATAATCTTATAGATGAAAAAAGTTCATATAAGATATCACTTATTTCAAAGAATTTCATAGATGACAATATGAAAAACAAGTATGAGAAAAAGGGAATTGCTGTTTATCAGACGGATTTTGGAAACAGTGACAGAAATGAGATAAGAGAACTTTTTGCCGCACTCAATATAAATAAGGCAAAGTATATGTTTTTTTGTGCCGATGCGGACCTTGAAAATTATGCCATGTATACAAATGTTATAAAGAGAATAAAACCTCAAAGACATATTACCTGCTATGTAAAATGTGAGTCAAAAACAG
>ENA-OWLX01000985-OWLX01000985.1-metagenome-genome-assembly--contig:-NODE-985-length-10880-cov-4.502818_pt1 | contig 10880 bp, 7 predicted proteins | sample MGYA00245351_ERZ651106 | MGnify/ENA primary metagenome ERZ651106 (study PRJEB26857, sample SAMEA4031768) | metagenome | biome: human; feature: oral; material: saliva | place: Philippines | collected 2014 | study... | reverse complement strand
TATTTATTTAGTAAAGAATTAGAGCAATTACAATTATATACAACCGATCAAGTTGTGTATGTACCAGAAGAAGATTTCTTAAAGATAGAACAAGAACACTCTGAAGAATTGATGAAAAATTATGGTAAACTGGTATTAGACGAAAATGATAAATTAAAGTATGAGGACTTTCAAGTTAAAGTATTAGTACAGAAAGAATATTATTATTTCACTGAGACTGTTGTTGAACCTGATCCTGACCAAATGGATGGATTCTATTTAATAACTGTACCTAAAAAAGTATTTGCTAAATACGATGCTTTAAGACAAGATAGTCTAAATGGTACAAGACAAGTAATGTATTTCGATAATGATTTTCAGGTAATAACAATTCCTGAAGGATACATGTTTGATCATAAGACTAAGAAAGTAGTTAAAGATATCGAAAGAGATTTACAATCTTTTATATTTAGATTAGACAAATACAATCTAGAGCATGAAATCAAATACAACGGATTCCCATTTGAAATAAATGGTAAAAAGTATTTACAACCATTTAGAGGAACAGAAGACAGAACTTATTATTCTACTTTAAAGAATGATTTAAGTCCTGATCAAAGAGAAGTTAAATTCTTTATTGATAATGGAACTGGTGTCAGAGATAGTTCTAATTACGATTTAGTATCTGGTCCTTCTTTATCTGATTTATTTTTAGAAGGTATGATATTAAAAATAATAAAATACGAAAACGCATTAAAACCTGTATTAGAAAAATATTGGGAAGAAATACAAGTCTTAATAGAGAAGAAAGATTTAGAAGGTCTAAATAAGTTATATGAAAATAGACAATTAGAAATAATTAAAAGAATAGAAGATGAAATAAACAAATAGAAAGGAGTAACCGATGTTATACGTTTATTCTAAAAAGACTAAAGATATTACTAAAATGGAAGATGGTATTTTATTAGATACAGATGTAATGGACAATTTAATGTCTGTACATAAAGAAGATATCAGAAATAATTTTGGTAGTATCATAGTAAATACAGAAACAAATCAACCAGAATACAAACCTAATTATGTTTCTATTGTTGTAGATAAAGCTACTAATAACTTTACAAGAGTTAATACTAAAGGTGAAGATGATGAAAATAAATATTATACAGATGTACTTTTTAAAGATTATGTTAATCACACTTCTATAGATGTATATAATAAAGTAGCTAAATTCTATAATAATCAATTCTTTATGTTTGAAATAAAAGAAGAATATGATTATAAAGCAGAAGATAACAGTTGGGTATTATCAGTAGAAAAATATAAAAAGAAAATTATAAAGAAAATAGAAAATTCAGAAGATGAATTAAGACATCATGGATTTTATCATAGTTTATTTAGTGATGGTAAAACATATCTACAACCTTTTAGAAATGTTACTAAAGACAATGATCAAGCAACATTCTTAGGTTTAAAAATAATGATACCACAATCTGTTAGAAAAGTGAAAATATTTGTTGAAGACGCTAATGGAAATAGAGCTACAGACCCAGGAACTTTTTATTGGATAGCTAATGGTCAATTATCTGATATAATTTTAGAAAGTATTTCTACTTTAATAATAGCTTATTCTGAATCTGTTAAACAAGGTATAAAAATGATGATACGTAAAGTACAAAATTTAACAGATATAGAACAATTAAAAGACATTGATAAGAAATACATACAAATGATTCTATTAGGTATGAAACAAGCTATAGAAAGTGTACCTGAAAATATGGCTTTATTAACATACAATAAAAATAAAATTAAAGCAGAAAATCCTACATTAATAAAAGACACAGGGACTATTTTTGGAGGTATGTAATGGACATATCTAGAAATTTAGACATTAAAAAATTACCATCTGTAGATTTAAATGATATTCATAAATCATACCATGATGGTGTATACACTTTCACAAAAGATAAAGCAAAAATCAATAAGAATTTTCCGGCTAATGATATAGCCGGATTCTTATTTGTAAGCACAGATTTTGATGAAACTTTGTGTGTTCAAAAAATTACTACTATGGGAAAGAATTTTTATTACAGAACAGGTAGTAAAGTTAGTAATGTATTTGAATGGTCAGAATGGGATAGATATGCATCTTTAGAAGACGTACCAGCTAAAAGTATAGAAGAATTAGATAAAGATTTTATTACTAAAGAAGAATACTTTCCTAAATCAACCGAAGGATTAGATATTCATATGCTAGGAGCTTATGATATTCAATCAGGAAAAGATTATTGGTATGATGCAAAATTACAAACACATGGTATTTTACAAAGAGTATATAAATATTATGGTGAATTACCAGAGTATATAGCTCCACATAAATTACCAGAATATCTTCATTCTAACGGATTTATGAAAAATAGAAGTAAGGCCTTTTTATTAGGTTATTTTATAAGAGAAAATACTTTATTAGAAGATCAAAAAGATGAACAACCTAATCGTTGGCCTACTAAAAATCCTGGATTGTTGCAAGTATTTTCTTCTTTAGGTAAAAGACAGAAACCTAATTCAGTCCAATTAATGCGTAAAGATCCTATATATCCTGGTAAAGACTTTGATACTGCTACTAGAATAAATACTACACTTATATTTCATGATTTTATTACAGGTGATATTTATTTAAGTAGAATTGCAGACTGGACACATGACGCTACTGAAATGGTTCCTAATAGCGATGTATATAACCCTAGCTCTAACTTTGGTCCATATAGTATGTCAGAATTACAATGGGATAAATTTAATATGGATCCTAAAATAACATATGACAGAAATAAGAAAGGTATCGATTTATTAAAATTTAAATCTATATTAGCACCTATAAAGGTATCTGGATTAAATGTAGGAAGTAATGAAGTAAATGCTACACGTAGTATAGATTATTTAAATAATAGGGATTATTCTAATTTTTCTAATCTATATAAGGTATACTCTTGGAAAGATGAATCTAAATTAAATATTAAAAATGATACTTTAGGATTACCTTTTTTCTATAGTACTATGACAGATAAAGATTACACGTTAATTTCGTCTATGTTTTTTAATGGAACATTTAGTCAAAAAAGTAATATAGAAGTACGTCAAGATTACGGTAGAAATTATGTGCATAATTTTCAGACTACTCCTTATTTCACGTTCCCAGTATTTAATACATTTAATATTTCGTATACTACTGTTAAAGTAGCTAAAAATAAATATAAGAATATTGATATAGAGAAGGTGAATACATAATGTTATATCAAGATTACCAAAAATTAAATTGTTCATTACACGATAATCAATTTCTATCTGGAATAATGAATGGTGTATTTGGATACGTATATCAAATAGAAGAAGTGGATCCTTTTTTTTCTGACGGAATATACGAAAAACTTACCAGTGAGTTTGTTATGAATAAACCCGTTTATTTTACTTTAGAGAATTTTTGTGATGGTACTTTTATATTGCAAAGAATTACATTTATGGAAAAAAATAATTCTTATCTTAGAACAGGTTCTAAAATATTAGATAATGGTGTTGATTTTATAAAAGAAAAGACATTAAATGGATTTGATTTTTCATCTTGGGTAGCAGACGGAATAAAAGAAAATGATACAGATGTTCAAAAGATATTAAAAACATCATCAAAAGAATCAATGAGAGAAAGATTAGTAGCAAAAAAAGAACCTACTTATGATGATATATTTAAGTATAAAAAGAGATTAAATGTTAATCAGTTAACAGATTCTTCTTTAGAGACAGGTTTTTATTCTGTTTTAGATCAATTCGATAATTTAAAAAAATTAATATACTATAATGATACAATTAAAAGTCGTAGATCTGCTATATATGATAGATGGGCGAAAAAAGATTATTATGATTTTCCTAATGAAAATCAATTAGAAGGAGTATTAGAAAATTACAATACAAAAAACTATGTTTTTCAAGCTTTATATATCTCTCATCCTGTAGTAATTAATCTGAATCGTGTTTTCGTTAAATCCGAAAATAGATGGTCATCTTGGAGATTTAATCAAAATGTAGATGACATATTTTGGCATTTAAATTCTATACCTACTAATAAATACAGTCTATATCCTTACCCCGTTAAGAAATTATTTATTTCAAGAGAACGTGTACGATCAAATGTATATGGTAGATATATGGAAAATGATGTCACAAGAGAGGCTAAAAATATACAATCAAATAAAGAAACAAGCTATAAAGCTAAATTTAGTTCTTTATATAATTTATCATATGAAAATGTAGCAGATTATACTTATGGATATTCAGGTTTGCATGATGTTAGAACAGGAGAAAATGGTGGACCTACCGATTATAAAGGTATTCTGTATACTCAGACACGTACTTATCCATGGCGTCAAATTGAATTTGATGTGCCTGAATATAATACATTTTATCCTCGTAGATCAGAGTCAGATCTTAACTTTGATAATGTATATGACCGAATACGAGGAAGAAGTTATTTAGGTTATACAGTACCTGGTATTTCTGATATACATGGAACACAAAGTAATGAGGAATACTTTAGATATATAAATGGATTAGCTATGTATTGGTCATCAGATATATTATATTCTGATATTTTAGTAAATAAAATTGTGCAGAAAAATAAAACAATATAGGAGGTGAATAGATGTTATTAACTTATGGAAAAATAAAAACAATTAATCAAGAACATCCTATATTAAATCCATCATTAGATATAGATATGAATTTTTATAATGGACATTATTTTATTCCAGATGGTCTAAAGTTAAAAGGTGACGAATCTGATATAATTATTGATTCGGGATTCCTTGAAGTATATACTAATCAATCTGATAATTATGATGGAATTAATGGTAAAGCTTTTTATATAAATTATAAATTAACTACGAAAAAAGGATTAATTTATACATGGAGGTACTATGTTAATAAAACAGAAGATGTTGTAGCTATATTAGATAAAAGTGATCAGCCTACTTTATTACTAACAACAAAAAGCTTAAATAAATTATCATATACAAGAAGAGAAATGGAAGAAAGATTCTTCTTAAGAAGGGATTCTCATTTTGATGAGCCTAATTATTTTATAGGATTACCTATATTAGAATTAAAAGCAGTCAATGATATACCTATGTCTTTAAATATTGGAAGTATGGAAACATTTTATAAAAATGAACCAAAGAAAAGATTAACCTTAATGAAGGATCTTCCATTGGAACATTATTATAGAGTAGAATATGATATAAGCTTGTATATTGATGGTGCAACACATCCAAATGAATCTTCTGAGGAATGGAATGATGTTTTTCAAGCTAAACCTAATTGGGACAAAGAATATAGAGAAAATAAACAACTTTCAGAATCTAACGGACTTATTCTTCCTTCTCAAAGAAAAACATTTGGTACATGGTCTTTAATGAGTTATCTACATATGAAATTAGGAGATTATTATTTTGATATACCTCGATTTGATGGTGAATCTATCACTAATAATGTTCATGTATCAAGAATAATAAATAATACTTATCTACCTTATTATAAAATGGAAGGTGATAGAAGTTATAATGATGCTTTTTTAAATCATATGAAAAATGCCTATAACCATATAACATCTCCTTTATTTATGAGTAGAATATTTGTTACTCCTGATGAAGGATTAAAAACATACCCAGTGGTACATTATGCTAAATCTTATTATCTTAATAAAGCTGCCAAAAATGATACTGCAATACACCTTTCTCTTAATAGAAGCTTATTGTATGAAGATACTAGAAGAACAGTATTAGGAAATTCTAATATAACAACCATGTATGGAACAGGGATTTTAACAAGTGCTGCTACTAAGAAAAAAGATCCACAATTATTATTCGATGATTTAAAGAACAAAGTACGAAATACAGCTTTATTTTATCAAGGACCATTTGGTATGTTTTTCCAGAACAATAATATGCGAGATAAATGGCATAAGCATATTTTCTCTAATATGTCAACAGACATAGATACTGTAGATAGAGAAGAATATGAAATATATTTTCAATTATTTGATTTAGATCCTTTAAGACCATTATATAGATCTTTTTCAGATAATATTTTAGAATTAAATCATCATGATGACTTTATAAATACTGTCAGAAATGATGGAATGATAACCGAAGATATAAGATTAGGACCGGAAGTAAGAATTGTTATAGATAAGAGTAATATAGATTTAACTTCTTATAATGATAGATTAATGGAAGCTAATACTAAATCAAATAAGCCAAATTGGGTATTAACATACTTTAAACCCGAGATTGTAAAAAGTTCTCCTAGATATAAAACAAATCCTGACTTGGCATATGATCCTGCTTATCCTGAACAAGTTGATTTTTTTAATAGAATAACACAAAGAAATAATTTAACACCTAATGAAAAATTAGCTATAGATAAAATAACACTAGGATTCAGACCTATTCAAGTGAAAGAAAGAGGAGTTTGGAAAGACATAACAGAAATTATACTGTAAAGAGAGGAGGTCCAAATGACTTTTAATGCAAATAAAATATATGTCGCTTTTTATAAAGGTGATAAAAAACTATTAGACAAAATAATAACGTGGACATCTAGAGGATTTTATGCTCATGTAGAATTAATTGTAGGACAATTCTCCTATAGTAGTTCTGGAAGAGATGGTGGCGTTAGAAAAAAAGATATAAATGACATGCATTTTGAAGATAAACAATTGTGGGATATTTTTGAATTAAAAGTTCCTGATGTAGATGAGTTTACTAGAAGATTAGAATTAATAGATAAATCATATTATAAAATCCCCTATAAAAAGAATAATGGTACTACATTTAAATATGATTTCTTATCTATATTACTTTACCATGTATTACGTATACCTTTTATTCCAAAAATACATAAAACAAAATTTATTTGTTCTGAATTTGTTTTAGAATTAATAGAATATTGTGGTAATCAATTAATAGAGGAAAATATGGAAAGTAAAAAGATGAAGAATTTTGCTTTTAATCAAGGATGGAAATTATCTCCTACAAATGTATTAGAAGTTTTAATAAGTTGTAAATTAATATATCAAATAAATGAATAAGGAGGCATTATGATAACTGATATGATTAATGATCGATATTACAAAAGAAATAATCCTCAAGTAGCTATAGCTGAATGTTATGATTTAGTAGAAGAAATATCTGCTCTTGGTGAAGGAATATTTTCTTCAGCTACAGCTGGTGCCGTAAAAGGTGCCGGTAAGGCCGTTTTAGGAGCCGGAAAAGCAGGTGGAGGATTTGCCGGTAAAGTTTTTGGTAATATGGCTAAAGGAACTGCTAATGTAGCTAATAATACTGTACTAAATAATGCTGCTGGACAGACAGTAAGATATCAATACGAAAGAGTCAAACAAATATTCATAGAAATATTTAAAAAAATGATGAAAATGATTGATAATTTAGTACAAAGTGTATTTAGTTACCAAAAAAGATTAGATAGATTAGTAAAAGATATTGACAAAGCTATATCTAATAGAACAATCACTGGAGAAAATCAAGATAATAACGAAATCTTAACACCAAAAGGATTAGGAGCTATAGGATTAGACATAAACGTTCAAGGTTCTAGAGCTTCTTTAATAGTGTCTTATTTTAAAACTTTAAAAGAAGGTGGAAGTATATTAGATGGTATAAGATTCCATGATGAGAAAAGTGAAAGAGATGCTATAGAGTTATTATTCGAACGTATAATCGGTGAAAAAAGACCATTTGACAATATAACACCAAAAGATATGGAAGAAGCTGTGACTAAAAGATTAGATATATTTGCTAATCTTAATAAAGATATCTCAGCATCATCTAAGAATAAACTAACTAAAGGTGTAAAAGATGTTGTTAAAGGAGTATTTGGTAAAGGACCAGGAGCTTCTATAGATAGTAAACAATTACAGATGGCTAGAGAAAAAGTAAAAGGAGACGATCTTGTTTCTACATTAGAAGCTACACTAAATACAATAAGGACATCAGCTGCAGAATTTGTTAGTTTAGAAGGCGTTACTTTTTTAAAGGATGAAAAGAAACATTTAGCAGAAATAGAATCTTCTTTAGAAAAATTATTGTCAGATAAAAAAACAGCAGAACAAACAGTTAAACAAGGAAAAGATGTTAATAAAACATTCCAAAAAAGTGAAATAGCTGGTCAAGCTGCTGATGATAAGGCTGCTGCACAAAAACAGCAAGTAGCTTCTCAACAATCTGTATGGGATGAGAAGTTATTCGATTCTATTGTAAGAGCAGGTTATGCTGAAGAAGTTTATAAGGATAGATCAGGTAAACCTATTGTGAATCCTTCTGCTAATCAACCAGGTGGAGGAAGTGCACCAATGACTTTAAACGCGATGAAAAAAGATCATCAATTACTTACTATATTCTTTACTAGATATTCAAGAGTATTAACAGAAACTATTCAAAATTGTGGTGCTGTTTTTGAAGCATTGCTTACAGCTGGTAAAAGTGCATTATCAGAATATTACAAAGTTACTAAATAATTACTGCCCTACGGGGCAGTTTTATATAATCTGGAACTCAAAGTATATCATTTATATTAAAAATTAAGGAGGATAACATGAATAATTTAGAGAATACATATGTTTATCAAGAGATGTCTAATGAAGATATTAAAATCTTGAAAGCTAGTAGTGTTTCTAATATAAATAAAGGGATAGAAGATCTTTTATATTTATTACAATTAAATAAATTACCTTTGGCAGATAAATTAGTTAAATTAGTTAACACAGGTAAAATAAGATTAATTTATAATGAACAATTACAACATGCAACCGTTAAATGGGTTTATGATAAAGGGATAGTATTAGTTAATGCTACACCACACGCTAAAAGAAAAAGAGGTTTAGAAGAATCTTATAATATACCTTCTAATGAATTATATTCGTTATTGATAGGAGCAGCTATATTTTATTATAGTGATAAATTTAATAAAGATAGACAATACATAAAAGATTGCTTAAAAGGTTATATGGAAATGATGGGTAAAGCTATAACTAAAAATACAGGAGGTCATTTTTCAGGACCTAGTGAAACATCGAAGTTTCATTTTTTAATGGGTTATTATTTATTATCTCATAATAAAACGTCTATAATGGATAATGAAGCATTCGCTGCTAATATAGCTGGAATAGAAGATAAAGATCTTAGAGCATTAAAAACTAAATATGGAGATTTCGATTGGAATAGAGACTATAATCATTTTGAAGATTTAGTTACAAATGTATTAAGAGAAGAATTTAAATGGATGGCTAAATTACAACCTGCTGCATTTATACATACCATATCTCAAATGTATGGTGCTAGTAATACATATATGATAGAGAATATGGATACTATAGGTTGTATTATGGCAGATCATATTGTTGGAGGAAGACCTTCTCTTTTTTCTAGATATCCTAATTTAAGAAGTATATTTAAATCTTCTTCTTACAATAATATAATAACTATACTTAGAGAAATTTAATTTGAAAGGAGGTTTATATGGCTAGTAAGTCTATGAATTTCTACAGTAATGTTGATCATATGCAAATGTTACAAGCATTACTAAAAATGTATAATATGAATAGTACCGATATATCAGCAATAAGAACAATTGGATTTAATATCCATGTACTTACGAATATAAATGATACTGTATTATTTAAAGCTAATTCGGCTATACAAGAAAGTAATGTTGTGACTGCTAGAAAATATAGTTCATTGCTAAAACATGCTGCTGAAGTAGGAGTTACTCCTTCTTATGCTGTACCTTCATCTACCCAAGTTAACTTTCTTATAAGGGAAGTAGATTTCTTAGCTAAGGCTAGTAAAGCAGGAGATGTGCGTACATATGTTATATCTAAAGATAATACTGTATCTATAGGAAACTTTATTTATTCTTTAGATTATGATATAGAAATAAGACTGGAAGTAGGAGTTAATAATGAAGTCTTTCTTACTGCTAGATATGTTTTAGGAGATGAAGTAAATGTTATTTCGGATTTAGTTAATTTGACAATTCCATGTACAAGAATATTAGAAGAAGACAAATGGGTTTATTATGTATATTTAACTTTAAAACAATATGTAAGAGAGCCTAAGGAAGTTGAATTCAGTAACAGAGATTATCAATTATTTCCGATATCATTACAAAGACCTACAGATGAGATAGCGGGTATTGATGTTTTTTATAGAAATACTGCATCATTTGGATTAATTAAAAATAAAAAATTAAAGCAAAAAATATATTTTGAAAATAGTAGAACATCAGAAGATAGTATCTTTATACATTGGGATAGTGTAAATACATTTACATTAGTACATAAATCACAAGAGAGTGGTTTTAGACCAATGATAGGGGATAAGTTAAGAGTGTACGTGTATGTTACAGCTGGAGTAAGAGCGAATTTCCAATATGCACAATTAGAAGGACCTAATATTAAATTTAACCAAAAAGACTCTGGAGAATTAAGAGTAACAGTTAAATTAAATGATAAAGGTATTTCTTATGGTGGAGAAAGTACAGATAAAGGTGTAGAGAAATTAAGAAGAACAATAATCGCTAAAAAATCTACGTATGACGCTATTGTTATAGAGAATGATTTAACTATGCAATTAAATACTCGTAAAAGTGGAAATGAGTATGCTGTAATAAAGTATAGAAATGATATACAAAAAATATTTAATATATTTACTACTTTAAGATTCCAATCAGATGGACAATCTAGATTAGTGCCTACTAACACATTAACATTAGATTGGAAATTTAAAGAACAGGGATTAGATGTTTTAGAAGATGGATTAGTATGGCAACAAACAGAAGAT
>ENA-OWLX01000983-OWLX01000983.1-metagenome-genome-assembly--contig:-NODE-983-length-10893-cov-15.020945_pt1 | contig 10893 bp, 8 predicted proteins | sample MGYA00245351_ERZ651106 | MGnify/ENA primary metagenome ERZ651106 (study PRJEB26857, sample SAMEA4031768) | metagenome | biome: human; feature: oral; material: saliva | place: Philippines | collected 2014... | reverse complement strand
ATCAATTAGCCATATCATCATATAAATAAATAAGGCTATTATTAATTTTAGACTTCAAAGCCCTTTCTGTCAAGATTTTACAAGCTTAGTAAGGCCTCTCAAAAAGCATAATTTATTCATAAAAATCATTGCATACAATTTGAATTGTGCTTGTTGAGAAACCTCTGTATTTGAGAAAATTAAATACCTTTGCCCGAGGAGCCCGCTCTTCATTAAGAATAGAACCAAATTTTTTCTCTACCACCCGATAAGCAGCTTTTACCTCATCATAAGCAGAAATTTCTTGAGGAATCGCAAGTCCTCGAAGTTTCATTTTTTGCTTAATCACATAAGCACCGTATTTCTGTTCTTTCATCAAATAGGCTAATACTTGCTCAGATAAACGTTCATCATTAATATAATCATAATCTCTAAGGCGCTCAAGGACCCTCTCAATGATAGGGTCCTCGAATTGTTTACGTCTCATTTTTTGTGTCAGTTCATAAGAACTAAGAAAGCGTTGAGCTAGGAATCGATACGCTTGGTCCATAGCAGCTTGCATCGTTTCGTCACTCATGATTATACTTCTTCAGTTACTTCTTCACCGATTACATCGATTTCTTCAGTACCAACAGCTAATGTATCACGAATAATGCGATCGATTTCATCAGCTATTTGTGGATTGTCTAGCAAGTATTGTTTAGCCGCTTCCTTACCTTGGCCCATACGTTCCCCATTATAAGAATACCAAGCACCAGATTTATTAATAATTTCCATATTTGTACCAATATCAATAAGTGTGCCAGTTTTAGAAATACCTTCGCCATACATCAAATCAAATTCAGCGGTCTTAAATGGAGGTGCCACCTTATTTTTAACAACTTTGACTTTTGTGCGAGCACCAACATTTTCGTTATTTGCTTTGATCAATTCCCCTTTACGAACATCAAGACGCACAGAAGAATAGAATTTCAACGCACGACCACCAGTTGTTGTTTCAGGATTACCAAACATAACACCTACTTTTTCACGCAATTGGTTGATGAAGATAACAACTGTTTTGGATTTACTGATGATACCAGTCAATTTACGCAAGGCTTTACTCATCAAACGAGCTTGTAAACCTACATGAGCGTCACCCATTTCACCATCAATTTCCGCTTTAGGTACCAATGCTGCTACGGAGTCAACTACAACAATATCTACTGCACCACTGCGAACAAGGGCTTCTGTAATTTCAAGAGCTTGTTCTCCATTATCTGGTTGAGAAATCAACAAATTATTGATATCTACACCCAAATTGCGAGCATATACAGGATCCATCGCATGCTCCGCATCAATAAATGCTGCAATGCCACCTTGTTTTTGAGCTTCTGCTACCGCGTGAAGAGCTACTGTTGTTTTACCAGAAGATTCTGGACCATAGATTTCAATTACACGACCACGAGGAAAACCACCTACACCAACAGCAATATCGATAGCTAGAGAACCAGAGGAAATCACCTCTACATTCATGCGATCTGCCGCCTCACCAAGACGCATAATAGCACCTTTACCAAAATCTTTTTCAATTTGTTTTAATGCGTTATCCAACGCTGCTTGTCTACCATCTACAGCCATTATTTTATTTCCCCTTTTCTGTTATATAAGTATAAACATAGTAAAGTGCTAGCTCTGCTGCACTTTGTCTAATATCTTCTCGATTGCCAATTAAATTAGCTTTATGGGCTACCGTACCATGTGGACCAGTAACACCAAACCAAACAAGACCAACAGGCTTTTCTAGCGTACCGCCTCCAGGACCAGCTATGCCTGTCGTAGAAACAGCATATGTTGTTTGACCAACAATTCGTGCCCCCTCTGCCATAGCCTTAGCCACTTGCTCACTAACAGCACCATACGCATCTAGCATATCTTGTGGTACACCTAAAACACGATGTTTCACATCATTACTATACGAGATGACACCGCCCATATAGTACTCACTACTACCACTGACATTAGTAAGAAGCTTGCCAACCAATCCTGATGTACAAGATTCAGCAGTACTAATAGTGCTGTGTTCCTTTAGCAAGGTACGGCCTAGTGTTTCCTCCATAGAAATCGTTAAGTCGCGTCCTACGCGAGAACCTAAACGCTCTCGTATGATTGCATCCCAAGGATTAAGTAGTTCTTGCGCCGCTTCTAATGTTTCAGCCTTAGCAGTGATACGAACCTCAATGTAGCCCTTTTTAATGAGCAAAGCGATCGTCGGATTAGATTGCTTCTTAATGAGATCCATCAAGGTGCTTTCTAAATCAATTTCACGAATATCATATACACCATAACGATAAGATGTAACAACCCCTTGAGAACCAAATCGACCATTTAAATAAGGAACTACGCTCTCTTGAAACATTCCCTTCATTTCTCCAGGAGGTCCAGGCAGAAGTATGTATGTAGTGTCACCATCTTCAACGACTACACCTGGTGCAACTCCAACAGGATTATATAATACCTTCGCCCCTTCTGGTAATTGTGCCTCTCGCCGACTCGCATCAGGTATAGTACGGTTTACACTTTTAAAAAACCGTTCAAGCTCATTCATGGCCTCTTGATTAAACACAATAGGTCTGCCAATTGAATCGGCAAGTACATTACGTGTAATATCACCCTGCGTAGGTCCTAACCCACCAGTACTAATAACGATATCAGCCCTTGTACTAGCGAGCTGAAAGACTTCAGCCATTCGTTTCGGATTATCACCTACCACTGATTGATGGGCAATGGTATATCCTAATTTATTTAACTCTTGTGCTAGCCATGATACATTCGTATTTACTGTATCACCTAGCAATAATTCTGAGCCTGTAGAAATAAGTTCTACAATCATCAGATCACCTCCACAATCGAATGTATCGAACTGTGTATTATTCTACAACCGTAGCTACTACATCATAAGCAAAGCCTTGCTCTACTTGTACCTTAAGAATATCACCAGGTTGAATGTCTTCACCGCAGTCTTCAATGTACATATTACCATCTACATCAGGTGCTTGAGATTTCAATCGACCTTTTGCAAGCAATGTGTTATTCTCGCCTTCTTCGATTTCCTCTACCATCGCATAATCAATGGTACCTTCTAAATCGCGATTGTTCTCTTCAGAAATAGCAGCTTGGATGGACATAAGAACATGATAACGCTCTTCTTTGACCTCTTCTGGTATTTGGTCTTCACGAGCACCCGCTGGTGTACCAGCCTCTTGAGAATATGTAAATACGCCCATGTTATCAAATTTGATTTCTTTTACAAAGTCACAAAGTTCCTCAAATTGTTCATCTGTTTCACCAGGAAATCCAACGATGATAGAGGTGCGCAATGTAATATGAGTCGGTGCATTTCTAATCTTCTTAAGTAAGCGTTCAATATCATTGCGATCGTCTCGGCGATTCATTTGTTTCAAGATATCGTTATTAACATGTTGCAATGGAATATCTACATATTTACAAAGCTTTGGCTCATTAACGATAATATCTAACAATTCATCAGAGAAGAATGTCGGATATAGGTATAGCATGCGAATCCATTCTATGCCCTCTACAGTTGTTAATTCTTTTAACAATGTAGTCAACAATGGTTTACCATCATTAAGGTCGATGCCATAGCTAGTTGTATCTTGAGCGATAAGGACAACTTCCTTAACCCCTGTCGCTGCCAATCGTTCCACTTCAGCCTTAATAGACTCAACGGTACGACTACGAAAAGCGCCGCGAACCTTAGGAATAATACAAAATGTACACCCGTTATTACAGCCTTCTGCAATTTTAACATATGCACTATAACGAGGTGTGGTTTGAATACGAGGCATGCGCTCATCATAGATATTCGTAATATTTTCCATGATACAACTACGATTGCCGTGCTCAATAGCATCAACGGCTACCATAACTTGATCCCATGCACCGGTACCGATTAATGCATCAATTTCAGGAATTTCTTGGAATAGTTCATCCTGATATTGTTGGCTAAGACAACCTGCTACAATAAGGCCCTTACAAGCACCATCTTCCTTATATTGAGCAACCTCAAGGATGGTATTAATAGACTCAGCCTTAGCTTTCTCAATAAAAGTACAGGTATTTACAACGATAAGATCTGCTTCGCTTAGGTCCTCTGTAATTGAATAGCCATTATCTCGCAATAATCCTAACATTACCTCTGTATCTACTAAATTTTTAGCACAACCTAGGCTAACATATCCTAATTTTTTCCCCATTCCATATCCTTTCGTCACTAGATTCTTTTTTATTTATTTCTTGGATTTATACAACTGACTTAGTCCTTACGGAATCGTACCTGGCTAACCCAATGATTTAACAATAACTTTTTACCTTCTAGGGTATAACCACCATTCACAGGCCATAACACTAAATCATGCCCTATAGAATCTTTTGGCTCATCCATCTCAGGATTAGTAAATATATAGGTAAAATTCTTTTCTACCATATATTTCGCCGTTTTAGAAGATAGTAACCAATTAATAAACTCTACACTATCTGCTTTATGTTTTGAATTTTTTAAAACGGCAGCACCAGTCACATAATAAGACGTACCATCTTTAGGATAAATGATCTTAATTGGATACCCATGATGACTATATTGTGCCGCATCAGACAAGTTACCAATACCAATATTTGTCTCCCCTAGCGCAGCTAAGCGTATTGGAGTAGACAAAAATTTAGCATGTTGAACCACATGAGGCTTCAAACTATACAAGTATTCAAGAGCCTCTGGTTCCCCTTTGTACTCTACCATATTGTATAGCAAATTGGCCGCATTCTGAGATGCTACAAAATCAGTCATAACGATAGACCAATCACCTTGTTTTCCCAATGTTTCCCATGTAGTAATATATTTACCAATGCCATTATGGAAGGTATCATTCTGAACAAATACGATTGGATCGTACCAGAGACCAACCCAATAGCCATTTGGATCCTTTAGATTATCACGTACCTCGTCAATACGTTCATTGACGATGGGCATATATTTACCTGCATTGGCACCAACTACGAGATTATCTTCAGAAGTTAGCACCAAATCACCAGAAGTATCAGCCACGGTAGAAGCCGACCGTAGCGACATTTGTTCCTCTGTAAGAGGCATTACAGTAACTTTTACCTTTTGTTCCTCTTCATAACGCTCAGCAAGCATAGCCGTCAAAGTATTAGGTAAGTCCGTATAGACTATAATTTCACCACGAATAGGCTCTTTGGCCTGTTCTATTTGTTCTTGTTGGTAAAAGTTTATACCATAAATCAACATTCCTACCACAAATAATGCTAAGATGCTCGGAGCAATCCATCGTTTCATATATGCCTCCCATAAGACATAAAGTATCTTAAAATGAGAGTAGCTAGAGCTACTCTCTAGGTTTAACGACCACCAAAACTTTTATTAGATGTACGAACTTTAGTCACATCTCTACTACGCCTTTTGGCAGTACGGCATTGATTCCTAGGTTCGCAATCTCGTTTGCCATTACGGAATTTACTAGATTGGCTAATACGCTTAGAATTTCCACTAATTGGGCGCGGTGGAATTAAGCATTCCGCGCCAAAGCCAATTAAATCACGTCGATTGGCTTCTATGAGAGCCTCTTTAACAAGATCATAGTTTTCAATATTTTTAAACTGCATCAGAGCGCGTTGTTTTGCTTTATCTCGCCCCTTTTTAGCAACATATACAGGCTTTCCATCTAGTGGATTAATGCCCGTATAATACATGCAAGTAGAAAGACTACCCGGTGTAGGGATAAAATCCTGTACTTGCTCAGGGTACATATGGTGGTCTCGTAAAAATTCCGCCAATTCAATAGCATCCTCTAACGCACAACCTGGATGAGAGCTCATAAAGTACGGAACTAAATATTGCTTCTTACCAAGCTTTTTATTCGCCTCTTCAAACCAAGACTTAAAGGTTAGAAATTCTTCCTTACCAGCTTTTCCCATCATATTGGTAACGCGTTTAGATACATGTTCTGGGGCTACCTTTAACTGACCACTTACGTGAAACTCACAAAGTTCCCGCACAAAGTCTTTATTGTTATCGGCCAATACATAGTCATAGCGCAAACCGGAACGAACAAATACCTTTTTTACACCTTTTAGCTTACGTAGTTTACGCAGTAAAGCAATATAATCATCGTGATTTGTATTCAAGTTTTCACAAGGCTCTGGAGCCGCACAGGTACGCCCTTTACAAGCACCATAAACAGCCTGTTTATCACAAGCCAGATGGCGGAAATTTGCCGTAGGACCCCCTACATCATGAATATACCCCTTAAAGTTGTCCATCTTGATCATCTTATGTGCTTCGTCAATCAAAGACTCATGACTACGATTTTGGATAATACGACCTTGGTGATTCGTGATGGCACAGAAAGAACAACTGCCAAAACAGCCGCGTTGGCTTACAAGGCTAAACTGAACTTCGCTTAACGCTGGTACACCACCCTTATCATCGTATTTAGGATGCCACTTTCGGGTATATGGCAGGTTATAGACACCATCCATTTCATCCTGCGTCAATGGTAAAGCAGGTGTGTTCTGAATGAGATATCGATCACCATGTTTTTGGACTACAATACGACCATAGAACGGATCTTGTTCATCGTATTGAATGCGGAATGCATCGGCAAAGTCCATCTTATCCGCCTTAATAGCTTCATAGGATGGGCACTCTACATAGTCGATGGTTGGAATTTCCTTTGCCATGTAGCAAATACCGCGTATAGACGGCAAGGACTCTTTAAATCGACCTTGATCTAAGGCATCGGCTAGTTCAACGATTTGAAGTTCTCCCATACCATAGACAAGTACATCTGCCTTGGAATCTACTAAGATGGAACGACGTACCGTATCTGACCAATAATCATAATGACCAAAGCGGCGCAAAGACGCTTCTATACCACCGATAATAAGAGGTACATCATTGTAAGCCTCCTTCATGCGGTTAGCATATACCAAGGTAGCACGATCTGGACGATGACCTGATTCACCACCTGGAGAATAATCATCTTGACGACGAATTTTCTTTGCTGCCGTAAATTTATTGAGCATTGAGTCTAGATTCCCTGCCGTAACAAGGGATGCTAGACGCGGTTTACCTAGTTTTTTGAAAGCCTCTACATCATTCCAATCTGGTTGATCTATAATGCCTACACGATAGCCTTTGGATTCTAAGTATCTACCAATAACCGCAGGAGCAAAGGACGGATGGTCCACATAAGCATCCCCACTGATGAGAACGAAATCTAATTCGGCCCAGCCACGTTCCTTCATATCCGAAGGTTCTGTTACTAAAAATCTATCCATTGACTGTGTAAATGCCTTTCTATCCTTCCTAATCAATCATTAGAAAAGGAATAACCATAGTAAAAATAATGCCATACAAAATAGAATAATCCCCAAAATAATGCGTTCTTGTACAATAGAGCGTTGACGTTTTCGTTGACGCGTTTCTAAAGACATACGCTTTTTAGATGTTTGGTATTCAACGAACTCACTTTGTACCAAATTAGGAGTCGCTTGAGCCTTCCGTCTCGTAACAGAACGCAAGGAAAAAGTATCTATGTCACCTACTTGTCCTTGATATACTTTTACCAAGCGATCCCCATCAAGATCTAAGTAGTTGCCATAGTTTCGAATAAAGCCCTTTACGTAGACTTGACCAGGAATGATATCATAGTTGCCATCTTCGATAGCTTCTAAATAGGTTGTTTTAATGTGTAGCACTTGCTCCACATCTTTAAAGGTTAGATTACGTCTTACCCGTTCACGTCGTAATTCTTCGCCTAATTCAGCCATTTTAATTCCTTTCTAAATCTACGTAATAGTATAATCATTCAATTATTGCTCATCAGTGGAATCAGAGAAATATCTAGCTTTCGCTTGTTCAGGGCTCATTAAAATTTCTCGAGCCTTACTGCCCATGCTAGGGCCAACGATTTTAAGGTCTTCCATTGTATCTACAAGACGTGCCGCACGGGTATAACCTATACGGAAACGACGTTGCAACATCGATACGGAAGCTTGACCAGATTCCATAACGAGATTAACAGCTCGCTCTAATAATTCATCGCGGTAAACATCATTAGCATCAGAAGATTCTTTTTCAGCTTCCTTTTCCACATCTTGAGTTACCGTATTATCATATTCTGGTTCTCGTTGAGCTTTTACAAACTCTACAAGTTTTTCTACCTCATCATCAGAAATGAAGGCCCCTTGTACACGAATAGGTTTATTCGCGCCAATCGGAGCAAATAACATATCACCTTTCCCCAATAGTTTCTCTGCCCCTGCCATATCAAGAATAGTACGGGAATCAATTTGAGAACCTACAGCAAAGGAAATACGGCTCGGTACATTGGCCTTAATAGAACCAGTAATAACATTAACAGATGGCCGCTGTGTAGCAAGAACCATGTGAATACCTGCGGCACGAGCCATTTGTGCTAAACGACTAATAGATTCTTCAATATCATCAGGAGCCGTCATCATAAGGTCAGCTAACTCGTCGATAATCAACACGATTAACGGCATAGCAGCCTTAGGATGCGCTTCATTATAGCTCTTGATATCGCGTTTACCAGATGCAGCAAACGCCTTATAGCGAGCCTCCATTTCACGAACGGCCCAGCGCAATACAGCTGCCGCTTTTTTCATATCCGTTACAACTGGAGCCATCAAGTGAGGAATTCCATTGTAAATAGACAATTCAACCATCTTAGGGTCGATTAATAATAACTTAACCTCTTCCGGTTTGCGACTAAAGAGAATACTAGAAATCAATGTATTTACACATACGGATTTACCAGAGCCAGTCGTACCAGCTACGAGCAAGTGAGGCATCTTAGCAAGATCCGTAATGACAGGTTTACCTGCAATATCCTTACCAAGACCGACAGGAATACCACCACGAGCATCTTTAAAGTCACTACAATCAAGTACATCACGTAAATGAACGGCTTCTGTCGTTTTATTAGGTACCTCGATACCGATGGCAGATTTTCCTGGAATCGGAGCCTCCATACGAATATGTTGCGCTGCCAAATTGAGAGCAATATCGTCTGTTAAATTAACGATACGACTTACTTTCACGCCTGGTGCAGGTTCAATTTCATAACGCGTAACAGTTGGGCCTTGTGTAGCATTAACAACCTTTGCAGTAATACCAAAGTCACTCAATACATGTTCAAGCATCATCGCATTTTGCGCTACTTCTTCACCATTGTTTTGACTCCCCTTCCCTTTCGCCAAAATATCTAGGCTTGGGAAGTGGTACGGTCTATCATAGGAACGATGAATTTGGCCATCTTTAGATACAGCAACTTGCGCCGTATCTTCAGTAGTACTAATAATAGATGGTACTTGTAAACCCATGCCGGACATACCGGCCCCAGCACTTACGGAACTTGCAGCCGCACCCGTTCCTGGCACAACAGAAGCGATAGCACCATGATTAGTTTCCAATGGACCCATCGTTGTATTTTGATAGGAGAATTCTGGTTCTTCGTCATCAGAGCTTGCTGCAGTTCCAAACTCATCTGAATACTCTTCATCTGGGGTATATGCATAGTCCTCATCAGGAACATATACATAATCATCACTCGTAGATCTATGCGTATCAGAGAATTGTTCAAAGTCATCAGCTTCATAAGACTTCGCATCACCAGATGCTTCAGAAATATTAGCCAATTGCTCAGCCGCACGATTACGTGCTTCTATCTCAGCCAATTCCTTCCAAGATGTAGGAGGTTTTGGCGACTCCACAGTAGTAACTGTATCTTCAAGAGTATCAACATCTACAGTCGTGCTAGAGTCAAAGAGATCTCTTCCAGTAGCAATGCCTTGTTTTTCCAATGTATCTAATGCTTGATCTGCTGCGTCAGCAAAGCGTGTGTCTTTTTCCCTGTTATAAGCTTTACGCTGTTCTGCCGCTTCTTTACGCTGTTCATTCCAGTCATCAAAAACTTCTTTTGCAACAGCGACCTTCTCAGCAGCTACCTCTTTAGCTACATCTAGACCAACTTGCGTTTTGTCCGCAGCCTTTTGTAATCCACTGCGCAAAGACAAACGTGTCACAAGAAGACCAAAAGCTATGAGTAAGAATACATCAAGAATAATAGCCCCTAGGTTGCCTAATAGTGTACGAAGGAATGTAGCAATCGCGCCGCCTACAATACCACCTTGATTAGCTAGTTGTGTAGTAATGAGTTCCTGCCCCTCAGGAACGCGCCACAAAGGAACAAGAGCTAACAAAAATAGGAAAAACAAGGTCATTACAACGCCTCGTTTTGTAATGGAAATAAATGTATCCTTATATAATAATCTCCAACCTAACCAGAAAACGCATAAACAAGGAATGATACCGCCTAGCCCAAAGCCATAACGGAATACACCTGTTAAAATCTGCCCTACAAGGCCGAGTTCAAAGCCGAAAAAGCCGAGAAAAGAAATCACAGCAAAGGCAATGACAATGAGGCCTTTCACTTCGCTACGCAAAGAAAAGCTTTGAGACTTTGATTGCTGTTTTGTACTTGTTCGCTTACGGCGTGTGTTGCGTCTTTTGGTGGAAGTATTTTCTTCTGCCATAAATCTATACAAACCCCTTACTTATATAACATTACAGGAAATTAACTTATCATTATATTATAGCATATATCGAAGTATTTAGTTAGCTTTTACGACGTTCTTCCCAGTCATTAAGCAATTGTTCTTCTCTACCTCTTTTTATGCCATTGTAATATGTAGCATCTACTAAAGGTGTCGGTAAATATTGCTGTTTTACATAGCCATTTGGATAGTTATGAGCATACTTATAGGCTTTCCCGTGACCTAATTTGCTCGCCCCACTATAATGACTATCCTTCA
>ENA-OWLX01000982-OWLX01000982.1-metagenome-genome-assembly--contig:-NODE-982-length-10903-cov-3.488846_pt1 | contig 10903 bp, 13 predicted proteins | sample MGYA00245351_ERZ651106 | MGnify/ENA primary metagenome ERZ651106 (study PRJEB26857, sample SAMEA4031768) | metagenome | biome: human; feature: oral; material: saliva | place: Philippines | collected 2014... | reverse complement strand
GGAAAATACTATGTGGGATTGATGCACTCAGAACGAGGCGTTTACTTTGCCCAAAAAAACATATCTTTTGATGATATAGGAAATATTAAGCTGGGTGATTATGGAAAGGTCTATAAATATAATTGGCTTCTTTCAGCCGGTGATTATAATCTCTCGGATTATTTTTTAATTATCTTTTTAAGTGTATTTATTTTACTCGTTATGATTTTTTCGATATCCGGAGTTATTAATTCGATAAAAGAAGCTGTAAAAATAAAAAATGAAGTAACTGTATTATTGAGCGGAGGTGCTATGACATTTAAAAAAGAAAAGAAACTATCTGCATTAAAAATTAGAGGCGGAGGATTAAGATTAAAGTTTATCTCATTTACAACGACTTTGATAGTGTCCGTTATTTTAACCTTGGCTCTTCCTTTGGGATTTAGGTTTTCTGAAACACAGGAAAGATTGTTGGCTGAAGGTTTAGCTTCAAATACTCAACTTATGCTTGAAAGTTTAACTTCAGGTGCTAAAGCTTATCTTCCTTCAAAAAATGTATTGGAGCTGGGCTTTTTACCTTCGCAAGTTTCTGCTCTTAAAGAAGCAACTTTTGCAACAATAACCGGAGTTCATATTGATAATAAAAAAGTGGGGTACGATTTTGTTTGGGCTTCCAATGGATTAGGAAATCATTATAAAAATTAAACCAATATCGAATGTGTTTTAGGTTTGTAGGTGAAAATCCTTTTATATCTGGAAATTCTTTTTTTAAATCAGCGCTTAATATTTTTAGAAAACTATCACCCCAAGAATATTGTTTTTGTTTTTCAACAATTTCTTTTCCTAAATTCCAATATAAATCAAGTAATTCATAATTAACTTTTATAGCCGCTTTTAACTGACTACTTCTAACTTTTTCCTTTAATATCGAAATAAATTTTTTGTATTCATCATCTTTCATAATCGATAAATCATTTTTGTCCATCTCAAATCACCCCAGTTTTTTTGTCATATGATAATAAGAATGTCCGCTTAAGATTTTTGTACTAGTCGCAGTATAGCCTAGTTTTTGATAGAGCTGGTATGCTTTATCATTAATCTCTTCGCAATTTAGAGCAATGACACTAGCTCCTTGTTGCTTGGCTAAGTCTTCAACGGCTTGTAATAATTTCATCCCAATTCCTTTTCTTCGGTGATTTTTATGCACAGAGAGAATATCAATATACCATTCTCCAGCTTGTGTTTCAGAATCTTCATAGAGACGAATGGAAGTAGGAATATTGTACGTTTCATATAATTGATAAAATGGATCATCAATTTGTGGTTCGAGATGTCCATGGTAGCCAAAGATGGCTCCTGCAACGCTTCCGTCTTTAATATAAACAAGTGTATTAGTTAGACTATAACGGAAGTCTTCTTGTAGCATGGCTTCTTCTAGCATTGTATGAAGAGTGCTAGGCGAGACTTCTTTTAAAATCGGTAGTTCCATATCTTCCATAATGGTATGAATCAGCGGAATAATTTGCTTTCTTTCCTCTGGTTTTGGTTGTCGAATCATTGTTTCACCTTATTCTAATTGAGATTTACGGTATGCGAGTGGTGTCATACCGATTTTTTGTTTAAATTGTTTTGAAAAATATGCTTGAGTTGAAAATCCAACAATGGATGCAATTTGTGACATCGAGTAATTCGTTGTAGAGAGAAGTACTTTACTTTCTTCAATTCGGATATCGGTTAAATATTCCATCGGAGTTTGCTCCATTTCATTTTTAAAACTGTGTGAGATATAAAATCTGCTTAAATGGGTTAAATTTGCCAAGTCTTGTAAAGAGATTTGTTCTCGATAATGTGTTTTTAAATAGTGCTTAATGAGACTAATATCTTTTGTCGTTTTATTAATCGGGCTTACATCAATTTCAAACGATTTATTGCGAAGAATTTTAATGAGTAATATTTCTAATAAATTATGACAAACTAATTCATAACTCATCGAGTGATTGGTTGCTTCAGTTACCATTGCGTTTAAATATACTAAAATATCCTTCTGTTCGTCTCGCAAGTTGAAAAATGAAAAAGGTTGTTCAACATTGGTTTGAGGGTTTAAGAAATTTGAAAAAGCAAGTCCAGTAATTCCTAATACAATATATTCGAGAGGTTCTTCAGGAGAAGAAACTTCTGTATGATCTACTTGAGGATTGATGATAACGAAATCTTGTGCTTTTACAGGGAATCGTCGATTTTCAATTAAAAATTCTCCCTTTCCATCTAATACGTAAAATAATTCCATAAATGGATGAGAATGGATCGTGCTGTGCCAGTCACTATCATATTTTGATTTTGTAATGGATTCTAAATGGAAGGATAAACTTCGCATATTTGATTCAATTACTAAATAACGTTCATTACTCATACTTTTCACTTCCTTGTCTGATACTTTCATTATACTTGAAAGCGCCTTATTCATCAATTCCCTTTGGGAAAAGATAGAAAGAAACGAAAGAATGACAGTTTCGTTGACGATATCTAAAAAAACAGGTATGCTATTTTTTGGTAGAAAGGAGTGCATGGAAAAGGTTTCGTCAATCGAAGAGATGAACCAATACAAATCAGAGTAGAATACATTGCGTTAAGTGCCAAACGGATGGGATGTTGCCGATTGGACGAAAAAGGAAATTCTTTGCGGTAGTGTATTCGCATTCGCTGCATTTAATGACAGACCATTTATTAAATGGAGCAGCTCTTTATGACAGTTAAAAGGAGATGCTAATATGAACAAACAAACACAATTAACAAGAACATTAACGGTAACCGCATTAATGATTGCCATGCGTTTAATCATTGAGATGATTCCATCGATTAAAATGGGAAATCTCGTACAAATCGGATTCGGATTTATCGGAGCGGCATTGGCTGGGGTGATTTTAGGACCTTATCGAGCAGCTGTTGTAGGATTTTTTGTAGATATTTTAGGGAATTTCCTAAGAGGGGAAGCGAGTACTTTTTTCCCTGGATTTACTTTAACAGCCGTTTTAGGTGGATTAATTTATGGCTATTGCTTGTATCGTAAAGAATTAACACTTCCACGTATTTTTGTGACGGTATTAATCATTACGGTTGTGATTAATTTAGGATTGAATTCGCTTTGGATTTATATGATGACGCAAAAAGCTTTTTCAGCCTTTATGGGACTTCGAATTTTGAAAAATATCATCAGTTTACCGTTGAATACTGTGATTTTATATGTGCTGTTTCGTAATCAAACCATGCAACAGATGATTGAGAAATATCGAGTATAGGCGTATACTATTCTTACAATAAGGAGGGATAGCTATGCCATTTATTCATATTGAAATGTTAGAAGGACGTACACGTGAACAAAAAGAAGCACTTGTCAAAGAAGTAACAGAAGTTGTTTCGAAAAACACGGGCGCTCCTACAGAACATATTCACATTATTATTCAAGAAATCAAACATGAAAACTTAGGGCAAAACGGTCAACTACGTGGCTAATGCATAGTGAAAACTTTAGATGGGAAATTCCTGTCTAAAGTTTTTTTATTGTCAAAATCGCTATCCAATCGACAAATCTATCACAAAAAACAGCCCGCAAAAGAATTTTTCGGATTTTTTAAAAATGTTTTCAAAAAATGATTGACGAAATGAGTGTATCAAGCGTATAATACAGTCAAGGAACAAAGTGTATTAATGCATTAACACAATAGTACAAGGAGGGGATGAAATGTTATGATCCAATTTGATAAACGATTGCCGGTATATGAACAGATTATTGACTATGTTAAAAAGCAAATTGTATCGGGTGAATGGGAATTAGGAAAAGAATTGCCCAGTCGAAGAGAATTTGCTAGTCAACTGCAAGTCAATCCGAATACTGTTCAAAGGGCATTTCGAGAAATGGAGGAGATGGGGTTGATTTCAACAGGAAATAATGTCATGAGTCGAGTGACAGATAATCCCCAATTAATTGGGCAATTAAAGCAAGAAATGTTACAAGAAGCGATACAAATATTTGCAGATTCGATTTATCCATTACATGTTTCGAATGAGGAAGTCATAGAACAGTTGGAACAAGCGATGAAGAGAAGAGAGGGAGAGTAGCATGTTAGAAGTGAAACATTTACATAAGAGATTTGGCAACAAAACGGTGTTAAATGGAATTTCTTTCACAGCAGAACGTGGAGAAATTACCGTATTAATCGGAGTGAATGGGATTGGGAAAACAACGATTATGAATATGATCATGGGGTTAATTCCAATCAAAAAAGGAGAAGTAAGTATTGATGGACAAGTAATTATTGGAGATCGCTCGAAGAAGTTAGCTTATATTTGTGATCAAATTGTTGTGAATAAAGGCGAAACGATTTTTGAAGCGATGGCTTTTATGAGAACTTTTTATCCGAATTGGAATGATGAGAAAGCTAAAAAATTATTACATTTCTTCAAATTCAAAGGAAATGAAGTGATTCAACAATTATCAAAAGGAAATGTTGCAAAAGTTAACTTGTTATTAGGCTTATCCCTAGATGTTGATTTCGTATTAATGGATGAACCATTTTCTGGAATTGATATTTTTTCAAGAGAACAAATTGTACAATTATTTACTTCAGATTTATTAGAAGGAATTGGAGTTATTTTAACCTCTCATGAAATTGAAGATATTGAATATATTGTTGATAAAGCCATTTTATTAGATGAAGGAAAAGTGATTAAAGAATTTTACGCAGAACAAGTGCGTGAAGAAGAAGGTAAATCTATTGTAGACGTGATGAGGGAGGTATATCAATCATGAAAAAGATTTTTAATTTATGGTTGTATGAGTTGGGAAAAAGTAAATTTATGTTAGGATTTCTAATGATTGTGTTCTTTGTCATTCAAGTATTAGTTCATCTGATGCGTATTTTAAGAATAGATCCTAAAAATCTTAATGTCGAAGATACAAGAAGCGTGACGGATTTAGTGCAATCAAGATTTGGAATGAATTTAGCACTGATGGCAGCTTTTATCATTATTATTATTGCTTCTGTTTATATTTGGGTCAAAGAATTTCGTAGTAAGGGGAATTTTATTAATCGATTATTCTTACTACCAGGGAATCGAATGCAAGTGTATTTTGCAAAATTTTTAACGATTTTATCTTACATTTTAGTACTTCAAATAACACAATTTATCATTCTTGGAGTGAATAAGGCGCTATTGATCTGGAGATTCCCGGTTTTAGCAGACCATATTCATTACACTGACTTCTTAAATGTGGGTTCAACGTTACAATATTTATTACCGTTAAATGGAACTGCATATGCGTGGTTGATGGCATTTTTAATGGTTGTCATTGTTTTCTTCTTCCAATTAGTGATTTTAGAAGAAGGATTGAAAGCGTATGGTTGGGCATTGATGGTGGCATCTTTAGTGGTTTACTTTACTATTTGTTGTTTAATTTTAACAAGTTATGTTCAATTGATGCTGCATTTATCTCTTACTCAAACGGAACAATATTTCATGACAATGTTGTATGCAGTTGGATTTATAGGCATTCATTGGTTAGTTGATTATTATTTATTAGAACATCAAGTCAGTGTTTAATGGGGGTGAGATTATGAAATCAATTAAATTTGCATGGGGATTACTCGTAATTGTTGTTGGGTTTCTAGTTTTAGGAATTGGGAATATGGTTTGGACGTCAATGTCAGATGCTCCTTACACCATAGAAACTTCAGCAGAAGCCAATCAATATTTAAAAGGGACAGTTTTTGAAGTAGGAAAAGAAGGCGCTGGAAAATTGAGTAATAATGTTTCAACATCAGCCATTGTTGATGGGAAAGTGGAAAAACTATTTCAAACAGTAGGAACTTGGAATGGACAGATGAGAGAACAAGCGACATTAAGCAAAATCCCTCTTTTGGAACGTTCATTACTCGTCAATCATAGACATGTATTACAATTAGATAATTATTCACTATTTTATGATGTTAATTGGGATTCATATTTCAGTAGTAGAACAGATTTTAAATTTAATTATGCGTTGTATTCTAATGAAAATAAACGAATCATTGATAAACAAATTCCGATTCATATAGATCAATCATTAGCCTGGGGAGAAGAGCCAATCTTCCAACGTAAGGGAAAAGAGTTAGGTGTCATTATTCCTATCATAGAAAGAAAAGCGAATAAACGAAAATTCTATAAGTTTAGTTTGTCTTTTGAAGAAGGCACTGTGAAAGATGTGGGAGAATTAACACTTGAAAAAGATGGTTTAATGCTCAATGCAGCATTTGGAAATCGTTCTTATAATCCAGAAACAATTGTGTTTAATGTACTTCCTATAAAAGAAGGACCAAAACCTTCTGAAAAACCAGAGGAAGATGAGTATTATCAATATGATTTATTTACAAATACATTACGTAAATTGGATATTAGTTCACTAGGAAGTCCAGCAAACTTCTATATTTCAGGTTCTAAAATTTATGCAGTAGAAACGAATCTACCAAAATTTGCCGGAAGAAAATATGGAAGACCGGATCCTGCTGAACGCCCAGGATATATTGAAAATAGTGAGCGTCAAGCTAATAATGAAACGGTTTATCAAGTTACTTCAGATTTGTCATTAGAAAAAATTGGAACACTTCAACGTGATCCATATTCTTCAGAAGAAGTGCTAAACAAAGATACATTAGTTTATGTCGGACTTGATCAAGGTCAAAATGCACTTCGAGTATTTGATTTGAATAAGAAAGAAGAAGTTTTTTCAGTAAAAATCACACCAAAAGCAGATGCGAAGTTATATTTCCAAAGAAAACGTGACTATGTGATTTACTAATCGGTTGTAAATATAGTACAATCAAAGTAATAAATAGGGCAGTAGTTCAAAAAGGAAGACGCCTTTCTAGTAATAGAGAGGAGATGGCGGTGCGACTCCGTTCGACTATTTATTGAAGGCACTCCGTATGGGGCGCCTTTTTTTAGAGGAAGAAAATGAGATGGAATGGATATACTTTTTGGTACCGACCTAAATGTCGGGAGCAAAGTTACATGGTTGAGAGGAGTTAGCAAAAATAGCTTTAACGGTAAATGATAACGACTGAAATGTTGCTAAAAACAACTATAATAACCTTAAGGATAGAAAAAGGAGGAATTCAATATGGCAAAAGTGAACTATGAAGGGCCAGAACAATTTAGACCATTAGGAGCGTGGGAATATTTTGGATATTCCATTCTTTACAGTATTCCACTGATAGGGTTTATTATGATGATTATTTTTAGTTTTAACGATTCAAATATCAATCGCCGAAACTTTTCGAGATCATTCTTTTGTGGATTTATCGTGTTTATCGCTGTAATGGTAGTATTAGTGGCGACAGGATTTTTTACACATGTAACCAATAAATAATTTTAAAAATCTAACGAACAAAAAAGAGCATTCCGTCGTGGGATGCTCTATTTTTCTTGTAAATGTGGACTTGGTAATAGTCGGTTTACAATCATCGCAATCACTGCTCCGATTAAAGTATCCAAGACACGTTGAATAGCATATTCTACATTCACGGCTGCTTCGATATTGTAAAAAATTACTAAGAAAGTCGCAGACGAATTAATGACAGCAGTTTTGTTGAATCGATTGCAAAATAAAATTAATAAAATAATTCCAAGAGGAACTAATAGTAAATCCATGTAATCTGGAAGCGTGAAATATCGATACGATTGAAGAAGGATAATGGCTAATACCCCTCCTGACATATTTCCGTAAAAACGAGAAATTCCAAATTTCCAAGTTTGTTTATGGTCTGTTCTTAAACTAAATACTGCCGATAACACTGCTAACATTGGAGAACCACGATGAAGTACTTTAAAAAGAACAATACAAATAAATGCAGAAACGGCAGTTTTTAAAGTTCTCAGTCCAATGTGAAAAGGACTTTGTTGTTGATTAGGCACACTTTCACCTCGTTGTTTAAAATTCTTGAATATCATATCATAAAATGCATGAAGCGACAATTAGAGAGAGTTTAAAATCGAATAATGACGTTATTACTTGCAAAAGAGATTAAATTTCATAAAAAAACATGGAAATTTCAAGCGTAAAATTAAGGTTTATGATAAAATTAGAGGTATGTATAGAAAGTGGTGTTGCTGTGGGAAGACGAAAATCAATCAAATGGAAATCGCATATGAAATTAGGCTTTAAGAGATTGACGTTAGGAATCGTTTTAGTATTCGTAGCGATTTGTAGTGTCATTATTATGGGAACATTACAGTTTCAAGAAACAAGGCAAGATCCTACGGCAATTGCTCATCAACAATTTATTCAAAATCTTGTACCTTCTTCTCAAAAAGCTTATCAACTATATCAAGTTTTGCCAAGCATTAGTTTAGCGCAAGCAATATTGGAGTCTGATTGGGGAGAAAGTGGACTGTCGCAAAATTATTATAATTTATATGGAGTCAAAGCAGGAGCCGCTGAGCCGAGTGTTCAATTAGAAACGAGTGAATATGTAGATGGAAAATGGATTACGATTATGGCACCTTTTCGAGTTTATAATAGTTGGGCGGAATCTGTAGAAGCTCATGCAAAGTTATTAACGTATGGAGTCGATTGGAATCCTAAATTATACGAGCCTGTTTTAAAAGCGAAAAATTATAAAGAAGCAGCACACGCCCTTCAAAAAGCAGGGTATGCAACAGATCCAACTTATGCACAAAAAATTATTCATGTTATTGAAACGTATCATTTAGCACAATATGATCAATTTCAAGAAAAATCTGTAAAGGAGTAGAGCACGTATGAGTCAATTATTACCGGGAAGTATTATTGGAATTATTGGTGGAGATTCTCAAATTTCATCAGTGATTTTAATGGCGAAACGATTGGGATATCGCATTTATCATTTTCGCGAGAAAGATGAACCAAGTGTTTTATTAGCAGATAAGGAAGAGATTGGTCGTTATTCTGACCGAAGAGCATTATTCAACTTTGCCATGCAAGTAGATACGATTTATATATTAACTAATGAAATTGAAATTGATACTATTGTAGCGCTCAGCGGTAAAAGTCGTTATTATCAATCATTTGAATTAGCAGAGATTTCTCAAAATCGTATGGTGGAAAAGTTGTTTTTAGAAGAACATGCGATTAATGTGGCGCCTTATGGCATGATTACAAGTATTGGAGAACTTCCAAGCTTATTATCGAGCATTGGTTTTCCAGCTATGTTGGAGACGAATCGTTTCCGTAAAAATAATACGAGCATGATGTTGTATGACCATGACATGGATGATCAAGTATTTCAGTTAGTTGAGGGCCAATCTTGTATGGTGACAGCATTTGTTCCTGCGCAACGTCAGTTTAGTTTGACGATTTTGCGCGACTATGAAGATCACATTACGATTTTACCGATTACAGAAGACGTGTATGTAGATGGAACATTAAAATATTCAATTGCTTCAAAACGGATGAATCCTGAATGGGTTGGAGAGCTTCGTACGATTGCTTCTAAATTGATGCGTTCGATTTCAGGCTCTACCTTAGTATCCATTCAAGTTGTGATGGCAAAAAATGGCATTTTCTATGTCAAAAAAGTGGATCAGTTACCATTCCTGCAACATCAATTTAGTGCTAAACAAATTCCTCAATCGTTTAGTGAAATCATCTTACGATTAGCGACAGGATTAGGCGTATTGGAAAGTGGTTTGATTGAAGAAGGGTTAATTGTTCCGATTTATCGAGAAATGCTAGAAAAGGCGCATGTTTTAACAATTTTAAAACCACATTGGGAATTTGAATATTTTCAAGTAGAAGGCGGGAATCCAGGAGAAGCAGTTGGAGTAATTCGATTAACAGGTGCTTCAAGTGTGGATTTAGTCAATGAATTAGAATTAAGTGGATTACATGATTAGAATGTAACAAGAGAAGAAAGGATGACTTTGTGAGTATTTCGGCGAAATTACTAGAAGGAATGAATGACCGTCAAAAAGAGGCAGTTCAACATACTCAAGGTCCATTGCTGATTATGGCAGGGGCTGGAAGTGGAAAAACGAGAGTATTAACGCATCGTATGGCGTATATTTTAGCAGAAGAAGAGGTTCATCCTTGGAATATTTTAGCGATTACCTTTACGAATAAAGCAGCACGTGAAATGAAAGAGCGGGTGAGTCAATTAGTTGGCCCGCAAGCTGAAGATATGTGGGTATCTACTTTCCACTCCATGTGTGTACGTATTTTAAGAAGAGATATCGAATTATTAGGCTATCAACGTTCATTTACGATTTGTGATCCTAGTGAGCAACAAACGGCGATGAAGAGAATTTTGAAAAAATTAGATATTGATAGTGAAAAATATGATTATCGCATGATTTTAAATCGAATTAGCCAAGCTAAAAATGATTTAGAAGATGTGGAAGAATTTAATAAGAAATATACGGGATATGTGGAACAAATTATTGGGAAATGTTACCGTGAATATCAAAAAGAATTAGCAAAAAGTATGACATTGGACTTTGATGATTTAATTATGTTGACGGTACAACTATTCCAAAAACATCCCGAAACATTGCACTATTATCAACAAAAATTCCAATATATTCATGTGGATGAGTACCAAGATACGAACCATGCTCAATATCGATTAGTAACGATGTTAGCGAAGAAATTCAAAAATATTTGTGTTGTTGGGGATGCAGACCAAAGTATTTATGGTTGGCGTGGTGCTGATATGAGTAATATTTTGGAATTTGAAAAAGATTATCAAAACGCAAAAGTTATTTTATTAGAACAAAATTATCGTTCAACAAAAACGATTTTACAAGCAGCCAATCATGTCATTGAGAATAATGTTAATCGTAAAGTGAAGAAATTATGGACTGAAAATGAAGAAGGACAACCGATTACGTATTACCGTGCTCAGATCGGAAGAGC
>ENA-OWLX01000981-OWLX01000981.1-metagenome-genome-assembly--contig:-NODE-981-length-10913-cov-7.701142_pt1 | contig 10913 bp, 4 predicted proteins | sample MGYA00245351_ERZ651106 | MGnify/ENA primary metagenome ERZ651106 (study PRJEB26857, sample SAMEA4031768) | metagenome | biome: human; feature: oral; material: saliva | place: Philippines | collected 2014 | study... | reverse complement strand
CATATATTAATAGTTGATGACGAACGGGAACTTTTAGATATGGTTTGCTCCATTCTCAATGAATATGGTTTTACCCAAATAAGCACCGCTAAGAATGCGAAAGAAGCAATAATTCAAGCAAAAGAAAAACCACCGAAATTGGCGATACTTGATATCATGCTCCCAGATATGGATGGATTTCATTTAATAAGAGAATTGAGGAAAATTGATAATTTTCCTGTTTTATTTCTTACTGCGCGTGGAGAAGATGATGACAAATTTAAAGGTTTTGATTTAGGGGCTGATGACTACATAGTAAAACCTTTTTTGCCGAAAGAATTAGCGTATCGTATATTGGCAATTTTGAGAAGAACTTATAAAGAAGAAAATCCTCTTGTGCAGTTGGAACATTCCCAAATAGATTTTTCAAAAGCTGAAGTCATAAAAGACGGTGAAAGAATTCCTCTAACGGCAAAAGAATATGAGCTTTTATCTGTATTATATCGTAACGCAGGACGTATTGTAACAATTGATGCCTTGTGTGAAGCTGCTTGGGGAGACAATTCTTATGGATATGAAAATTCTCTAATGGCTCATATCAGGCGAATTAGAGAAAAAATCGAACTCAATCCGTCTAAACCCCTATCTTTAGTAACCATCAAGGGGTTGGGATATAAGCTTAAGATGGAGAACAAATAAAATGAAAAATGTACTCAAACTCATAAGAAGACTTGTCGGCCTTTTACTTTTTAGTAGTTTTCTCATTCTTTTGATCAATCTTATAATATTAATATCCTTGATGTTTAAACATATTCCTGATGCTGATTCTTCTCCGTATAAGATAGCGAAAGAAACAGCAAAAGCATTATACCTGACAGAACAAGGAGATTACGCCCTTCCAGAATTCATGTTGGAAAAATTGGATAAAAGTGGTGCATGGGCATTTTTAATTGATAATGATACTTCTAAAATGATTTGGCATACTGACAATCTTCCAAGTTCAATACCGAATCAATACACTTTATCCGATATTGCTGATTTAAGTATCGGTTATCTTTTAGACTATCCGACCTTTACTGGAGCAAATGAAAGGGGACTTGTAGTAATAGGCTATCCTGTAAAAAGTTTTTGGAAACATACCAGTCCAACCTTAAAATACAATATAATTGCGGATATGCCAAAAGCAATCGCAATCGTCATTTTCATCAATGTTGTTTTAATACTTATCATATATCTATTGACGAACTTAGGACTCATAAAATCCATTAATCCTATCATCAAAGGTATACAAGATTTAGCTTCAAAAAAACCTGTCAGTATCGCAGAAAAAGGAGTACTGTCTGAAGTTTCTGCTAATATCAATTTGACCTCTGTCATCTTGCAAGACCAACAAGAACAATTGCGAAAAAAAGAAAAAGCAAGGGCAAATTGGATTGCTGGTGTATCCCATGATATCAGAACACCTCTATCTATGATTATGGGTTATGCAGGACAATTGGAAAATTCTACGAATTTACCAGAAAACGCTCAAAAGAAAGCCTCTGCGATTGTGAAGCAAAGTGAAATAATGAAAAATCTGATTAACAACTTGAATCTTGCTTCTAAACTCGAGTACAATATGCAACCTTTAATGAAAAAAGATGTAAATATTGTTGCACTTGTTCGTCAAACAATTGTGGACTTTATGAATATGGATATTGATGACAAGTACCCCATTAAATGGAAAAGTGATAAATCTCTTACCAAATGCATCATTAATGTTGACGCAGACTTGTTAAAACGCGCGATTTCAAATCTAATTCAAAACAGTATAAACCATAATGAAGAAGGTTGTACAATCTATATTGATATTGCTAAGAACCAGAAATTTTTTATAGTATGCGTTGAAGATAATGGTGTAGGTATTTCGGATGAGCAGCTCAAAAAACTAAATGAAACTCCTCATTACATGATTTGTGATAACAATATCAGCGAACAGCGTCATGGATTAGGTTTGCAAATTGTAAAACAGATCATGGATGCTCATCAAGGAACCGTTACCATAAACCATAGTAAACATAGAGGTTTTAAAGTTGTCTTAACAATTCCATTTCATCCCTAATAATATAATTTTACTATAGATGATTAGGTTAATTTTAAGCACTATGCTTAATGCTGCTCTTATGCTATTAGTATAAGAGCAAGCACAGTAAGTGTACGGACACTTACGAAAAAATTGATGAAGCAGCCCTTTGGGATCTGCTTCTTTTTTTATCAATTTTTAGCTTGTTAGGGAGAACCCTAAGACCCCGAAATACATTCAAAGGAGGAACTAACTATGGCAAATAGAATAAGAAACGAAAGACTTGAAATTAAACTCACTGAAGAAGAAAAGGCTCTTTTTGAAGAGAAAAAAAGACTTGCGAAGTGTAGAAACATGAGCCATTTCATCCGCAAATGCGTTTTGGAAAAGGAAATTTATCAAGTGGATTTAGAGCCTTTCAGAGATTTACAAGGCTTACTTTCTAATGCAACAAACAACATCAATCAGATTGCAAAGCGAGTAAATTCGACAGGTGTAATCTACAAAGAGGACATAGGTGATATAAAAAAAGAGATTGAACATTTCTCAAAAGAGCTGTGGCAAATTCATTCACTACTTCTGAAAAGAACATCTGAAACGGAAGGTGAATAATAATGGCTATTACAAAAATACACCCAATAAAATCGACTCTTAATCTTGCTATCGACTACATTGTAAATGGAGATAAAACAGATGAGCAGCTATTAGTAAGTACTCATAAATGCCATGAATCAACTGCTCATACTCAGTTTTTAAGGACAAGAGAAAACGTAGAAACAAAAGGAACCGTTCTTGCAAGACATCTCATTCAATCCTTTTTACCGGGAGAAACTACGCCTGAAATTGCACACCAAATAGGTATGGAGCTGTGTAAAAAGATACTCAAAGATGAGTATGAATTTGTCTTATCTACCCACATAGATAAGGGGCATATCCACAATCACATCATCTTCAATAATGTAAATATGGTAACAGGTAGGTGCTACCAGTCTAACAAGAAAAGCTACCACCAAATCCGTTATCAGAGTGATAAACTCTGCAAAGAAAATAGCCTATCTGTCATTGACGAGTTTTACGAAAGCTATAAGAAAAAATATAAGATTAACGGTAAATCTTGGTATGAAAACGAACAGGCAAAGCATGGCACTTCTTGGAAAAGTAAACTTCAATTTGACATTGATAGAATAATAAAACAGTCAAAGGACTGGGACGAATTTTTAAAGAAGATGGCTGATCTTGGCTATGAAATCAAATACGGTAAGCACATTGCTTTTAAGCCAAAAGATAAGGCGAGATTTACAAGGACTAAAACAATCGGAGAAGATTATACCGAAGAAAGATTAAAAGAACGAATTGCAGAAAGAGAGTTTATCAAGACTCCCGACGTCAAAAAACGCATCGGCAATGTTATTGACATGAACACCAATGCAAAGGTAAAGGAAAGCAAAGGCTACGAATATTGGGCAACCAAACATAACCTTCATACAATGGCTGAGTCTGTTATTTATATCAGAGAACATGGCATTAAATCCGTTAAACAGCTTGACGAGTATATTCAAAAAGCAGCCGATGAAAGGCAAAATATACAAGAGAAAATCAAGGCTATTGATAAGGAAATGCAGAAGCTTTCCACCACTATGGAGCAAGTTCATACCGTTAAAAAATACAGAGCGTGCTACAAGGAATATACTGCTAATCCGTCTGACAAGGCATTTTTTGAAGAGTACAAAGCTCAGATTACCCTATATGAAAATGCTCTCTCAGAGCTTAAAAAATCTTATTCCAAGCTCCCAAATTCAAAGGATATTTTAGCTGAGCTTGATAAATTACAAGAAAAAAAGAATAGCCTTATGCAAGAGTATTCTTCCTCAAAATCCACTATGGACGAGCTTTATAAGATACGAAAAAATTACGGAATTTATATGGGTAAGGAGATGGAGAGATAATCTTTATCTCCTTTTTTCGCAAATAAAAAAAGAGTCGGTGCAGTCCCAAGACCACACCGACCATAAGTTTATCTCTCAGCTTCTTTTGATGTTTCTTTCTTTTCTTTAGGCTTTTCCTTATCTTCAGCCTGATATTTTTTGATAGCTCCAAGCACAGACTCTTTCTTTTCATCTCGACCTTTCATCTGTTCTTTTGCCTTTAAGAGCTTTGAAGAAAGTATCCTGATGTTAGTATGTTCCTTGCCGTTATCGTCAACGGAAGTTCTGATCTGTCCAAAGAGTTTTACAAAATCTCCCTGCTTAAAGTCTTTTGGAATATCACCCTTTTCTCCGTATGCGGAGCAATTATGATATACCTTATTGCCCTCATCATCTTTAGATGCCACAGAGAAGTTTACTACTTGAAAGGCTTCGCCGTTCTTATTTTCTCTTTCAACTACATCGATCTTTCCTACAATATTTCCAACGATATTGACAAGATTATCTTTCTCCTCTTGAACATAAGGAAGATCTTTAATCTGCCCCTGTTCTCTTAAATCTTCAATCATGTAATCAAATTCCTCATGCAGTAAATTAACGGTGTCGTTGTCCATATAAGCCTCATAGAGCTTATCCAAAGCACTTTCATCGTTGATACCTTTTTCCATGCTGATAACCGCCTTAACAAAGTCCTTGTGATTATCACTTACCATATCTTCTATCTGATTTCTCATTGTTTTGTAATCCATGTTTTATCTCCTTTCATGGTAAAAGGGAGGTTTCCCTCCCTTATCGTACATATTCCTGTTCTTTTGCAGTTTGTTTTTCTTCTGTTTTACTTTCTTCCTGATAGGCTCTTATCTGTCCTAAGATAGATGGTTTATCACCCGTTTTCTGTGTGGCTTCCTCTTTGGTATGCAAATTATCTTCAATATCATAGGTTGACTCAAAATAATCGCTGTCCTTAAAGTCATTGTCATATCTATCAGCAATTCCATCATTATCAAGGTCTTTAGAAAGTGGATCATAGAAGTTACCTTCATCATCAATTTCAAGTCCCATTGCTTGCTTTAATTCTTCTTCATCTACCGAAACAAAGGTATTAAACTCTCCATTTTCCATTTCAAATTTTATGACATCAAGAGCCTTTTCAACACTTCCATTTTCCTTTACATAATCATAATGACTTACTACAACATCATTTACATATTGAGTTGCTGTATAATTCTCAAGGTCTAACTCAAACTGTATGCCATGTCTTTCATCCGGTGTATCAGTATAAGCAATTCCTATGTGCTTTAAATCAGGATATAGAGCGTCAAACTCATCATAACTATGGTTTTCCTCATACTCTCTGTTGCAGAAGTCAATGATGGCTCGTTTTACATCTTCTACAAGGGGATTATCATTTCTCTTTTCTTCCACTTCTCCCATATCAAGGAGCTTATTCAGTTCTGCAAGTCTTAACACCTTAGTTTTCAGCTCATCAGCTTTTTCAAAAGGCTTTTTTAATTCTTCTTTGGCATTTTCAAGCTGTTCTTTTGTGCTGAAGAGCTTTTCTTCAAGCCTCTTTAATTTCTCAGGCATTTTCTCAAGAGCATTATCAAGCCTTGTAATATTACCGTCCGCACTCGTTCCAAGCTCTCCTGAATGCTTTGCAGCACCATTTAAGCTAAAGTTATGCTCATTGGTAAAGAAGTTATAGCTGACCTCCAAATCCATGTTTCTGTACTTTCCTATGACCTTGCTTTCATTGATTTTTACTTTGGAAATCGCTTCAAGCAGCCTTTCTCCGGCTAACTTTTTATCTAATATCTTCACACCACCGATAGTAATGGAAGTAAACTTCTCTTCTCCTTCCGCTTTAGGTTCAACTTCCAATATATCTTTCTTTACAGATTCTATTAGCTTTTCTGTTCTTGCAATTTCTTCCGGGTAGTTTTTAGCGACCTTATCCTCTAATCTGTAGCGATTGGACTTATAGTTTGCTTCAAGCATTTTAAGTTTCGTAACCTCATTATCCAAATCCATCTTTTCTTTAATCTTAGGATCACCTGTGGCAAGGGCTTTAATCTCTGCATAGTTTAAACTGCTTTCATCTACATCTTCTGCCACTCTGACAGGTGTTTTACTTGTCATAATCTGTGAAATGAATTTCTGCTTGTTTTCTATGGTCTGCCACAAATACGCATCAAAGGTGTTCTCTGTTACATAACGATAGATATTCACTTCTTTATTCTCATTTCCCTGCCTCACAATTCTACCTGCTCTCTGCTCAAGGTCGGCAGGACGCCATGGGACATCGAGGTCATGAAGGGCAATCAGTTTGTTTTGCACATTCGTTCCGGCTCCCATCTTCTGAGTAGAACCAAGCAAAATCCTCACATCTCCTTTTCTTACCTTTGCAAAGAGTTCATCTTTTTGCTTGTCGGAATTTGCTTCATGGATAAAGGCTATTTCTTCTTTCGGTATTCCCATTGCCACAAGTTTTTCTCTAATATCATCGTAAATATTAAACTCTCCATCTCCTTTTGGAGTTGACATATCGGAGAAAAGAAGCTGTGTGGACTTATTTTCTCTTGTCTTATCCCAAATGGAAAAGACATTTTTCACGCACACATTGACCTTGCTGTCAGGATTATCAGATAGCAAAGGATTGATTAAACGCTGATCTAAGGCAAGTTTCTTGCCGTCATTGGTAATTTTAAGCATATTATCTTCGTCAGGCTCTACTACCCTGTTTCTCACATCATCTGCTCTTTCAGATAAGCTCTTTAGAATTTCCTTTTGTTCCTCACTTGGCAAAGTTTTAATAACCTCATAGTGTGCTTCAGGTGTTGGAAGATTTAGCATATCTGCTGTCTGAATATCCGCAACTTCCTTAAACATAGACATCAGTTCAGGCAAGTTATAGAACTTGGAAAATCTTGTCTTTACTCTGTACCCTGTACCTTCAGGAGATAATTCAAATGCTGACTGCGTTTCACCAAAGGTAGAAGCCCAGCTATCAAAATGCTCCAAATTATTCTTTTTAAGGCTTTCATACTGAAGATAACGCTGCATAGTATAAAGCTCTGTCATAGAATTACTCACAGGCGTTCCTGTTGCAAAGACAATTCCTTTTCCGTTTGTCATTTCATCCATGTATCTGCACTTCATAAACATATCGGAGGATTTAAAGGCTTCGCTTTGTCCGATTCCTGCTACATTCCTCATTTTTGTGTAAAGATAGAGATTTTTGTAACTATGCGCCTCGTCAATAAAGAGCTTATCTACGCCAAGTTCTTCAAATGTAATGACATCATCTTTCTTAAAATCATCGTTTAATTTCTCAAGCCTTGTTTCAAGTTTTTTCTTTGTTTTTTCGAGCTGCTTTACCGTAAAGTTCTGATTTCTGTCATGCTTGTATTCCTCTACATAGTTTATGATTTCATCAATCTGATCCTGAATATGCTTCTCCTGATATTCCTTACTCATCGGGATTTTTTCAAACTGCGTATGCCCGATGACAACGGCATCATACTCTCCTGTGGCAATTTTACCGATAAATCTTTTTCTGTTTTTCGGCTCAAAATCTTTCTTATCTGCCACCATAATATTAGCTGACGGATATAGCTGCATAAACTCTCTGCCGATTTGCCCTGTCAAGTGATTCGGAACGACAAAAAGAGATTTACTGCACATTCCAAGTCTTTTACTTTCCATTGCGGAAGCTACCATTTCAAAAGTCTTACCACTTCCCACTACATGGGCAAGCAGCGTATTTCCTCCGTACAGACTTCTTGCAATAGCATTTCTTTGATGAGATCTTAAATCAATTTCTGTGGTCATTCCCTCAAAAGAAAGGTTACTTCCGTCATATTCTCTGTTACGGATGGAGTTAAAACGCTCATTATATAGCTTTACAAGCCTGTTTCTTCTTTCCTGATCACTAAATATCCAATTCTTAAATTCTTCTTTTAGAAGCTCCTGCTTCTGTCCTGCAAGAAGCGTTTCTTTTTTATTTAGCACAGAAGTTTTTGAGCCGTCCGAATTTACAATCTGGTCAAATACCTTTGTTTCTTTTAAATTTAGGGCATCTTCAATCAGCTTATAGGCATTTACCCTTGATGTACCGTAGGTCATTTCCGCAAGATCATTTCCTCTATCCCTGCTTTTGCCTTCTACATTCCATTCACTTGTGAGGTTTGAAAATTTAACCTTAATATCCCATTTGGCATATCCCGGAGTTTTAAGCGTTTCAAAGATGAACTTTTCTATATCCTTAATCGGTATCCAAGTAGCTCCGAGTCTTACATTGATTTCACTTGCTTCAAGCTCCTTTGGAAGAACTTTTGTAAGCTCTGCCTTTTGGTATTCCAAACGGTTCATCTCATAGCTTATCAGCTCTTTTTCTTTGCCATCTTCCGCATAGCCAAGATGAGGTAACTCTCTTTCCGTTTTCCTTAACTTTGCAAGGTAACTGTCAACAATCGCAATCTTATCTCTGATGTTTCCTGATAGGTACTCGTCTTTTGTTACATAGCCATATTTATATGAATTACTGCCATTTGCACAGGCAAAAGGTAGATCTCCATCTTCAAGGTTAAAAGATAATGGTCTATAAAAGTTTTGTTCTTCTCTGATGTTTAGATAGATTTCTCCTCTAAGTTCTTCTATCAAAGTCGGTCTGTCTTTATCTGTAAGGCTTCCCATATACTCAAAATCCACATATCCTTTTTCAGATACCGATAAAACAAGAGCTTCAAGGGAAGTATCAACATGGTCGATAACCTTCGCCTTTGTGATTGTTCGCTTGGAGAAAATATCTCCCTTTGCTTTGAAGTTTTCTTCTTCATCAAGGATTTCAATGGAAGAAACAAGCGGGAAGTTACTATCCTCTTTTAAGGCTCTGGTATTAGAAAGGTTATTGACATATCCATGCTTCTTAGAAAAGCTGTCATAAATTTCATTTAGTTTTTCCTGAGCTTTCTTTACTTCATCATCTGAAAAATCTTCTTTCTGTTTGTAAATAACATCCTTTAAGGCAACATTTAACTCAAGATAGTCCTTAATCTTTTCCTTGTTTTTATCCGTTACTTCTTTCTTTACAAATAGGGAGTTTTCTCTGTAATAAACTTCATCATCAATAATGGTGTAGGAGAAATTCTTGACATCGTCCGTTGCGGGTATTGTGCTGATTTCATCATCAAGTAGCTCTATTTCTTCATAATTAGCATTTTTAGCGATTTCTTCACTTGCTTTTGTAAGTAGTTCCTTTAAGTCAGCGTTTTCTTTCGGTAGACAAGCAAGGGTATTTCCAAATCTTCCTGATACTTCCTCCATACTTCCAAGCACCATCTCAGGATGATCTACGAAATATTTGTTATAGGTAAGACCATTTTCATCTTCAGCAAGATGTATCCAGTCCTCATCACGCTCTCTGATACTGTCCCTTTTCTTTAGGAAAATAATGTCCGATGTTACTTCCGTTCCGGCAACTCCCTTAAAGGTATCATTTGGAAGTCTGATTGCCCCTAAAAACTCTGCTCTTGCTGCAAGATAGCGTCTTACACTTTCGTCCTTTTTATCCATTGTTCCTGAAGATGTAATAAAGGCGATAACCCCGCCGTTTCTAACCTTATCAATGGACTTGGCAAAGAAGTAGTCATGGATTAAGAAGTTGTTTTTGTTATATTCCCTGTCATTTACCTTGTATTCTCCAAATGGCACATTACCAATAACCGCATCAAAGAAGTTATTGGAAAAGGAAGTTTCTTCAAGTCCTTTAATCTGTATATCACTTTCAGGATATAAGAGTTTTCCAATCCTACCGCTTATAGAGTCAAGCTCTACACCATAAAACTTTGACTTATTCATTTCATCAGGAAGATTTCCGATAAAGTTTCCAATGCCCATTGATGGCTCAAGGATATTTCCGTTCTTAAATCCCATACCGGAAAGTGTCTTATATACGCTGTCAATCACTGTTTTAGGAGTATAAAAAGCCGTTAAGGTTGATTCCCTAGCAGCTTCATATTCAGATTGCGATAGATTTTCTTTTAAGAATACCCTCGCTTCTTTCCACTGTCCGCCTTTTTCTTCATCGAATACATCAGCAAGTCCGCCCCATCCTACATACTTTGCCAACACTTCCTGAGCTGTAATATCAAGCTCTCGTTCTCCGCTTTCCACTCTGTTAAGCATCGAGAGTGCTTCAAGGTTATTGTTTAATCTCTCGCTTGGAGATAACTTTTCAGGGAGCGTTTCTTCTGTAATTTTGAAATTATGAGCCTCAATCTTCTTTATCTCTACTTCATTAGAAGTCTTTTCATTCTTCGTATAAGTCAGATTTTCAAATATTTTATCAAGCTCACTTTCCTTACGATAAGGAATCACATCGGAGCCTGTAATCATTCCACCAAGATATTCGGTATTATCCTTAACCGTTACGGTCTTTAGGTTATTTCCCATATCATCAAATCTTGTGATGGTATAGTCTTTATCCTTGTATTTCACTTCATCACCGATGATAAAGTCAGGTCTTTCAAGGCTTATTTGTCTTAATAAATCCTCATCATCTGTAAAGGCTACAATCGGAATTTGATGATTACCTTGTCTTGTAGGAGCAAGCCACAAATCATTTCTTCCTGTAATTTGATTTTTAGAAATCTCTCTTACTTTGTACTCCTCATGATTAAAATAGACAGTATCGCCTTCTTTAACTGCAAATTCTTCTGCAAGATTGTCCTCTTTCTCGTTAAGCTCTACTTCTTCTCTTTCCTTTAGATAATCAAATAAGGTAGCCTGAAAAGGTTCTGTCTGTATGCTTTCTTCTACTTCTTCAGGTGCTTCAAGCTCTGTTTCTTCTTCAAAACTAAGTTCTCCGTTAAATACCGATTGAAGCTCCTGCTCATCCATCTGCTTGACAAGCTCTGTATCTTTAAGTTCTCTAAAGGTCTTTGGAA
>ENA-OWLX01000977-OWLX01000977.1-metagenome-genome-assembly--contig:-NODE-977-length-10926-cov-3.150308_pt1 | contig 10926 bp, 8 predicted proteins | sample MGYA00245351_ERZ651106 | MGnify/ENA primary metagenome ERZ651106 (study PRJEB26857, sample SAMEA4031768) | metagenome | biome: human; feature: oral; material: saliva | place: Philippines | collected 2014 | study... | reverse complement strand
CATGTACGGTATGTCCCTCCTGCCATAAGAACTCTCTGGTTCTTAAGAACGGTCTGGTCGTCTTCTCCCAGCGCACCACCGAGCACCACTGGTTCAGCACCTGCGGCAAATCACGGTAGGAGTGCACGTTTTTGGCATAGTAATCGCAGAACAGTGTCTCCGAGGTGGGGCGCACGCAGAGGCGCTCTTGCAGCGGCTCAAGACCGCCCTGGGTAACCCAGGCAACCTCCGGTGCGAAGCCTTCCACATGATCCTTCTCCTTGTCGAGAAGACTCTCGGGGATAAAAAGCGGCATGTAACAATTCTTTACGCCCGTCGCCTTAAAGCGCCGGTCCAGAAGACTCTGGATGCGCTCCCAGATTGCATAACCGGCGGGCTGAATGACCATACATCCCTTGACGCTCGTATAGTCGCAGAGCTCTGCCTTTCGCACAACATCGGTATACCACTGTGCGAAATCCTGTTCCATCGAAGTAATTTCTTTGACCGCCTTTTTTTCCTCTGCCATACTTCCCTCTTTCCCTTAGTTCCGTTCCTGCGCGGCTCTGTGCTTGGTGAGTGCGCGGTGAATGCGCTCGTTGGGCTGCAGGAGCTCACTCACGGATGTGTCATGGTTCAAACTGTCAATCAACAGCGCAATGTACTTGCTCATCTCGACGCTCACATAGTAGGGGCGGCTCAAGAGCTCCGGGCTCTGATAAACCAGATTGGTCGTAAAAATCTTATCAATCAGCCCCTCTTCGTAATAGCGGTCAAAGCGCGCAAGGCCGTTCGTGAAGAGACCGAAGGTCGCGCAGACAAAGACCTTCCGCGCGCCGCGGCGCTTTAACTCACGCGCGACTTCCTGCACGGTCTCGCCGGAAGAAATCATATCGTCCACGACAATCACGTCCTTGCCGGTGACATCCGTCCCGAGGAACTCGTGCGCGAGCACCGGGTTGCGGCCGCCGACCAGACGCGTATAATCGCGGCGCTTATAGAACATGCCGACATCGAGACCCATCATGTTCGCAAAGTAGATAGCTCTTCCCATGCCGCCCGCATCCGGACTGATAATCATCATATGTTCGGAATCCACCTTGAGTTCCGGCTCCGTCTGCAGAAGGGCCTTGATGAACTGGTAGATGGGCTGCACGGTCTCAAAGCCCTTCAGCGGAATCGCATTCTGCACGCGCGGATCGTGCGCATCGAAGGTCAGAATGTTGTCAACGCCCATGTTGACGAGTTCATGGAGCGCAAGCGCGCAATCGAGGGACTCGCGGCCGCCTCTCCGGTATACGCGGCTCTCGTAGAGGAAGGGCATAATCACGTTGATGCGGCGCGCCTTGCCGGCTGCCGCCGAGATGATGCGCTTCAAATCCGCAAAGTGATCGTCCGGGGACATGTGGTTCGTCATGCCGCAGAGCGAATAGGTCAGGCTGTGGTTACAGACATCCACCATGAGGAAGAGATCCTTGCCGCGCACCGACTGTAAGAGCGTGCCCTTGCCCTCACCGGTACCGAAGCGGTTGATGAGGCTCTGCACAATGAAGGAGTCTTTCTCGTAGCCCATGAAGGCAAGCGTATCCTTGTGCTCGCTCTGACGTGCGCTTCTCCAGCGCACCAGATAGGCATCGACCTTTTTCCCGAGTTCCTCGCAGCTCTTTAAGGGCACCAGTCCAAGCGGTCCCACCGGGATGGTCTCAATCTCTTTGTCTTCGTTCGACATCTCTTCTGCTCCTTTTCCTTCGATGATCGGTATGCTATTGTCTGCGCTTCTGCGCGCGAATATCACTTCCATAGAAGGGAAGTATATCATATTCGCCCAAAATGCGCGATGTGCTTCTCTCGGTATATTGCGCTTTCAGTTGTTTCGGATCCAGGTTCGTGGAAATCAGCGTGCCGAGCCGCGAGAGCAGTCTTTCGTTTAAAAGGCCGAAAAACGCGGCCGTCGTAAAGGCATTACTGAACTCGGTTCCGAGGTCGTCTATGATGAGGAACTCACAGTCGTAAATATACTCACGGAACTCTTTCTCTTCCCGCGCCTTAATTTTATCCTCGTCGCTCTCCGCGCGCTGCCGCCATTGCGTCGCGGCAAGCAGGGAAAACAGTTCTTCCGCGCTGAGGTAGAGAACGGTATGTCCCCGCTTTAAAAGCTCCCCCGCAATGCAATGCGAGAGAAAGGTCTTCCCGAGCCCGGGCTTTCCGGTAAAGAGGAGATTTCCCTTCTCTCGGTCGAAGTTCTCGAGATAGCGCCTGCACTGCGGCAGCACCAGCTGCTCCATATAGGCTCTCTCGCTCATGGCGAGTTGCGGCACCTCGCGCTCCGCGCTGTAGTAGTCGAGGGAAAAGCGATCGAAGTTCTCTCGTTCTATGCTCGCCGCGAGCCGCCCCTGGCGACAGAGCCTCGCAATGATTTTCTGCCGGAAGCAGCGACACTTTTGCCCGTCGACAAAGCCGGTATCCCGGCAAGTCTCGCAGCGGTAGGCCGGGCGGAGATAATCCGCCGGATAGCCCGCGCGCCGAAGAAGCTCTGCCTTCTCGGCCTCGAGTGCATCCAGTTCTTCCTCGAGCCCGTCTAAGCTCTTCCCGTCCCCCTGCATCCGCGCCCGGTAGCGCTCCATGGCGCGCGCCGCAATCTTCTGCTCGGTCTCCCGATAGGCGGGGATCACGCGGTTCAGCTCTGCCTTTCGCTCGCGTATCACCTGCTGCTCCGCGGCCTGCAGCGCCTCATACTCACGCAAAATCGCATTGTACTCCGTATTGCTGAGCGCCACGCCTTACCTCCTCTCAGGAATCCTGCTCGAGCTTCCGCTTGAGCTGCTGCAACACAAGGTCATTCGGATCTTCATCCCGCTCTTCAAAATTGTGGAAGCGCGTATCGGTCTTTTGACTGCTTTTCTTGCCGCCGCTCTCCTCTCGTTTTTTGTCCTCTTCCGCCACATCCCGAAGGCTGTGAACCCCCGCGCGCTGCCACTTGGTCAGAATGCCGTCCGTATAGGGAAAGTTCGGCTTGTGAACGTGGCGCAGCGTTCGGCTGCAGGCCTCCACGACCAATTCCTCGGAAAAGCCGTATTCGTGATACCACTTCTCGATATATTTTTTCTCCTCGATGCCCGGACCGCGGTCGCGAATTCCGAGCGCGTTCATAACCGCATAGACTTCCCGGGTATACTTTTCCCCGCGGAGTTCCGCCTCCTCCGGCGTCTTAATTCCTCTCTCATACCAGTCGATTGCGACCTTCTCAAAATAACGGAGCGAACTCTTCTTTTTCTCCGCACAAATCTCGCCGAGTTTAATCAAAAGATCGGACGACATGCCGAGCGTCCCGTAGAGATAAGCCACGGTCTCGCTGTCGGTCTGCGAAAAGGTTTTGCCGAGATAGCGCTGCAGGGCATAACTGAGCCCCGCAAACTCGCCGTCATTTTGCAGGCGGCTGAAATCCACCTCGGATTTATCCGGTAACTTTGCCGGCGGCAACACGGTCTCCGGCTTTTCCGGAATGCTTGCCTCCGACTTTTCCGAAAGCACAGGCTCCGCCGGAATCTCTGCACTCGTTTCCTCTTGCTGCGGCTCCGGCGTATGTCGCGACACTTCCGTATATCTCGGCACTTCCGCCTCTTCTATTTGTCTCTCGGGCTCCGTAAAATCGCCCGCAATTAATCCCTCTCGCTGCCAGCGGAGTAAGGCACGTCTTACATCGCCCTCCGTGAGTTCTAAGCTGTCCGCAATCCGGGCATCTGTTACCTCCTCACCCTGATGGCGCAGGAGATAGAGATAAACCTTTACAAACGCGCCGTTTGCCGATGGCATATAGCGGTCGATAAATTCGTTGGAGACGACGGTCACGCCCGGCGCTGCGTCGCCCTGAAAAATAACTTTCATCTCATCCTCCTTCGTTATATTCCTCATCTTAGCATAAACTCGCAAATAGGACTTCACATCTTTTTCCACAATTTATCCACATCATTGTGGAAAAGCCGGTGTGCAAATCCGCACACCGGCTTTTTTTGCGCCCTCGGGGCACTTATTGTTTCACATTCCCGTTTTTCTCGCTGCTTAAAAGTTCTTCTCCGACGCGATAAATATCGCCGGCCCCCATGGTTAGGACCAAATCTCCCGCCTGAACTTCACGCGCAAGGCAGGCTTCGATTTCCGAAAAACTTCCGAAATAACGCGCTTTTCCCGGCTGATCCGCATTGATTGCGTCCGCGACATCGCGCGAACTGATACCGAGCGTATCCGTTTCGCGCGCGGCGTAGATATCCGCGAGCAGTACCGTATCCGCCGCCTCGAGTGCGGTTCCGAACTCCGGCAAAAGCGCCTTGGTTCTGGTATAGGTGTGCGGCTGAAATACACACCATAGTTTTTGGTGCGGGTACTTCTTTGCCGCTTTTAAAGTCGCCGCAATCTCCTGCGGATGGTGCGCATAGTCATCCACGATGACGGCCCCGTGATACTCTCCCTTTTTCTCAAAGCGACGCTCCGTGCCGCGATATGCCTCGAGGCCCTCGCGCACGGTCTCCGGCGAAATGCCGAGCAGACAGCAGGCCGCAAGCGCCGCAAGCGCATTGTAGACATTGTGTTCTCCGGGTACGGCAAGCTGTATCCGCGGCAGCGCCGTGCCGCAATGCATCGGCGTAAAGGCTGCATTGCCGCGATTGTCAAAGCGGATATCCGTGGGATAATAGTCCGCTTCCTCAGTGCCTACCGTTGTCACCCTTCCCTTGAAATCGCCGACAATTTCCCGGTAATCCCGTATGCGATTGTCGATGACAAGGGCACCGTTTTCCGGCATTCTGTCGACAAAGCGCCGGAACGAATGCCGTATATCCTCGAGGTCACGGAAAAAGTCGAGGTGATCCGCTTCGATGTTCAGAATGATTTCCAGCGTCGGGAAAAAGGACAGGAAACTGTTTGTGTACTCGCAGGCCTCGAGCAAAAAGGTCTCGCTGCCGCCGACGCGGATATTGCCGCCGATGGCATCCAGATTGCCGCCGAGCGAGATTGTGGGATCCTTCTCGGCCGCGAGCAGAATGTGTGACAGCATGGAGGTGGTTGTCGTCTTACCGTGCGTCCCGCTGACCGCAATGCTCTCCCGGTAGCAGCGCATCAGCTGCCCGAGAAGTTCCGCGCGGCTCAGCATCGGAATGCCGAGACGCTTTGCCTCCGCAAATTCCGGGTTATCCGGATGGATGGCCGCCGTATAGACCACATAGTCAACCGGGCTGCTCAGATTTTCGCGCCGCTGTCCGATATACACCGTAATTCCTCTCGCTCTGAGCTGCTCGGTAAACGAGCTCTCGTGCGCATCGCTTCCGCTCACGGTGAAGCCCTCTTTTTGAAGAATCTCGGCGAGGCCGCTCATGCTGACGCCGCCGATGCCCATAAAGTAGACGCGACAGGGCTTTCCAAAATCAATGCTGACTGTTTCCATTCTGTCTCTCCTCAAACAAATGCGTTCAAGCCCACTCTCCGCTCAGGCGATTCCGCCCTCCGGAAAGAGTTTGTTGCCGTAGCGCAGCAGCGCCAGGCGAAGCATATTTCCCAGAATTCCGACTGCGATAATCTCGCCGATACCCACGGTCAGACTGAAGAAGGGCAACGAACCTTCGATGCCGTAGCCGTAGCGCAGCACAAAGGGGATGATCAGCGCGTTGCTCACAATGGGCGGCAGGGAAGCAAGATATCCCTTGTCGCGCAGCCGATAGGTGCCGTAGGCGCCGATTAAGCTCGCCAGGCTGCCGAAGACAATGTCAAGCGGCGCGGCGCCGGACAGGAAGTTCGCGAGAAAGCAACCCACAAAGAGCCCGGGCACGGCCGAAACCGTGAAAACAGGCAGGATGCAGAGTGCCTCCGAAATGCGGAACTGCACTGCGCCGAAGCTGATCGGCTTGGTCATGTAGGTGATCGCCGCGTAGACTGCGGCGAGGAGCGCTGCATTGACCAGCGCCCTCGTGTTTCCAAGGGACTTCTCTTTCATTTGTGTTTCCTCCATAGTTTTGTTTTAGGTGAGGATGGTTTCGAACTCACCGGTGCAACATTATAGCACGGATTTCTTCGCTTGACGCGCTTCTCCTTCGAACTGCCGCAGTTCTCCGCCCTTCAAAGCGGTCTCAAGGAGCTCCGGCAGGCGCTCCGGACTGCAGGCAAAGCAGGGAATGCCGAGCGAGGCAAGGTGCTTTGCGTTGTGCTCGTCGTAATACGGCGCGCCCCCGTCCGCAATCGCAAGCAGGACAATGACCCGGACCCCGGCCTCCTTCATCGCCGCGAGGCGACGCATGAGCGCCGCGCGGTTTCCGCCCTCCATGAGATCGGTGATTAAGAAAAAGAGAGTCTTCTTCGGCTCCTCAATCAGCTTCTCGCAGTACTTGACCGAGTTGTTGATGTCGGTTCCGCCGCCGAGCTGAAAACCGAACAGCAGCTCGACCGGATCCTCGGTCTTATCGCTGAGGTCCACGACCTCCGTCGTGAACGCAACCACATTGGTCTTCACCGTGCGGAGAGAGGCCAGTATGCTGCTCATCACCGAGGCGTAGAGCACCGACTCTCCCATGGAACCGCTCTGGTCGATGTCCAGGATGATGTGGTACTTGGCTGCGTTGTTCTGCTGTTTCGCAAAGAAGTAGTACTTCTCGGGGAGTATGCGCTTGTTCGCCGCATCGTAGTTCTTGAGCCCGTGGCGTATGGTCTTTTTAAAGTCAAGCCCCGAGGCAGAGGGGATGGGCGTGTGTTCCGTCCGCTTGCAGGCCGCTGTCACCGAGCGGCGCAAATCCTCCGCGAGACGGCGCTGAATCTCCTCGACGATGCGCTGAATAAAGCGCCGCGCGCTCTCCTTGCTCTGCTGGGGTACCTGGTCTTTCAAGAGGAGCAGCATGCTGCCTAGGTCCACGCTCGGTTCGGCGGCGTCCAGGAGCTCCGGTTCAAAGAGAAGCTCCTTTAGGCCGCAGCGCTCCACCGCATCGCCCTGCACCAGCTTGACCAAGTCCGGCGGGAACAGGCTTCTGATGTCGCCGAGCCAACGGCTTACGGTGCTTGTCGCTCTGCCGCCCCGCATACCGCCCGAAGAATTGCCGTCTCCGTAGGAGAAATAGGCATCCGCATTGTAAATCGCATCGAGCGCGAGATCCATGAGCCTATCCTCATCGGAGAGAAGATTGTCCGTGCCGCTCCCGTACTGCGTCCAGCGCTCCTCGCTCTCTTTTCCGAGAAGCAGTCTCCACTTTCGAATTCTCGCTTCGTTTTCGTTCATGCCCTGTCTCCCTAAAAATCATCGAAATCAAACGATGCGAGCGCCTGACTTTCCTCTTTGCTGAGCTCCGCGTTCAAGACTTCGCTGAGCTGTTCCTTCTGTAAGCCCCAGATTTCTCCGAGATTTTCGGCGACCATATCCTTCTCGCTCGCACTGTAGAGGGCAAAGCTGCGGCGCAAAAAGACCATGGCGCGCTTCCAGCTCTCTTCCGGTATCTCGTCGAGATAGCGGCTCAGGCTCTCCCAGACCACGCGCCGCACAATCAGCGCATAGTGATTGCGAAGCGAAAGTCCCTCGAACCAGAGCGCGCCGAGCTCTGCCCGAAGTCCGATCGACATGCGACGGCTGATTTCCCGCGAGAGTTCTTCTTCGCTCAAATCGCCGCTGTCCAAGCGTATGGCAGTCGCAAGCCCCGAGAGTTTGGCGTTTAAATCGTCCCGGCGCGAAAGCTCCCGAATGGCATGCTCCCATTTTTCGCTCGGCAGCCCCTTTTCGACGCTGAAAATACTCTGGATTTCCTCGATGCTCTTGGCCATATGCCCCGCCGCTTCATCGTCGCAGAAGCAGGCATCCGTAAGGGTAAGGCTCGCGCGGAGCAAAAGGCGCTCCAAAATGGGGCGGAGCACCGAGACATCCGACTGTCTCACATCCCCGAACTGCAGCATGCGCGAGAGAATCTTGGCGGTCCGCGCAATCTCCTCGATGGAAATTTGATCGATGCTCGCGCTGTCAAGACGGCTGACCGCCGCCTGCAAAAGTTCCGGCATGCCGCAGAGGAAGGCGCTCTCAAGGAGTGCCGTGATCTCCGCAATCTGCTCCGCCGCCGTGAGCTTCTCCTGCAAATCAAAGCTTACGGCATGCGCTATCGTATCTCCCTTTAATACGGCCTCGGCGAGCTGCATCTCTGCCTCCGGCGTCCTGCTTAAGACCCAGTTTTCCTCCCAGCTCGCATCCTGCTGCCGGCTGTCCTGCCAAACGGCAAAACTGATTCCGAGGAGGCGCAGCCGCTGCAAAAAGAAGGAGCGGCGCAGCTGTAAAAAGGCGCTCTTCTCGCTCTTTGCGCGGCGATTTTCGCGGAGATCCAAGCGGAGCTTTTCCGCGACCAAACCGAAGCTCAGCTTTAAGTCCGCACACTGATCCGCAAAGTCCTGCTGAATCGAAGTGAGCAGACCGCTCCTCGGCACCTCTCCGATTTTCGTGCCGATGTCGGTGAGCGCAAGTCCCTCGGCAATCTCGCCGAAGCTCCCGTGCCCCATACAGGTCACCGCGGCATCCTGTAACTCGTCGTGGGTCGGGTAACGCCCTTCCCGAAGCGACGCGAGACTCTGCGCCAACAGATTGGCCTCCAGGACTTCCGCCGAGGAGACCATGCCGCCCCGCTCCCTGATATGCCCGGCAAGGGTCGAGAGATAACGCGCCGCATGGCTCTCCGGCTGCCCCGTCCGCAGAGCATCCCAGAGGAGCTCGTAATAGGCGGGCACCTTGTTTCCCGCGCTGTATCCCGCGCGGCGTGAGAGCCGCTGATAGGAATAGGGCATCAGCGTCTTTTTTACTTCATACTGTGGGAGCGCCTTCAGTGCGGCGTCATCAAGGCACTCACCCTCACAGAGCGCAGAACTGTGGAAGGCACCGGTCAGCACGACGATTTTTTCCGCCGCAATGCCGGCCGCCTGTTTTTCCGCAATGATGCGGCGCATATAGGCCTCGCGAAGTCCGTTCCACGCCTGTTCGATGCGCTCGCCCGGTGCGGCCTCCCTCGCGCCCTCGCCGAAAATGCGGGAGCGCTCCAAATACGCGCTTAAGCTCTCGCTCTGCTCGAGATAGCGCTCCCAGAAGCTCTCGGTGTCCCCGAGCGCGGAGGCCTCTTTGCGCGCGGTTTCGCGCTCTTCCTCGCTCTGACGCTCGTAATAGTTCTCCGCCGCGAGCTGCAGGCCTATCATATAGGGCGAGGGAAGGTCGCAAAAGACAATCTCAATGCCGAGCTCCCGTGCGGCAAGCATCGCCTGAAACTCCGGCGAATAAACCGCGAAGGGATAGAGTACGCTCCGAACCGGCGCCTCGACCGTGTAGGCCATAACCGCAAAGGGCGGCTTGAGCGCGGGGTCCGTCAGCGCGGGGATGAGCTCCGAAAAGTCTGCCGGTGCCTCAATCAGAAGGCAGTCCGGCTTCGTCTCCCGGAGCAACTCCCGTATATAGTGTGCCCCCGCCGGCGAGTGATGGCGTATGCCGACCAAGACAGGGCTTTTTTCCGCAACGTTCATAGCATCTCCGCGTTTTAGAGCGAACGGCAGGCATCGTAGAGCTCTGCCCACTCACTGCCGCGCCGCTTCATGATGTGCTCGAGGTACTCCTCCCAGATTTTTCTGTCCTTCTCCTCGTCCTTCACAATGGCGCCCTGCAGCGCTGCCGCGAGATCTCTGTCTCTCACCTCGCCCGTGCCGAAGCTTCCCGCAAGCGCCATACTGTTTACGAGGAGGGAGATTGCCTCTGCCGTCGAGAGCACGTTCTGCGTGGTCTTTACCTTCTGCCCGCCGTCCAGGGTCTCGCCGTTCCTAAGTTCGCGGAACACGGTGCAGACCTTGCGGACCGCTTCCTCCTCCGGCAGTGCCGCCGGCAGTCTGAGCTGCGCCGAGAGCTGCTTCACGCGGCTCTCGACTATCTCAACCTCTGCCTCAAGGTTCTTCGGGCTCGGCAAAATCACAATGTTAAAACGGCGCTTCAGCGCGGCGGACATTTCGTTCACGCCCTTGTCTCTCGTATTCGCGGTCGCAATCAGCGAGAAGCCGCGCGCGGCCGCCTGATCGCGGTTTAACTCCGGAATCGAGACGCGCTTCTCCGAGAGCAGGGAAATTAAGGCATCCTGCACCTCCGGCGCGCAACGGGAAATTTCCTCAAAGCGCGCAATCTTGCCTTCTTCCATCGCGCGGAAAATAGGCGTCTTTACAAGCGCCCGCTCGCTGGGGCCTTCGGCAATTAAGAGGGCATAGTTCCAGGAATAGCGAATTTGCTCCTCGGTCGTACCGGCCGTGCCCTGTACGACGCGGCTCGAATCTCCGTTGATGGCCGCCGTCAAGTGCTCCGAGAGCCAGGACTTTGCGGTGCCGGGCTCGCCGATTAAGAGCAGAGAGCGGTCCGTCATCAGGGTTGCGACCGCAATCTCGACAATGCGCCGATCTCCGATGTACTTCGGCGTGATTTCGGTATTGCCCGCCTTGCCGCCCAGAATATAGGTGAGCACCGAGCGCGGCGACATGTTCCAGCCCTCAGGGACTTCATACTGTTCCGCTGCCTTGAGCGCATCCAGTTCCTCCCGGAAGAGTTCCTCCGCCGGACGACGCTGTACTTCCTTCTGTTCCATCCTGTCTCCTTCTCTTACCATGTGAGTTCTGCCGGCTCCGTGCCGTCCTTCAGCGCCTGAATTGCCGCACCGAGCCGCTGCGTTGCGTTTCCGTAGTTGTTGCTCCGCATGTTAACGCCCTTATAGACCCGCTCCAAAAGAGCAATGAGTTCATCCTTCGGGAGTCCGATGGAAAGCGCCTGCTCGCTGAGTTCCGTTAAGTCATAGTTATAGAAGCCACGCCTCTGCCAAGTCTTTATGCTGCCGTCAAAGACCTTCGAGAAGTCCGTCCAAGCGTAGGCTTTCAGGCGCTGTATATCTTCCTCCGTCACGGCTCCTAAGCTCCTCTGGCTTCAAA
>ENA-OWLX01000976-OWLX01000976.1-metagenome-genome-assembly--contig:-NODE-976-length-10927-cov-7.554268_pt1 | contig 10927 bp, 11 predicted proteins | sample MGYA00245351_ERZ651106 | MGnify/ENA primary metagenome ERZ651106 (study PRJEB26857, sample SAMEA4031768) | metagenome | biome: human; feature: oral; material: saliva | place: Philippines | collected 2014... | reverse complement strand
ATATTTTTGTCTATAGAAGTTTTAGCTTATTTTGTCTTTGCCTATATTATATTTACAAGAATCCTTTTCAGTTTAAAATTCCACAGCAAAGGAGGAACGATTTATTTTTTTGAAGGAGATAAATTATATACTTCAAATCATTTACGGCCTATTGAGACAGACAAAATAAAAGCTGTTACAATTAAATCGACATCTAAATATAGAGGTAATCGTGCGTATAAGGTATCTATAAAATTAAAAGACAGATTTTTCAGCTATACTTTTGGAATCGGACATATCTCAAGAAGTAAAGAGCAAAAACTATATGACAATTTTATAAAAGAATTAAAAAAATATCATATTGATTATGAAATGATGAATTACAAATAATATTACGACACTTAAAATAAACTAAGTTTATTTGAAACAGGAACATTTACCGACATTGAAGATGAAGAATTTTATCAAATATATGTTGAGGTTCTATATAAATCTGATAATGAAAATATATTTAGCTATATCAGAAATTCAAAGGTCTTTGAATATGCAAAAAACAAGGAATACTGTAGAATAAAAATATGGTATGATGAAACTTAAATAAAATGGAATGATAAGCAAGAAAGGGGTAAATTATGGAATTAGATTTTTTACAAGATGAACCAAAACTTATTTTGACATATCCTCATAAGTCTAAATTTAATATGATAGGCTATTTATCTCTAATATCTTCATTTTTTATTATTATCTCGATACTGAATTATCTTAAAAGTTATGGAAGTGATTTTGCAGATAAATTTATTATTGCAACAGTGCTGATTTGCATTCCAATCCTTATTTTTTTTATGGGATATTACCTCTTCATAAATGCAGTAAAATTGGAACTTTATGAAAATAATGTTGTTAAATATTATAGCTATGGAAGCAGAGGACATAGTGTACTGCTTTTTGAATTTAAACTCGCAGATATAGAACAAATAAAAATCAAAAAACGCCCGTTTAATTGTTCAAAGCTGACCATAAAAATCAAGAATCCTGTTTTTTACGGTTTCCATGAAAAGAAATTAAATAAGCTGATGAATGCAAGTATCATCACAGATAGAAAAAAATTGGGATTTTTTATGCAACAGATGGAACAATTCCAAGTACCGCAAAAAGCTGATATAGAAAAAATGACTTAAAAATTAGAGGTTGTGAATGGGGTGAGTTCATTTGAAAGAGTATATTGCAAGTTTAGAAAAAGAATTTTCTTTAAGAGAAAATGGTTTCAAAGAGGAAGAGAAAAGAGCCTTAATCGATTATAAATCTAATGATAATGAATATATAAGAAAATTAGCATTTTTAGCATATAAATCTGATGCCTATCAAGTTAGAATGTATGGTGTATTTCTTTTTGGATACTTATCAGAGCAAGATGATATTTTAGCATTTATGAGAGATGAAGTTTCCAAAGATGATAATTGGAGAGTTCAGGAAGTATTGGCGAAGGCATTTGATGAATTTTGCAAGAAAATAGGATATGAAAAAGCACTTACAATAATTGATGAATGGTTAATAAACAATAATCCTAATACAAGGAGAGCAGTTACAGAGGGACTTAGAATATGGACAAGTAGACCATATTTCAAAGATAATCCGAATGAAGCTATCAGACGAATTGCTGCATTAAAAGAAGATACGAGTGAATATGTTAGAAAATCGGTAGGGAATGCTTTAAGAGATATTAGTAAAAAATTTCCAGAGTTAATTAAAGCTGAACTCTGCAACTGGAAGTTAGAAAGCAAAGAAATAAATCAAGTGCACAAATTGGCAAGTAAACTTATTAAATAACTTACAAAACAGTAAATCAAAAAAGCTTTACTGCTTTTTCTTTGTCTAAAGGAGGAAAGGAGATTGACTGTTAGGAATCAAGTACTTTTTTAGTTGATTCAAAATCTGTATTGTTCTTCTCTAATGAGAAAATGATACGCACCGGCTTTAGGGAATACTCATATAACACAGGATTGTGAATCAATGTGGTTTCAGCACAATTCATTAGATATTCTCTAAGATAAGATGAACCGTGCTTGACCATATGACCGGTATATTCAGATTCACCGGATTGATATCTGGAACAGTCCAATCCTGCGTAAGCTGTAAGCTGAGAGCTATTGTTGAATTTGGCTATATTTCCGATTTCACAATAGATGCCTGTGGCACTGATCATTCCAATTTCTGAAATGGTATAGATATGAGAATTTATGAAAGAACTGAAAAATACAGATAAAAAAGCATTAGCACAAAGAGAAAGATCGGAAACACCTATGAGGATGTTGTTCATTTTAATGAAAAGGCAATTGAAATAATGGAAGATAAATTAAAACGGATAATACTGAGAGAAATAAAAATGATTAGAAAGTCCCTGATAGAGATTGTTACAGGTGCTTCTAGTCTTTATTTTATTATAAGATATGTTATAATCAGAAAGCAAAGGAGGTCTTGTATGAAAAAGCAGCTACCCTTAATACTTATGTGTCTATTCTTTCTATCAGGATGTACATTAAATAAAACAAATAGTGATAGAATGATGGTCATGGATAAGAATAATCTTTATGCATTGGCAGATACAAATGGAAAGAAATATACAGACTATACCTATAAAGATTATCAGAGAGTAAATGAAGCAGGCTATATAGTAACCAATACTGATAATAAGCAGGGATTCATTAATGATAAAGGAAAGAATATTATTCAAGCGGGTATGTATTCTTATTTAAATGGGTCATATGCTTTAATAACCGCCAGCAGTTTCCGGAAACGGTCTTTTACATTTAAGGAAACACAAATCATTTTAAAAGAAGAGAATACCAAGCAATTGGAATTAAATGATCAGCAGCAAGCAGCCTATTCTTCCGGCAATACTAAGGCTGTAACAGTTGATAAAGATGGTAAAGTAACAGCTGTAGGCAAAGGAACAGCTATTATTAAAGCAAGTAGGGAAGGATATTATACTTCTTGTCAAATTACTGTAGAACCTTTAAAACCGGTATTAAATAAAACTGAATTAAATTTATATGTGAATGATGAAAGTGATTTAAATATTAGTGATAAAGGGAATAGAGAAGTTAAATGGTCTGTTAGTGATCAGAATATTGTATCGGTAGAGAATGGAAAAGTAAAAGCATTACAAAAAGGAAGTACTGATATTATTGTTTCAGTCGGGAATGATACATTAAAATGTCATGTTACTGTCAATGAAAAGAAAGTTTCTTTTAATAAGAAGCGTTTAACTTTATTAACTGATGATAGTGAAACAATAGTTATTAATAATAAAAGAGAAGATGCTAATATTAAATGGTCATCCAGTCATAATGATGTTGCCAGTGTTGATCAACAAGGTAGAATTACCGGCTTAAAGCCCGGTACATCAACCATTTCTGCTTCTTTAATGTCTCAGACATTAAAATGTCAGGTAACCGTAGAAAAAAGAGTTTTGTCATTAAGTGATCAAAAACTGACTCTTTATAAAGATGATAAAAAAACCTTGAAGATTAATCATATCAAGGCGAACAGTCAGGTTACATGGTCTTCATCAAATAATAAGGTGATAAGTGTCAATCAAGGTACTATTGAAGCATTACAGACAGGAACAGCAGTTATAACTGCTGTTGTAGATGATCAGACATTGACTTGCCAGGTGACTGTAAAGGAAAAAAAGATCTCTTTAAACAAAGAAGATTTATTACTTATGGAAAAAGATACATTTTCATTATCGCTTCAAAATAGTCATGATGATATTCAGTGGTCATCAAGTCATGAAAAGATTGCTTCTGTAGATAATAAAGGTGTAGTAACAGCTTTATCTGCCGGTGATACTGTGATAAGTGCTAAAGCAAATCATAAGGTCTATAAATGTTATCTGAGTGTTAAAGAGAGAACTTATGGCTTATCTTCTTATAAGATGATTTTAACAGAAGATGATCAGACAAATCTTTCTGTTAAAAATAGAATAGAGGGAATAAATATTCAATATGAAAGTATGAATCCTGATATTGTAAGTATTGATAATAATGGTCAGATGAAAGCTTTAAAAAAGGGAACCGCATATATTAAAGTAACGGTAGAAGACAATGTTTATCGCTGTAAAGTAAAAGTTAAGAGGAAAATCATGAAACTGAGTAGTGAAAATCTTTCTATTTATACCGGTGAACATGCTTCTATAAAACTTGAAAATGCCGGTAATAGAGAAATAAGTTGGCAGAGTCAGAATAAGACTGTTGCGGATGTAAAGAATGGAACTATTAATGGAGTAAGTAGTGGAAAGACAGTTATTATTGCCAGTATAGGAGATAGAGAATATTATTGTAATGTTATTGTTGAGGACAAGAAAGTTGTTTTATCTGATACAGCACTTACTTTAACGAAAGGACAGACACATCAGTTAAAGGCAGATAATACCTACAACAAGACTGTTGTTTATTCATCACTTGATGAAAGAGTTGCCTCTGTTGATGAGAAGGGTCTTATTAAAGCAAATTCTTCCGGGAAGACAGAAATACAGGTTACTGTTGGAAAGAAAGTTTATAGCTGTTATCTTACAGTTAAAAGGGATCGGAATAAAATTATTCATACAAGAAATAATCCGGTTTACAGAAAAGGTGTTATTATCTATAAGAATAATGGAAAAGTGTTTAAGAAAGCCGGTGATAATGTAGGTATTAAGCTTACTTCATTACCTGTTATAATAGAAAAAGGTATTTCTTATGTTTATTATGATCAAGATACAGTTCTTTATAAAGGAACAGATGAAGTTTGCGATGTTCTTGTCAGCAAGGATAGTAAACAGGTTGCTTTAGTCTTTGCTGATCATATTCAAGCTTATTATATGGATGGAAGAAAATATTCTGAATTATCTATTAAAACGGAAGGTAATTATCAGATGATGACTTCTAATGATAGATATATTGTCTTGTATGATAAAGAAAATCAAAATCTTGTTTATTTTGATTTAGAGAGGAAAAAATCTATTTCTATTGAAGCATCTATTACGCATGCTTCTATCACTGATAACCATATCTTACTGACAAATGGCGATGCACATATGATCTTTGATGATTATCTTCATTTAGTTACTGTTAATTCTTATTATAGAGATGCCTCTTTATATATTGAAAGAAATGAAAATGTTGTTTATGGACCTCATTATATTGTTAGTAAAGGGAAAAGAATACCATTAAAAGATATTCAGCTTTATCCGGATATTGCTTACTTACATGCTGAAGTTTTCCCGGGATATATAAAGAATAAAGGTTTTGCTTATTATAATATAGAAGGAAAGAAAGCTTTTGATAAGATATATTTAGAAGCAGAGGCTTTTGATGAAAATCAAAGAGCTATTGTTTTAAATAAGAATAAAACATATAGTTTGATAGATACTCATGGAGAAGAGATTATTAAAGGTGATATCGGACAGATAAAATATCTTGGCAATCAGTATTATGCCGTTTTTGATAAGTCAGGTGCTTTTAAAGTTTATGATAAGGATGGGAAACAAGTATTAGATAATACTTTTACTGATTTAAATCAAAATTCTATGATAAAATATCATGATAAGATTTATTTGACCTTAAATAAAAATGGAAGATCTTACTTATATGATATGTCTTCTTATAAAGTGATCTTTGATATTGAAGGCACGATAGAATTAAAAGATGGTTATTTTAGAGCAAATTTGGTAAATTATACAATGAATGGAGAAAAGATAAAATAATGAGAAATACAATGTTAACACTTATTAGTATGCTTTTAAGTTTGGTAATGATCCTATTTTTAATGCAGGTCTTCTTTTTTGAACTATCAAGAAACAGGGCTAAGCAGACAAATAATAGTGCATTCTTTATGCAGCTTGATAAGCCTTATAGCTATACTCGTACAGGTATGATAGCTTTTTTATGTGGATTAGTTTATTTATTTAATGGAAAAAATGAAGTTTCAGGGCTTACTTGGTTTGCTTATCTATTTGCATTTATTGCTTTAGGGGTCATTTCAGATGCGATTGTTCAGTTTCTGATTTTAAGATATGGTAAAATCAGATGTAAAAAAGAGATAGAAAATACAAGAGAAATTTTAAGTGAACTTGATGCTTTATCAGTAAGTAGAGAAGATGATGACCGGTTTGAGCTTTCTTTTCCTTCTTATGATGAAATCTCTATTACTAAGAAGTATTTAAAGCCTACGGATCATATGGCTTTTCTATCTATTGATAAAGGAGAATTTGTAAAAAAATTTAAAGATTACCCTGCTTTAACATATGATGTTGAGCCTTATGCTGGAATATCAGAAGTACAAGATAATCTAGGTGATTTACCTGTTCGTGTCACAACATTGACACCAAGCAATCAAATGCCTTTTAAAGATGATCGTATTGACTTAGTTATGAATCAGTATTCTAATTATGATAAGAATGAAGTAGCACGTGTATTAAGACCGGGAGGTTATTTTATAGTTAATCAGAATGGTACAGAGAATCTGAAAGAATTTCTTTCTTTATATATGCCTCTTTCTTTAACCGGTATATGGGATGTAACAAGCTGCCAGAATACTTTATCTGATGCAGGATTTAAAATAGAAGAATCACATGAAGACTTTGGTTTTATTCGGTTTAGAAATCTTAATCAGATTCGTACTTATTTTAAAACAGCGGCTCCTGAAGTTGCCGGTGATGTTAAGAAATTTGTTAATTTCTATACAAAAGCATTTAATGAAATTAAAGAGAATGGTTTCTTTAAGATGACAACTTATCGATTTATTGTAGTTGCCAGAAACAAGTGAGAATAAAAAATAAACTCTATTCAAGCTTGTTTTTTCTGTTTTACAAGTGAAAGCGTTTAAAAAATTAAGGCTAAAGTATGGAAATGTATAAGAATTGTGCTATAATGTTTTTATATTTAAGGAGGAAAGACTAATGGAAAAATATTCTTTTGTAGTAGCTGACCCGGTTGGCTTACATGCAAGACCTGCAACAATTTTAGTTAATCAGGCAAGTAAATTTGCTAGTAACATCAAGCTTATTTACAATGGTAAAGAAGTTAATTTAAAGTCAATTATGGGTGTTATGTCTTTAGGTGTTCCAACTAAAGCGGAAGTAGAAATTACTGCTGAAGGTGAAGATGAAAAAGACGCTATCGCTTCAATTGAAAAAGTTGTTCTTGAACAGAAAGTTGCAGAATAATAAGAATATCAAAGGGGAGGAATCTCCTTTTTTTATTAGGAGAAACAAATGAGTAAGAGTATTAAAACAAATGCATTAAGATTATTAGATAGAGATCATATTTTTTATAAGATTATAGAATATCAATATGATGAGGATCATTTATCAGGAAGTCATATTATTAATCAGGTAGATATGAAAGCTGAAGATATCTATAAAACACTGGTACTGGTAAGTGATAAAAAAGAATATCTGGTTTGTTGTATACCGGTTTTAAAAATAATAGATTTAAAGAAATTGGCTTTACTATCTCATCATAAGAAGGTTGAAATGATACCAATGAAAGATCTATTAAAGATAACAGGATATATGAGAGGAGGATGCAGTCCGATAGGAATGAAAAAGAAATTTCCTATCTATTTTGATTCATCTATTCTTAAAGATCGTCCTATTGCCTTAAGTGCCGGGAAAAGAGGTTATCAGATGGTTGTTAGTGCATTAGAGATTCTTGACTATGTAGAAGGAATATGTGGTGAGGTCACTAGAAATGAAGAAGATTAGATATAGCATATTGTCATTTCTATCTATTGTTCTTAGATTTATAGCAGGAATTAAGGAAAGTGATTATGGAGATGATCAGTCTTTTAACAATCAAGTTTAAAGAGCTTATTGATCAGAATAGTATGGGAGATATTCATTATATTGAATTAAAAGTGGAATTTCCCGGACGATTTAATAAAGATCACTGTAAAACAAGGAGAAGCAGTATATGGCAGTGCCTCCTATACTTTAGAATACTTAATGTATTTGTTTGATGATCCTCAAATGGATATTCCGTGAGTATGTTTAAAGTCTTCATCAAGTGTTGATGAAATATGTAATTTTAATATTAAAATAAACAATCATATACTTGTTTCTTCTACAATTTCAATGAATGTTCCATTAAAAATGAAGCTGTTTTCTAGGGGGAAAAAGATTATATTATTATATCTGATTATTGGAAAGCGGATCATTTAGAAATGCATTATCTTAATCATCAGGAGATTATTCATAGTCCTTATAAAAGTGAATTTGTTTATGTGATTAATCATTATTATAGTCCTGTAATGACCGGAAATAAAATATTAAAGACAGTAGAACCGGTAGATACTCTGATAAAATCATAGGAAGAATAAAATTATAAAAGACTGATTTTTTGTATCATTATAGAAAAAAATTTGATATACTTTTAGGTAAGAGGTGACATATATGGATTATAAACAGAATTATGAAAAATGGTTAAATTTTGAGGGATTAGATAAATCTCTTAAAACTGAATTAATGAGTATGGACGAAAGTACCAAAGAAGATGCTTTTTATAAAAACATTGAATTTGGTACTGCCGGAATGCGTGGACTTCTTGGTGCCGGAACAAATAGATTAAATATCTATATGATCAGGAAAGCCAATGTTGGTTATGCTAAATGGATTTTACAGCAACCTGATGGAGCAAATAGAGGAGTTGCTATTTCGTATGATAACAGGCATATGTCTTATATCTTTGCGAATGAATCAGCTAAAGTATTAGCAGGATTTGGTATTAAGACTTATCTGATGGAATGCTTAAAGCCTACTCCTGAATTATCATTTGCAGTTAGATATTTTAAATGTGCAGGTGGTATTATGATCACTGCTTCTCATAATCCTGCCGAATATAATGGCTATAAAGTTTATGATGATACCGGCTGTCAGCTTATTCCTGAATGGGCTGATCAGGTAACACAATATGTTAATGAAGTGGAGAATGAATTAGAAGTAAAAGTGCCTAGTGATGATGAGGCTTATGATTATATTAACTGGGTGGGAGAAGAAGTGGACAGAGCTTATTATGATGCTGTAAAGACTTGTGAAATCAATTCAGGCTTAGATAAAAAAGATTTTAAGATCGTTTATTCTCCTCAGCATGGTGCTGACAATTGGCCTGTTCGTATTGTTTTAAAAGAATTAGGATATGATGTTATACCGGTATTATCTCAATGTGCACCTGATCCTGATTATACAAATACTTTATCACCAAATCCGGAAGTTGATTCTTCATATATTGAATCAATTAAATTAGCTAAGAAAACAGATGCGGATGTTATTGCGATTACTGATCCTGATGGAGATAGATTAGGTGTTGTAGCTAAACATAATGGTGAATATGTATTAATGTCCGGTAATCAGAGTGCTGCTGTATATCTTGAATATATTTTATCTCAGTTAAAAGCACAAGGTAAACTTCCTGATAATGCTGTTATGTATAATACAATTGTTACATCCGACTTAGGTGAATTAGTTGCAAGAAGCTATGGTGTGGATGTTGAAAAGACTTTAACAGGATTTAAGTTTATCGGTGATAAGATTAGAAAATATGAGAAAACAGGAGAAAAACAGTTTATCTTCGGTTATGAAGAATCTTATGGCTGTGTTGTTAAAGACTTTGTCAGAGATAAAGATGCAGTACAGGCTGTTTTATTAGCCGCTGAATGTGGTAATTATTATAAGAAACAGGGAAAAGACTTGATTGATGTATTAAATGATTTATATGCAAAACATGGAACATTTAAGGAATCTCAGATTGCTTTATCTAAGACTGGTGTAGAAGGAGCAAAGAGAATTGCTGAAATCATGGATAATTTAAGAAAAGATGCACCATCATCTATTGGCGGTTTTAAAGTAACTTTAGCTGAGGATTATGGAAACAGTACAAGAAGTGATGGAACTGTTATTGATCTTCCACAGTCTAATGTATTAAAGTATTACTTAGAAGATGGTAGCTGGATTGCAGCAAGACCATCAGGAACAGAACCAAAGTGTAAGTTCTATTTCTCAATCAAAGGTAATGATGCTAAAGATGCTGCTGATAAAACAGAAGTATTCCAGAAAGATATGATGAAAATTATCGGTGAATAATATAAGCTAATAAATAACACTGCTTTAATCTTAAAGCAGTGTTATTCTGTTTATAGTCACCTAAATATAAGGAGAATGGAACTTGAATATTATTACGATTAAAAATGAAATGCCTGTATTAGTGTTTGAAAAGAATTATTGAAAATAAAGGGGGAGGTACCTTATGTTTAAAGTATCAGTAAAAGGTATCATTAAGAAGAATGGCAAGTGTTTATTAAGAAAAAATGAGAGATCAGAATATGAGCTATTAGGTGGCAAATTAGAATATACAGATAGTTCTTTAAATGATAGAGTAGTGCAAGAATTTAAAGAAGAATCAGGTATGAGTATTAAAGTCAATAAAATAAAAGAACCATGGTTTTATATAATAGGAAATAAAGCTAATTTAATAATTCCTATTGATTGTGATATATTATTTATGCCTCATACATTATATGATCAGGATGGCGGGATTCTGGAATGGATAAATATGGAAGATGTTAAGACTTTAGATATGCCATCCGGCTATAAAGATTCAATAATAGGCCATATACCTAGCCTCTCTTTTACTCATACCGTTAGTAATAAGACATTTCAAGATCATATGTTTAGGATATTTGTGGATGTAGAAACTCGGAATGGACTGATTTCTAATGAATTAAATGATAGTTTAGAAATGAGAGTATATTTAATGAATTTAGGTATCAAATCAGTAATATTTAAAACTGTTGATTATTTTAATCATGATATTCATATTATTTATGAAGAGATAAGTTTATAATGGTATTAATTCAAAAATAAAAAAGAAGTAGGTTAAAATGATCATCTTATAGCATAATGAGGATATAT
>ENA-OWLX01000974-OWLX01000974.1-metagenome-genome-assembly--contig:-NODE-974-length-10939-cov-4.153988_pt1 | contig 10939 bp, 10 predicted proteins | sample MGYA00245351_ERZ651106 | MGnify/ENA primary metagenome ERZ651106 (study PRJEB26857, sample SAMEA4031768) | metagenome | biome: human; feature: oral; material: saliva | place: Philippines | collected 2014... | reverse complement strand
CTCTTCAAGTGGTCTTTCCATTGATCAGCGCTACGCCTGTGCAGGGCGAAGCCCAAAATGACCGCTGCGGCAATAGCAAGCATGACGATCATGGTGACGATGTAGACCGCAATTCCTTCAATCATGTCTTAACTTTCCCATCAGTGACACAGCTATGCCAAGTGCACGCCCTATTCATTCAGGCGTTGAGAGACCACGCGAGTCACGCCGTCCCTCATGGTGACGCCGTACAGAGCGTCAGCAATTTCCATTGTTCGCTTCTGGTGCGTGATGACAATCAGCTGTGAGGTCGCGCGCAATTCTTTGAAGATCTCCAGCAAGCGCGAGAGATTAATGTCATCCAGGGCTGCCTCAACCTCATCCATCACATAGAAGGGAGAGGGACGAGCCTTAAAGATCGCAACGAGGAAAGCTAAGGCTGCAAGAGAGCGCTCGCCGCCCGAAAGGAGTGAGAGACGTTTGACTTTCTTACCAGCAGGTCGGGCCTCAATTTCGATCCCCGTATCGAGCATCGAATCGGGATCAGTCAAGACAAGATGGCCCTCTCCGCCAGGGAAGAGAACATTGAAAGTGTGTTCAAAGTGCTTTGCTGTGTCGTTCCATGCTTCTTCGAAGGCTTCTTGAACTAGGCGATCGACATCTTCGACGATATGGAGAAGATCCGCCTTAGATTTCTTGAGGTCGTGTACTTGGGTGACGAGGAATTCGTGCCGCTTAGCCAAAGCCGCATGCTCTTCCAAAGCAAGAGGATTGACACGGCCCAGTTTCTCGAGTTCTTTGAGGGCTTGGTCAAGGACCTTCACTTGTTCTTCACGCACATAGGGCCGTGAGGGAACAGAGTCTTCTGTTTCTTGATCAGAAGTCCCTTCCTCGTCCGATTCTGCGTCTTCAGCGAGGATGGGAACTAGGTTATGCGGGCCATAGTGTTCGATGAGGTCGTCTGCTTCCATGGAAATTTCTTCCAAGGAACGTGCTTCAAGTTGTTCAACACGCATCCGTAATTCCGCACGCAGAATCTGAGCCTGTTGGGAGGCAAGAGTGAGCTCAGAAATTTGGGCTCGTACGGCATCAAGTTGGGCGCGAACGCCCGCGAGTTTCTCCGAATCTTCACGCCGCGCCACTTCGATCGCGTCGCGGCGTTCCTTTGCTGCGGCAACTGCCCTTTTCGCATATTCAAAGCCCAGCTGCGCTTCTTCGAGAATGCCTTGAGCACGTGCGAGTTCACGTTTACGCCGCTCTTCCCTGCGCTGGTAGGCAATTCTTTCTTCGCGGCTACGGGCGGCTGCCTGTCGAAGATTACGGGCGCGCGAGGCTGCACCTCGTGATTCTTCTTCTGCTGCACGCAAAGCAAGGCGCGCCCCAGTTTCTTCCTCCCGCGCCGCGCGCGCTGCAGCTGCACGTTCTTCGGCGAGGCGAGTCGCGGCCTCGAGATCAACATCGGGAGCTTCAAGTGCGCCAGTGCGCGCGCGTTCCTGTGCATTTTCATGGGCGATGCGCGCTTGCTCAAGCTGCTCTTCGGCGCGTTTAAGGGTCTCTTCGGCACGCGTTGTTTCCGCGTGAGCGGCACGAGCAGCACTGTGAACGCGCGCCGCCTCCTGTGCGATCTTCGCTTGACGCGCGTCCTCTTCACGCAGCGCCTTAAGTGCGTCATTTGCTCCTCGCACGGCTTGGTCAAGAGCAGCGTTGGCTTCACTCAGTTGTTTTTGGGCATCATTTTCCCGCTTTAATGCTTCCGCAGCCGCAGCCGCCGCTTCCTCGTATTGTGCCCGCAAGGCAAGAGGCGAAGCGCTCTCCTCCCCCGCTACCAGCACGGACGAGGGCGTCACAAGGTCCCCGTGCACGGTTGCCACGCACTCAATTTCTGGACGGGCGATAGCAATTCGGGCTTCTTCAATAGTCTGCGACACCCACGAGCCGTCAAGGAGTACATCAAGAAGAGCAGAAAAACGCTCCGAGGCGACGACGTCTCTGGCCCATTTGCCCGGAATTCCCTCAAGTGGGACCGGCTTGCGGTCAGTCGCCGCGCAATCTGCGATGAGAAAACGAACTTGTCCCTGGCCACGCACGTCGGCATCGCGAAGGTTTTCCCACGCATGTTCGTGTGTATCCATCACCAACGCGTCTGAGAAGGGGAAAAGCAGCTGAGCAATCGCATTCTCATATCCAGCATCGACATGGACGCCACTGGGCAGATCGCCCATCGAACCCTTAGCTTCCATAAACGAGGCGGTACCGTCGCTGGGAGTGAGAGTTTGAGCGAGCGCGTCACGGCGCGCTTCCCAACGCGCGCGTTCAGCTCGAGCGTCGCGTTCACGTGCAAGCAGCGCATCGACCTTTTCGCGTGCTTCTTCTCGAGTTTTTTGTGCAGCGTTGAGTGCTTTCGAGGCGAGTGAATCGTTGCTGGGATTATCTTCCGAATAGGCTTGCGCTTCCTGAGCGGCCTTCGCCTCACGCTCTCGGGCCGCTTCTACCTGGGTCTTCGCGCGCTTTGCTTCCGCCTGTGCGGCATCGAGGCGCGAAGACGCCGAGGCAAGACCCGCACTGAGGCGCGCACTGGCCTCGCGGTAGTCGGCGAGGAGTCGGTTTGCTTGCGCCAAGGCACGCTGGGCCTCGTCATCGAGGCGTTCGGCTTCGCCGCGAAGACGAAGAGCCTCGTCAACCCGATTCTGGGAGCTTTGGACTCGTTGAAGAATCTGTGCATCCTCGTGGCTGGCGGCTTGCGCGCGTTCATCCAAGGATGCGGGGTCTTCGGTTTGAGGGGCCAATTCTGGCTGGGAATGGGTCAAAACGCGCTCGCGAGCGATCGTCATGGTGGCATCGAGACGCTGGGAAATTGCGGTGAGCGATTGCCATTCTTCCATTGCCTGTGCAACCTGCGGATGCCTGAGGCGCTCTTCTTCTTCCAGGCGTCGAATATCGGCACCCCTGAGTGTTTCTTCCTCTTGCAGGTGCGCTAGGCGTTCGTGCTGAACGTCGGCATCATCAGATCCGCGCTGAAGCCGATCTCGAGCGACCACCAGATCATCGGCAAGAAGACGCGCTTTTGCGTCGCGTACACGCGCCTGAATGAGCGAGGCTCGTCGCGCAATCTTCGCTTGGCGCGCAAGAGGACGCAGCTGGCGCTCGATTTCTGAAGTGAGGTCGAGGACCCGGACCAAGTTTTGATCCATATCCCCAAGTTTTTTCAATGCGCGTTCTTTTCGCCTGCGGTGTTTGAGAACTCCCGCAGCCTCTTCAATAAAACCGCGACGTTCTTCCGGTGTCGACGACAAGATCGTATCGAGCTGCCCTTGCCCGACAATGACGTGCATCTGACGGCCCATACCGGTGTCAGAGAGCAATTCTTGGATATCCAGAAGTCGAGCTGGCGTTCCATTAATCGCGTATTCGCTGCCACCGCCTCGGAAAAGAGTACGACTGATAGTGACTTCGGAGTAGTCGATGGGAAGGAGGCCGTCACTGTTGTCAATAGTTAAGTCGACCTGTGCTCGTCCCAAGGGCGCGCGGCCCGAGGTTCCGGCAAAAATTACGTCGGCCATATTCGCGCCGCGAAGCGTTTTTGCACCTTGCTCACCCATGACCCACGCTAAAGCGTCGACGACATTGGACTTTCCAGAACCATTCGGACCGACCACGCAGGTGATCCCGGGTTCCAGGCGCAGAGTCGTTGCACTTGCGAAGGATTTGAATCCTCTCAGTGAAAGTGTTTTAAGGTGCACGAATCTAAGCCTAAAGCTTCCTGAAGATATTCAGCAGAATTTCGATCAACTTCCGTGTCCTTGGAGCATTTCCCGGACGCATCGAATCGCTTCTTCACGCTCGAGGCCCTGAGCACGGACAAGGATGTGCTGGCCCTGGCGGACCCCTAAGGACATGAGTTCCAAAACGGAGGAAGCATCAACATCATTGATCCAGACCTGCGCATCAATTGGAGCAAGAGCTCGGACAAGGAGCGCGGCAGGACGGGCATGCAGGCCAGCAGGATCACTGACTGTCATTTCTTCTTCAAGAATCTGCTGCGAGGTAATTTCAAAAATTCGCGACGATGAAGATGGCTCCAGAACGACACTCGTGATCTGCGCAATTTCTGTGCGGGCGCGCTCCGCCAAGTCGATGGCGCTTTGACAGGCAGCAACCGCCACTTGGGCAAGCCCAATACCGCCATGGGCTGCCACCGCAGCAGCAAGAGTGCCTTCGACCAAGGGGGCAGTCACACACATGCATTCTTTCGGGTTCCCGCGTAGCTCAAGGACGGTCTGGGCGACCATGGTCGAAGAACCCACGTCTGTCAGAAGAAGAACACCACGCCGGCACGAGTTGCTGCCGGGTTTGTGAATGCGTGCGAGCGCTCGATCAAGGGCATCTTCGACCTTGTTCATAGACGTGCCTAAACCGCCGGTATCTTCTCCCGCAGCAATTTCGAAATGGATGTCAGGGGCCATTTGAGAGGCAAGTTCAACAACGCCTTCAGCAAGTTCCTGACTGTGCGAGATGATCACGAATGCAACACACGCCATTGTTATGTCCTAATAGTCGGCGGCAGCACAGGCTGCCTGCATGATGATGATTGCTGAAGAGACAGCCCCCGGATCCACGTGTCCGATCGAGCGTTCTCCAAGATAAGACGCACGTCCTTTGAGCGCCTTCATCCCTTCAGTCAGTGCAGCTCCACGCTGTGCGGCGTGCGCAGCGTCTTGCAGTACCTCGTTGACGTTTTTTCCTTGCGAGGCCGATTCCCGTGCGATTTGCGCTGCGGGAAGCCACGCATCGAGCATAGTTTTGTCACCAGCACTTGCATTACCACGCTGCGAAATTCCCTCGGCAATAGCCTCATACAAGACTGCGATTGCCTCGCTGGCTGGACAATCCGGATTTTGTGCAAGGGCTCGGCCGCCTCTGAGAAAACCAGTTCCGTACAAAGGACCGGAGGCTCCCCCAACATGAGTCATCAGAGCCTTAGCAACCAAGGTGAACCCTTCGCACAACGAATTCCACTCGGAATCTGCGAGGGCTTTCTCAACCTGTGCGAAACCACGCGTAATGTTCGTACCATGGTCACCGTCACCAATTTGGCGGTCGAGTTCGGTCAGGTTTTCTTCTTCACGAAGTAAGGAGGCTGCGCACAGACGCATCCACTGGGCAAACCACTGTGTGTTGATGGTGTTCATTTCATTCACTCCATGCGGGGGCAAGGGTCGGAGCATCATAAAGGGCAAGGATATCCGGACGTGCGCGCATTAAGGTCAGCGACAAACCGTCCATATCGACACTGGTGACAAAACGCCCACTCTTCATACGAGCGATAGTTTCGCCAGTGCAACGCGCATATTCTTCTACTGCGGAGTAGGCATATTTCAGGTCTTCCTCCGGGGCAGATCCCAAGTTATTCACCAGAGCGACCAATGGTTCATTACTTGAAGGAATCTGACTAAAGACTTCATGGACAGCACGTGAAATGACCTCGGAGCGCGCCGAATATGGAAGTGTTGAAATACCTTTTTCACCGTGGATTCCAACTCCTATTTCGGCATGCCCTTTGGCAAGATCAAAGGAGAGCTTTCCATCGGGCATTGTAGGAGCACGGAAACAAATGCCATAACTGACGATTGTTTCTTCAATTTCATCCGCAAGCTCGCTGAGCTCTTCGCTTGTCATTGCGAGCGCTGCACCGGCACCAAGAATCTTCTCATATAAGACTGTGCCGGCAATTCCTCGTGCCCCTTGCGAAACTCCGCGAGTTGCCAGGTCATCATGAACGTATACCAGCGTGCAGGCAATACCTGTATCTTCGAGGAGTTCCACTGCCAGTTGAAAATTGAGCACATCCCCGGTGTAGTTCTTGACGATCGCGAGAACTTCTTCAGCAGGGGTCTCTTCGATCATTCGAGTGATGAGCTGAGCAATGTCCGGTGCAGAAGGTGCGGTGAAGTGTTCTCCGGTCACGCATCCACTGAGCATCCCTTGGCCAAGAAAACCTGAATCCATGGGTTCATGTCCCCCGCCACCACCAGAAATCACGGCGACGGGAACAGAGGGCGATGAGCTCACGGCAAGCTCTGTGCGCGAGTAAGTCAACCCTATCTACCCCCTGAGCTGGATTTACTCAAAATCATGCCATGCTCGCCATGAAATTACTAGGGGCGAATTCCCATGAGACGCAGGACTTCGCCAGCTAAGAGGACTGAGCCAAAAACAACAACGCCAGTTGCGGGGGCGCTCTCGTCCCCGGCCTCGCCAAGGTTCACGGCAGCGGCAATTGCTTCGAGGATATCTTCGTGGACTTCCACGCGGTCTTCCCCGAACACATCGCGCGCGATTGCAGCAATTTCTTCGGCGGGTTTTGCGCGCACCCCAGGCATCTGTGTGACCACGAGGGAGTCCAAGTAGGGCTCAACCTCGCCGAGCACACCTTCGATGTCCTTATCCCCCATCCCCGAATAGACACCAACAACGCGTTCAAAATCGAAGGCCTCGGAAATGGACTCACCCAGGGTGTGTGCACCGGCAGGATTGTGCGCCGCGTCGACAATAATCGTCGGCGAGTGGCGCACGACTTGCAGGCGCCCCGGTGAAGTAGCGGCAAGCATTCCGGCCTCGACAAGACGAGCATCCAGCGCACGCCCGCCCATGAAGGCCTCGACGGCTGCGATCGCAGCTGCGGCGTTGTTCGCCTGGTAGCTACCAAATAGAGGAACGAAAACGTCCTCATAGACTGCTGCTGGGGTACGGACGGTAATCATTTGCCCGCCAACGCCTAGCTGGCGATCGAGGACTTCAAAGTCTCGACCTTCGAGGCGAACAATTGCATCGACGCTGGCCGCACGCTCTTCGATCACCCGCAAGGCTTCTTCCTCTTGGCGGGCAACGATCACGATCTGACCGGGCTTGATGATTCCTGCCTTTTCTTCTGCGATCTCGCGAATGGTCGATCCAAGCCACTTTTCATGGTCGATCGCAATCGGCATGATAACGCTGACTCCAGCATCAATAACGTTCGTCGCGTCCCATCTGCCTCCCATTCCAACTTCGACGACGGCAGCGTCAACGGGGTGATCAGCAAAGGCAGCGAAAGCCATAACAGTGAAGACTTCAAAGAATGACAGACGGGTTCCATCTGTTTCGGCGTGAGCACGGTCAACCATTTCGATATAGGGAGCAATATCGTCCCACGTACGCACGAATTCTTCTGCGGAGATCGATTCTTCTTCGATGGTGATTCTCTCGCGCACATCAACGAGGTGCGGAGAGGTAAATCGTCCGGTTCGCACGCCGCTTGCTGCCAAAAGCGCGTCAATCATGCGCGTTGTTGAGGTCTTGCCATTCGTGCCGGTGATGTGCACGCTGGGATAGCTATTTTGGGGATCTCCCAAGATATCGAGCGTTTCTTTCACACGATCCAAGGTTGGCTGAACCTGATGTTCGGGGACCCTCGCGATGATTTCTTGGTAGATTTCCTCAACGCGCGCTTCCATCCGAGCACTATGGGCAGCATCTGAAAGAGCTTCGCGGTGTGCGTCTTCGTTGCGGCGTTCAGCCAGCTCTTCTTCCCAGTCTTCACCCCACTGGGAGTAGTCGCCTTCAAGCTCGGCGAGGATCGAAGGATCTGGACCTAGGAGCATGGAGTTCAGCGCAAGCGCTTCGAGGGCAAGATCGCGTTCGTCGGGCTCAGTATCGGCTGACTCATTGTCGAATTCCTCTTCGTCAACACGGTCGGCTTCTTCGAGGTAGGGAATGAGGTCCGCTGGAATTGTCCCCGGACGCTGCTCTTCTTGCGAAGCGGGAGCGGCTTGCTCTGCTTCGTCATGTGAATGATGCGCGAAGAATGATTCCCCGGTCATGAGTCCTCCCTAAGTTGAGCTGGGCCTATTCTATCGACGAGGCCATGGAGGCGCCGCGTTTGTGCGTACCGTTGCGCGGATGGGAAGGAAGAGATTTCGCCCAGATGCGTGCTGGAACGTAGACTGAGACCACTTAATCGTTAAACGAGGGAGATGTGCGAGGAGCTTATGTCTGATTTTCCACCAAATTCCGGCTACCCAGCTCCCCAGGGACCTCCTCTAATCCCTCAAGGCGGAGCGTACTCGCAGCCACAAGCCCCTTATCAGGCTCCTCAAGCTCCGTATGCCGAACCTGAGAAGAGCCCCACTTCTAAGGGACCGATCATCGCCTGGATTGCGGTCTTGACCGTTCTTGCATTGGTCCTTGTCTTTTTCTTGTGGCACACGTCCAGCCACGGTACCTCACCGACGCCAAGTCCAACTGCCCCTGATCCTTCATCCTTCTCATCTGCCACTCCCAACCCGAATCCTTCGCAGTCCGTCGACGACGGGATCGACGAAGAGACCATTTCGGGGAGCCGCGGTGCTTGCTGGAGCGAGGCTACCAAGTCTGGGAAGGTGGACGCCATCAAAGAGATTAAAACAAAGTCAGTGCACTTTGAAGGAAAATTCGGCAACGGCGACCTGAAGTACACGTACACGGGCACCTTGACCGGCTACGCAAAGGGTTCATCTGCACAGAGCAGCTTTGAGATAGTCTGCAGCGTTGTTCACGCTCAAGCAAGCGACACCTTCAACGTTGTAGGAGATGTGGGTCTTACGCCGCTCGCCGATCCCTCACAGTCTTCTTCACCATCTCCGACATCGACGAGGAAGTACCACGATGATGACATCGATGAGAAGACATGGATGATCATCACTGAAAAGTGCACAACTGCTTCTACTCAGTCAATTCGTGACGATTACAAAGTCATGGCGATGATGCCGGGATACCTCAAGAAAACAGCAACATTAAGTAATGGTAATGAGGTGTACGAGCTGACTGGAAAAGTTCATGCAGAACGTAAGTACAAGGAAACTACCGATTTCTCTTCAAGCCTCTTCCAAATGAAGTGCACGGCTACTCATATGAAGGCAGATGATTCATATGAGGTGCAGGCAGAGATTGACCCGAATCCGATCCAATGAACGAGGAACTCATGTCTGATTTCTCTCCCACCCCGGGCTACCCGGCTCCCCAAGGAAGCCCGCAGTTCCCCCAAGGAAGCGCCTATCCACCGCCTCAGGGACAATACCCCTCCCCGCAAACGCCGAATCCACTGCCGGCACCTTCAAAGGGCAAGATGAAGCTCATTGTCTGGATTTCAGTTGTCGTTGCCCTTCTCGCGGTCGCAGCCTTCTTCGCCTGGCGAGCTTTAACTCCGGGAGCATCTCCGAGCCCAACCCCGGTATCACCGTCATCGAATGCCACTGCTTCTTCTGACACCGAAGAAAAAGTTGACGAGTTCGTCGGACAAAGTGTGGTTACTAACTGTCGGATCGGCGTGTTAAACACCTCTCGGCTCCCCCAGTTTGAAGGAATCCGGGCGCTGACGATCAAAGAAATCGGACGCTACGGTGATGTCGGCACTCAATACATGATGACCGGTTTAGTTTCGGGATCAAGCGGATCCAGTGCCATAGAAACCTATCGAATGACGTGTACCACTGTTGTGGCAGACGAACCAACAGAGGTCGGGATCAGCTTTGTCTTCGATACCACCAGCGTAGAGATTGAACCCAAGCCGGTTTCAACCCCCGCTGTCTCAGATAGTTCAACTCCGACACCCGTTGTTAAGAAGACCCCATGACTGATTTCACACCTTACCCCGAATACCCTTATCCCCAGGAAGCACCACAGTCTCCACAAGGCGGAGCTTACCCGCCGTTCCAGGGACAATACCAGCCCCAGCAATCCCCATATCCTGCCCCTCCAAAGCCCCCAGTTAATAAAGGGCCGCTCATGATCTGGGTTGCGATTGTTGCAGTCCTGGCGTTGGTTGCTGTCTTTTTCTTGTGGCGCAGTTCCACACCTCAGGTGGCACCGACTCCTGCGCCAACATCTGCGTCACCTGTTCCAAGCGAACCAACGTCAAGTGCGTCCCAGTCGGCTTCTCCAACGAAGAAAAAGACTTCTGCTACGCCGACACCTACTCGTTTCCCCGACATCGACTACAACACGGCGATTCTCGTTGAGAAGAGCTGCACCGAGGCCATTAAACAGAATGTTGACCAGAAGTACGACCGAACCGAAATCGATGACATGTATCGGTCTGAGACTCCGAACGGAGACATGAATTTCCTTGTTTCGGTCTCTGGATACAAAGGCGATACTCAGTACCTTCTTGAGTGCAAGGTTGCTCACCCGAGGTGGAGTGAAATCTGGGCAACGGAAGAGATCACTGTGCACGAAAATCCCGTCAAATAGGACCCTTCTTTCCGTCATCTGTAGTAGTAAAAGAGAATTATTCGATGTCTAACTTCACTCCGGCACCAGGATCCCCAAGCCCTCAACCCTACGGCGGCGGGTACACTCCCCAAGGTTCTTATCCCCAAGCTCCATATCCTCAAGGCCAGTATCAGGCCCCACAGGGAGGTTTCCAGCCTCAACAAGGACCATATCCGCCTGCGTCTCGGTCATCATTCAACAAAGGCCCTCTATACGTGTGGATCGCAGTAGTTGCGGTTCTTGTACTCCTTCTTGCCTTCTTCCTGTGGAGGTCTTCGAGCACGAGCGTTTCGCCCGCGCCCACTCCGTCTATTTCTTCCCCCGCACCCGTTCCGACTTCTTCCACGCCGACGCCCAAGCCAACCTCTCCTTCGCCCAAACCCAAGACTTCAACGTCTGCCTCAAAATCTCCCACAGCAAAATCCTCCTCGCCAAGCCCCTCTAAAACTGGCCACGAGGGAATCGATGACAAAACTGCGATGCTCATTGAAAAATCTTGTTCGATCACTGCCAAACTGAACAGCACTCGCCCCATTAACGTCGTCTTTGTCGACGAAATTCAGATCGGCGAAACGCGTTCGAATGGTGACCAGCAATATAACGTCAAGGGCCATGCCTTCGAAGGACAAACCAAGTATGAGGCTCGCTGCACGGTCGTCCATGTAAAAGATGA
>ENA-OWLX01000972-OWLX01000972.1-metagenome-genome-assembly--contig:-NODE-972-length-10941-cov-12.512126_pt1 | contig 10941 bp, 9 predicted proteins | sample MGYA00245351_ERZ651106 | MGnify/ENA primary metagenome ERZ651106 (study PRJEB26857, sample SAMEA4031768) | metagenome | biome: human; feature: oral; material: saliva | place: Philippines | collected 2014... | reverse complement strand
CGACGGTCACAAGCCACTCATAACGGTCCGGCTTATTAGCAACCGGCTGAAGCTCGTTCTCCGCAATCTCAATCTTGTACGGCTGATCCGAACCGTAAATCCAACCCAGGCCCGACTCGTAGAGCTTAATCATGGTCTTAGAGTTCTTCAAAAAGGCCTTTGCCGGGTCCGCCTGCATCAGCGGCTCAACATCGCCGGTCAGAATCAGATAATTCTGGGAGGCAAGCCAATAACCCATCAGAGCGTAGGCACCCTCGGGGCTGTTCTCCTTCATTTTCTCCGGGATGAGGGGCTTCGGCACGTTCTGCGCCGGCGCATTCGCACTCGCCGCAATGTAGGTGCCGTTCCGCTCGTAGTTATTGAACTTAATCGGGCCAACATACGAGCCGGGAGTGTGATCATCAGTGGGCGAGGGCGACGCAGAGGCGCTCGCAGAAGAAGAAGCCGCACCAGAAGCAGCAGAAGGCGAACCGGAGGAACCGCCGGAACCCTGCGACAGCGGGCGAATATCGCTAGCGCAAGCAGTCAGCGCCGCAAGAATACCGGTCGCGCCAACCCCCAGGAGAGTACGTCGAGTGAAGAAAGCAGTCATCGGAAGCCCTTCGTTGGAGCCAATACAGAACAAACAACGACGCCCAGCAACAGAGCAGGCGTAGACGCCCTGTAAAGACCTATCAGTACGTCAATGTATATACATTTAAGGTTACCCGAGAGCCACCAGATAGCCCTGTGACCACCTCGCATGTTCAGAAAATTAAGACCCCACACCCAGCGTTTTACCAGGTGCGGGGTCTTATACCATGAGAAATCACCACGAGAGGAAAACCCTCCGCCAGACGGCAACTAAGCGGCGCTAGACAGCTCCCACTTACCGTCCTTGTACTCCAGACGGAACCTCGCCACCTTCTTCTTCGACTCATCAGCACTCGTCGCCTTCTCCGGCTGATTCCTAAAATGGCGCATCATCTTCGGGTCCATGTAGGAATAGCCTTCCCAAATAAAGCGAGTATTATCGCTACCCGGCACCTCACGCGGAGCGTCCGTTAGCAGCTCAACAATATACGGAGTTTCCGTACCGTACACCCAACCAGCACCCGATGCATACAGCTTAATCGTGCTGGGATATTTCTCCCAGCCGTAGCCATCATGGTAAACAATCTCAATCGGGTGCGGGTCACCCGTCATCATCAAATAGTTCAAGCTCGCCAGCCAGAAACTCAAGAAAGCATACGCACCATCAACGCTGTGCTCCTGCATATTCGCCGGAGGAACAGGCTTCGGCATATTCTCAGCCGGATTCGTAGCACTCGCCGGAACATACTCGCCGGTCTTCTCATAGCTATCGAACTTCATCGCACCCTTATAGGACTTACCCGAAGACGGAAGGCCCGAAGATGCAGAAGCGCCCGCAGAAGCTGAAGGAGACGCGCTCGCAGACGCCGATGCGGAGGCAGTTTCGGAGGCGGTCGCCGCCTCCGACGGAGAAGCCGAGCCGGTACTACCAGCCAGCGGGCGAATATCGCTCGCGCACGCAGTCAACGCAGAAAGCGCACCAGCAACAGCAACACCCAGGGCGGTACGTCGAGTGAAGAAAGTAGTCATCGGAAGTCCTTCGTCGGAACCTTCACCCTCAAAGCCGTCAGCACGGGGCTCACAACCTGCAGGTAAAGACCGCATGCAGTACGTCAATGTATATACGTTAAGCGTACCCGAGGCACCCTCCGCCGACCCCGAGCATCCGCAGGGTTTCCCCCTGAGTGTTCCCTGGGTTTCTGCAGAATTTTGGCAGGGTTCCGACAGATTTCTGGCAGCGCTTCGGCAGAACTTTGGCACAAAGAAACCCCGCCCACGGTGCATTACCGCAGGCGGGGGAGAAGCTCATCCCAAGCTGTTATGTCTTAGCTAGCTAAGACGAGAGTCCTAGACAGAAGAAGAAGAGCTAGAGGAAGAACCGGAAGTCGCCGAAGAAGAGTCCTCATCGCCGGTGAGCATAAACCACTTACCGTCCTTGTACTCCACAGCAGCCTTCATCAGCTGACCGTTCGGGCTCGAGTCCGTCTTAAAGGGCCGGTCAGACTTGCCCACAATGTGAATCTTCGCGTCGGCGCTGTAGTTCATGTAACCCGGCCAGTTGTAACGGGTAGTGCTACCGGAAGCCTTCTGCGGCGAACCAGTAATCAGCTCAAGAGTAACCGGGGTATCCGTACCGTACATCCAGCCCAGATTGTTCTCGTACATGAGCGCAAACTCTTCCAGGCTCTTAGCATACACATCTGCAGGGTCAGCCTTCTTCATCGGCTCAGTATCACCGGTCATCAACGCATAGTTGAAGCTCGCCAGCCAGTAACCAATGAATGCATACAAGCCATCAACGTTTTGCTCGTTCATATTCCCCGGCACGAGAGGCTTGGGCACGTTCTGCGCCTTCTTCTCAGCCGTGGCAGGAATGTACTCGCCGTTCTTCTCGAAGTTATCGAACTTCACAAAGCCCTTATAGGACTTGCCGGAAGAAGCAGAAGCAGACGCCGAGGCGCTCGCGGATGCGCTTTCGGACGCACCCGCGGAAGCAGAAGGGGAGCTGGATGCGCTACCATCAGCCAGCGGGCGAATATCGCTGGCGCACGCCGTCAGCGCAGCCAGCATACCGGCACCGGTTGCACCCAGCGCCACGCGGCGGGACATACCGGCAGAGGTGGGGGAAGGGCTCGTCATGATTAGCCTTTCAAAGTACGTCAACAAAGGAAAACGAGTGAGTTGACATCCCCATCATACCCTAAACACGTGAACGGCTATCAAATGTTGCTACTTATGTTCTTGTGCGAAAAAACTGCAAAAGCTACAAAGCTGCAATGAGTGCATTAGGATGCTGAAGCACTCGCAGATTCCGTGCTCTTATCAGCGTCCTTATCCTGTTGAGTGCTCATAAACCAAGCACCCTCCTTATACTCCACAACAATCCTCATTGCCTGGCCCTGAGAATCTTCCGCCCCGACCAGGGACTTATCGCGGTTATCACCCTCCGTCAGATGCCTCTTCGCATTCTGGTCCACCAGAGAACGAGCACGCCAGAAATAAAGAATACGGTCGCCCTCAATCTGCGTGGGAGTATCCGTCGTCAGGTACACGGACATCGGCTCACTCGTGTCATAAATCCAGCCGCGCCCCGTCTCATAGAGCTTAACCATCGGCTCAAGCTCCTGGGTGTAGTCAGCGCTAGGATTCGTCTTCTTCAACGGCTCAATATCACCCGTCAACGCCAAATAATTAAAGCTAGAAATCCAATAGCCAATCAGCGCATAAATACCGTCAATACTCAGCTCCTGTACCTTCTCCGGCATGATCGGTTTGGGCACGTTCTGTGCCTTCATCTCGGCAGTGGCAGGAACGTACTCGCCGGTCTTCTCAAAGTTATCGAACGTGACCTTACCCTGATACGACTTATTCGCAGACGGCAACGCCGGTGAAGCAGACGGGCTCACCGAAGCGCTCGCCGACTCAGCTTCAGCAATATCAACCGGCGGATGCACCGTACGCGCACACGCAGACAACACGGCGGCAAGACCAACACCGCCCACACCCAACACGGTGCGGCGGCTCAAAGCGACGGGCTTAGAAGAGGAGCTAGTCATCAGCAGTCTTTCGGTGAGGTCAACGGGCGAGGGTAACGGATGAGGGGAGTGAGTCGACACCCCCATCATACCGGGCGCACCTTATAGCAACCGCAAAGCACAGGACAGCAACCGTAAAGCACAAGCGAACAACAAATAGCCGGGCGCATATGAAGACACCCCGCAGCTGTCGCACAACAAAAGACAGCTACGGGGTGAACAACGTAATACGCCTCGACTGAACCGGAAGTACCGACTAGCAGAGCGGCTAACAGAACAACTAACGGAGCAGATGCGCAAAATTACGGCGCGCCTGAGCCACCTTCGGGCTCACCACAAACGCACAATAACCCTGCGCCGGATTCAACGCGTAATAATTCTGGTGATACTCCTCAGCCTCATAGAACACGCCCAGCGGCTTAATCTCCGTAACAATGGGGGAGGAGTACAGCTGCTGAGCACGCGCCACCGCACGCTCAAACGCCTCACGCTGCTGCTCATCCGCGTAGAAAAGCACCGAACGGTACTGCGAACCGGTATCCGCACCCTGACGATCCCAGCTCGTCGGATCGTGGCTCGTGAAGAAAATATCCAACACCGTATCCAGATCAATCACCTGCGGGTCAAAGCTGAGCTTCACCGCCTCCTGATGCCCGGTCGCACCCGAACATACCGAACGATAATCGGGGTCGGCAGTATCGCCGCCCGTGTAGCCACAGACGCTCGCCTCAACCCCGCGGAACTGGCGGTACACCGCATCCAGGCACCAGAAACAGCCGCCGGCAAGAACAACATCAGTCATGATTCCTCCTCGAATATTGAGCCTCGAACTGATATAAAAATCCACACTACCTCAAGAACACCGCGGGGTCGCACAATATTCCTGCGCGGCCGCAGGTTTCGGCATAAACCGTCTGCAATCCCGCCACCTGCCACAATAGAGGTATGACTGAAAAACTAGAAACCCCCACCCTCGCAGAAGTCGTCGACGCCTTCCACACGCTCTTCCCGCCGCAGCTCGCCGCCGGATGGGACGCCTCCGGCCTCGTCGCCGGACGTGGCGCCGCTAAAGTGAGCACCGTCCTCTTCGCAGTAGACGCCCTCACCGCCACCGCCGAAGAAGCCGTAGCCGAAGGCGCGCAGCTGCTCATCACCCACCACCCGCTGCTGCTCCGCGGCGCAAAGTTCATTCCCGACAGCGACTACAAGGGCAACGTTCTGCACACCCTCATCGAAGGCGGATGCGGCCTGCTCGGCGCGCACACCAACGCAGATGCCGCCGTTGAAGGCGTGAACGAAGCACTCTGCGACGCTATCGGCCTGATTGACCGCGAGCCGCTCACCGAAGCGCAAACCCAGGTACTCGACGACCAGGAACACGCGGTAGGCACCGGCCGCCTCGGCACCCTGCCCGAAGAAATCACCCTCAAGGAGCTTGCAGAACGCCTCGCTGCGGCACTGCCCGCAACCGCTGGCGGCCTGCGCATCGCCGGACGCGCCGACCAGCCGATCCGCCGCGTCGCCCTCTGCGGTGGTGCCGGTGACTCTCTCTTCGATGCTGTGCGCGCCACCGACGCGCAGGTGTACATTACCGCCGACCTGCGCCACCACCCCGCCAGCGAATTCCGTGAAACCGCACGAATCGACGGCAGCAACATCGCCCTGATTGACTGCTCCCACGCCGCCAGCGAATCCCTTTGGCTGCAGTCGGCGGCAAACCGCCTGCGTGCCCTGCTCGCCGAGCGCGGCTTCGCCATCGAAACGAAGCTGTCCGCACTCAACACCGACCCGTGGGACTTCACCGTCTCTACCGGCGTGGCAACCGGTCAGGACGCGCACTCGGCAAGTACCGAACCCGCCGCCGCGTGGGAACTCTAGGGCGAGAATTCTAGGGGCGAGAACTCTAGAAGAATCCGCGCAGATTCCCTCAATGCGTAAGAGCCCGGGCACCCCATCCGTTGTGACGAGGTGCCCGGGCTATAACCGGCTCGGTCTACTTAGTTAGCAATGCGATACAGGCCGGTAGTGGTAGGGTGCATAACACGATGCCAGTAATAGAACGTTATCCAGTCCAACTCAATGCGGGTCACAGCATGATTCGGCTCAAACATGCCGGTCTCGGGAGTAATAACATTCTGCTGGGTAGCCCACAGAATCTCGCGGTAGAACGCGGAATCCGGCGTAACATCCGGGAAGGACGAAACACCCGATACTTCCGGTGAACCAGACGCACGGTAAATCATTGCGGCAACGGTTGCATTCGTGAGACCGTCCTCCGCGTGGAACTTTCCGTCAGGTCCGCCGAAGGTAACACCCTTTTCACGAGCCCAAATGTAGGCGGCGTAGTTCGGATTGTCCGTCTTCACATCCGGCCACGGAGAGACTTCAGGAAGGTCCACCTTGGGGCTGCCCTTCATCTCATAAAGGGCGGAAGCCAGCTCACCGCGGGTGGCGGGCTGATTCCGTTCTTCGTCGTTCAGCGATGTCGAAAAGTACATACGTTCCTCTACGGGTACGTAAGCATTCGTGAACCGCTGGACACCCTCAAACTTCAAATCCTGGTGCGCCAAAAGAACGCCGCGGTGCTCCGGGGCAAAACCCACCATCGGGGTGATGAGAGTCTTATCTGTCTTGCTGGGGTAACCGTAGTCGCTCCACGCCTCAATGACGTACTGTTTGGACGGATCCAGCGTGTTCGCTGGAATCTTGAGATTGACGAAAGCGAAGCCTCCCTCCAGGCTCGTCTCGTATTCATCATCGCCTTGGACGTAATGCTTCATCTCGCTCATGACCAGGACGGGGGAACCCGTGCCCTTCTCGCGAATGACGTACATCATGCCCTCAGCGCCGGGGATGTCAGTCCCTACGAAGCCCTGACCCTGAATCAGCAGTTCCTGATCCTTCGTGGGGTCCTTCAAAGCGTCGTATTTCAACTTAGGTGCGAAGGTATCGAAGTGATAATCATTGGTGCTCAGACCGTGATGCGTCACAACGTTCTTGCGAGCCCAGATATCCTGAACGGTCGACTGCGGCTGGCCCTCGGGCTCGGCAAGGATGCCAACCTCGTAACGCACCTTGTCCAGAGTCATATCCGGAAAATACTCCGTGAGGGTATAGTAACTCGGCAAAGTATTAGCCTTAACCTTCAGCGGGGCGACAAAGGTGCCGTCATCGTCAATGGTGAAGTCCTTGCCCTCTTCAAACCGCAAGAGGGTATCGGTCACCTGATGGGCGTTGTAGGGGACGTTCTCCTCGGGTGCGATGTAGATGACTACCTTGCCGTGCTGCTTGCGCCACTCCTTGGTGAAGCCGGTGCCCAGAACCGTAATTTTACTGTCCTCACCGGTGTACAGGCCGTCGCCCTCTTGCTTGAAGACGTCACGGCCGTCCTGGTAGTAGTAATCCTCATAGACAACGGTGAAAGACGGCTCATCCGCGACATCCTGAGTTGCAGAGGCGGGGGTATTGGCAGTTGGTGCGTTAGTGACAGGCACGTTTGCGGTGGGCACTGCGTCCTGGGCGAGCACCGGGGTCAGCGGCAGAATCATCACGCCCGCCAGTGCGAGCGCGCTACAGTTCCGAGCCGCGCGGAGGAATGAAGACTTAGAGTTCGGAAGTGAGGACATAACATATCCTTAAAGTTGCTTCTCGCAGGGCTCTGTGGGCTCAACGGCGGATAGGGAATTCGCCGTTGAATCTGCACGCACCCTATGAGAAAAGTGGTTGAAAATCCCCCTCGGTTTTGGGGATATCCTCACCCTATCAAAGCGTTGAACGATTGTCAGGAAACACTCAAGGAATACTTTAAGGTTTCGAGAAATCTCACACAGCGGTAGCTGTTAAAAGCTGAACCCCGCGCTCCCAAACAGAAAACCATTTGGGAGCACGGGGAATCAGAGAGCTATTTGATGCGCCACGCCGCACGCGCCCTCAAAGTAAAACCCGAGGGGGACGTGGGCGGTCTAAACGACCTTACTTAGCGCGAGCCTGGAACGCCTCAATCAGAGTCTCCAGCTCACCATGAGTCACCATGTGCTGAGCATCAAAAGCGCCGCTAGCGTTCAGCACCACCTTGTTCTGCTGAGCCCACAGAATCTCACGGTAGAACGCCGAACCGGGGGCCACATCGCTGTACGGGGAGTCGCCCTTAACCGCGGGCGAACCAGCCGCACGGTAAGTAAACGCCGCAACGGTAGCATTCGAAATGCCGGCATCAGCGTGGAATTTACCGTCCGACCAGCCGAAGGTAATACCCTTCTGACGAGCCCACACGTAAGCGGGGAAGTTCGGGTCGGTGGTCTTCACATCCGGCCAGGGGGAGGTCTCGGGCAGCTTCACCTCGGGGGTTCCCGCCTGAATGTACAGAGCAGCTGTAAGCTCACCGCGAGTTGCGGGAGTCTTCAGCTTCTCATCGGAAGGAGCAGGCTTCTGGTCATCGTCCTTCTTGGGATCCTGAGCGTTGGGCAGGTTTGCGTCCCTGTAACCATTCGTGCCGTTCAGATCCAGGTCCTGCCATGCGAGCAGGGTACCGCGGCCCTCAGTGGACTTGCCCACGACCGGCGCAATCAGCTCGCCGTTCTCGCCGTAACCGTCATTAGCCCAAACCTCAATCACGTACTTCTTCGAAGCATCCAGAGTGTTCGCCGGAAGATTCACGTTACCGTACAGGTTGCCGTCACGGTACGCCGAAGACTCGGTGGGGTGGTCAAACTCGATAATGTCGCTGGTTGCCAGAACCGGCGCCCTCAGAGTATTCTCGCGCACAACAATCTGCACACCCTTCGGGGAGTTAATCTCACCATTGAAACCCCAGCCAGAGAAATCCAGAACCTGATCGTTACCGGTATCCTTCAAAGCGTTGTAGCGCCAGTGAGGGGCGAACGCGTCAGCCTCAGCCTTCTGGGCGACAGCAGCCGCAGCTGCAGGAGCATCCGCAGCAGCATTCTGCGCAAGCGCCGGAGCCATCGGCAGGACCATCGCGCCAGCCAACGCCAACGCACCGCAACCCCGTGCTGCACGGAAGAAGGACGAAGCCTTGAAATTCGGAAGAGCGGACATAATCATTCCTTATCGGTCATGCCCATTGCGCCGATGCAGTTTCTAAAAGGGAGTGAGGAATCTTCGTCGAATCTGCGCCAACCCAATGAGAAAGTGGTCGAGTATCCCCGTCAGTTTCGGGGGACACTCTCACCCTAACAAAGGGTTGAACAGATGTCAGGAAACACTCAAGAGAGACTTGAGGGTTCTGAGGGTTTTCACAGGTTGGCCAGCCACTAAAAATTGAACCCAGCAAGCTAAACCCCAAAAACAGAAGCCCGCACTCCCAAACGGGAGTACGGGGCCGCCAAACACGCTCACACAAAGCGCTAAAACGAAGTGCGAAAACTAGGAAATGTAAAAACTACGAAGTGCGGAAATACAGGTACATCATCATCGCAACACGACCACGAGACGTCTGTGCCGTCGGCTCAAAAGCATTACCCTCAGACACCGTCGACACACCATGGCGAGACGCCCACACAATCTGACGGTAGAACGGAGTCGCAGACGACACATCGCTAAACGGCGAAGAACCCGACATCTGAATCTTCTGCGCACCGTCAGCACGGTACAGAAGAGCCACAGCAGAAGCATTCGACAGGCGCGCCTCCGCATGGAACTTACCATCAACCCAACCAGAAGTAATACGCTCCTGACGCGCCCACAGATACGCATCATAGTTCGGGTCAGACTCATCAACATCCTCATACGGCGAATGCTCCGGACGGGTCACCGCCGGCGAACCCGCCAGCTTATAGAACATGGTGATCAACTCGCCACGAGTCACCGGATCCTCAGCACCAAAAGTGTCCTCAGAAACCGGCTCCATCGTCTGGGTACGAACAGCCCAACGGATACCCGCATAGTACGCAGAATCCTCGGGGACATCAGCAAAAATAGTGTTCGCATCCGGCGCCGTTACGGACGGACGCAGAATCTTCGGGCCCTGAGTCGAAGAACTCGACACCAGAGGAGACGTAGAGGTGGCCGAAGCGGTCGCCGGCGCCGCGGTATTCGCCGACGAAAGACGCGCCTCCGACGAATCATAAAAAGAGAAAAGAGGGGAGAACGGCAGATACAAAACACCCGCCAACGCCACAGCGCCAACAGCCAGCTCAATACGGCGGCGCTTACGCTTCTTCGAGTCAGCCTGAGAAGAAGCCTCGGGGGTGCCCTCCGGTGCCAGCAGAGGTGCAGAAAGAGGTGCAGAAGAATTATGGGCAGTATCAGTCGACTGCTTAGAATCCTGGGACATAAATCCTCAATGTGGTTGATGTATCGGTGTGTGATGGGCTCCCTCGCACAACAGACGCCCAACCGGAAACGGGCGCACACCAAGGGGGCACAACAGTCCTAAGCATAAACCACAGCTTGAAAAATATTAATTTACACTCTGTGAAACAATCTTGAAAAAGGGGAGCGGAACACCCCGAAAATCCCCCAATAGCGGGCACCGCATGAGGTGCGCCCCACATGCGGTACAGCCCACATTAGCGTGTTAACCGGCGAAAATACCCCGAAAAACCGCGGAACAGTACCCCGCAGGAGGCACAAAAAGCCGGACCAGCGGGATAAAACCAACGTTTCATCGCCGCCAGCCCGGCACAATCTCTAGAACCTAGAGACTAACCCTAGCGAACATTAAGAGCTCTAACGGACTTTGTAGTTCATCAAGAAACCAGCCAGCTCACCACGGCTCACCAGCGCAGACGGGTGGTACTCAGAGCCAGGGAACACCTGCAGCTTCTGCTGCTTAGCCCACGCAATCTCACGGTAGAACGCGGAACCAACCTTCACATCGGTGTACGGCGCCTCAGTCACAGCAACTGGCTTCTTGCCGTCAAAACGGTACAGGAACGCCGCAACAGTAGCATTAGACACAGACGCATCCGCGTGGAACTTACCATCAGACCAGCCGAAAGTAATGCCCTTCTGACGAGCCCAAATGTACGCAGCGTAGTTCGGGTCGTCAGTCTTCACATCCGCGTACGGGCTAGTAGCCGGCAAATCAACCTTCGGGGAACCAGCCATACGGTACAGCGCAACAGTCAGCTCGCCGCGGGTCGCATCATCATTAACGCCGAACCAATCCTTCTCACGAGAATCAAGCAGCTTCTGATCAGCAGCCCACAGAACAGCCTTGTGGTTTGCGTGAGCAGCCGGAACATCAGCAAAACGCTCACGAGCCTTCTGGTTAGCAGACTCACCGGTCAGCGTCAGATAATCAGCCGCGATGCGCTCGCTACCACCATCGGCGTAGTTCACGGTCACGAAAATAAGATCGGAAGAGCGT
>ENA-OWLX01000968-OWLX01000968.1-metagenome-genome-assembly--contig:-NODE-968-length-10957-cov-44.557971_pt1 | contig 10957 bp, 7 predicted proteins | sample MGYA00245351_ERZ651106 | MGnify/ENA primary metagenome ERZ651106 (study PRJEB26857, sample SAMEA4031768) | metagenome | biome: human; feature: oral; material: saliva | place: Philippines | collected 2014... | reverse complement strand
AACTTCTGTAACCATTCCCAATAGTGTTACGACAATAGGAGGTTGGGCTTTCAGCATTTGTAGCTCTCTAACCTCTGTAACCATTCCAAATAGTGTTACTACAATTGGCGACAATGCTTTCATGGGTTGCAGTTCTCTAACTTCTGTAACCATTCCGAATAGTGTTACGACAATAGGTAGCGAAGCTTTTAGCGATTGCACCAACCTACAAAAAGTAAATATCGGAAATAGTGTTAAGACTATAGGAGAATTCGCATTTAACAAATGTACCAATATAACACAGATTTCAAGTGAGGCAGTCGTACCTCCAACCTGTGAATCAGGTGTTTTTTTCTACGTAAATACATCTAAATGTAAACTTATTGTTCCTAAGAATAGTCTTGACGCATATAAACAAGCATACCAATGGGAAGATTTTTCCTTAATAGAAGGTAGTACTACTGGCATTACAAACACTGTTTATAATAAAGCAGGACTTGCTGATGTCTATACAATAGATGGAACAAAACGGCTAAGTAAAGCAAGCACTGACGAAATTAATGCTTTGCCTAAGGGTGTTTATATTGTCAATGGTAAAAAGATAATCATTAAATAATGAGCACATCGGTTTTCCTAAGCCACACCATATATTTTTACTTGTTGTATGTTCGTCTGACAAAGAAATAAGAATAAGAACAGAAACTTACAGGAAAACCTTGATGGCTTATAAATAAAACCTTATTACTATACAGCAGCAAGTGAGCAATCATTTGCTGCTTTTTCATTTATTCTCTTACAAATATTTTCGTTTCCTGTCACTTTTGACACTTCCTCTTATGTGCTTATACTCAATATATTATAAGCATATAAGAGATGACAGAAGTGACAGCAAAGTTGTTATTAAATCACGGAGGCACCTTTATTACATGGAGTTTGTCCTCTCACCTATCGAGCGAAGTGTCAAACGTAATATATGGCAGTTGGGACATCGCTGAAGGATTGGGATATACACCTATCGTGGTGTACTTATAGGTTGTCATGAAACTAAAAAAAGTGCAAGTGCAATGAGATTCCGATGATTACTGACAGAGGGAGAATGTAAAAAAGAAAGACCTTACTCGACCATTTCTTTACTCAATATTCGAGTATAGAAATGGTCATTCCTAATGAATTGTTTCAAACTTTTATCTTATCAAAATGGTATTTCCATTTCAACATAACTTCTCATTATTATATACTATTGTAAACTACCAAATGGAAGATAACATTTGGCTCAAAAGTAGATTATCCTTCTTTCGATTTTATTTAATCAAAAGTTGTTAGTTACTTTGGGTTGGTATAGTTATTTGATTAAAGTGTGTATTCTCGTCCCACATTGGTAACTCTGCAACTCTCAAGTCGGGCAAAAGAAAATCCTCTTTATTAGGGAACTTCCCTAAGATTGTTTCATCGCTGATAGATAATCTTGAACGTATCTTTTTGAAGAATTTCACCTCAGAATACTCTATCCGGTTATCTGCCTCAATAGCATTGAATGCAAGTGATATCAGCAGAAGTTGCTCCTTCTCGTTTAGATCTTCCGTGGCAATTTCATTAAGGTAGTTTTGTAGAAACATACTGCCTCGCTTATTAATTTCATTAATCCACGTATTGGTATACTTTTCAGTATCCATATCACTGAAAAGTTTATCTTTAGAACTAAGTTCTCTTATCAAGCCAACTTCTTCTTCGGCAATGTCTCCATCGCATGCTATGCAACAGAACACTGTTTTTAAATATAATTCTTTCTTTGTCATAATCATTTAAACATTAAAACCTATTCGAGGTCTGTTTTTTGTCTTGCTTGGTGTTTCGCCATTCATCATTGCACGAATGCGCTCATATTTATTTAATTCATTAGCACTGAGCGATGGCTGAATATTTGTTATTACAGATTTCAAGATTTCCATAGTTATCTTGCAATGTAATCGAAGTGCACACCTTGAAGCATCATTTACTATCAATTGAATATCAGCAGACACATAATTCTTAGTCATGTCTGCTAAGAGTTGATAATCCAAGCCAAAGTCGTATGGACGCTTTTCAAGATACAACCTGAATAACGCCACCCTTGCTTCTGTATCTGGTACACCTATATAAAACTTTTTATCTAATCTACCTGCACGTAGTATTGCAGGGTCTATCATATTTGGGTAATTAGTTGCACCAATGATAAAAACTCCTTTTTCACCAGTCTTATCCATTTGAGCGAGCATTTCATTGACTGCACTTCTTGACATCTCGTGTACATCGCTACTATCACGATTAGGCACGAGTTCATTCATCTCATCAATGAAAATCACCGTTGGTGCATTATCTTCTGCTTCCTTGAACATTTTTGCTATGTTCTCTTGTGTTGCATTAACATAACGGCTTTTCAATGTAGCGGGAGTGATGCACATAAAGTTAAAACCGAGTTCCTCTGCAAAATGTTTGGCAAAAAATGTCTTTCCACAACCCGGAGGTCCATAGAGTAACATTCCATTGGGAATAGTAACGCCATAACGTTGATATTCCTCTGGATGATGAAGTGGTTCTATCACTTCTTCATACATTTGCTGTTTCAGTTCTTCCATACCTGCTACAGCAGAGAACCCTTCACCTATTTTCTTTGTTGGTGTTAGAATTGCAGCCTCGTTCGGTTGCAATCCTGATAGGATTTCCCGCTTGGTAGACTGATGTTCCACCCTGACTTCACCGTCAATAGCCTTAATAAACTCTTGCGCAGTTTGGAATCTATTCTCTGCGTCATAACTTAGTGATTTGGCTATTACATTCAGTAGTTGATTATCAAGCTCATATATGTTATCTTTTGACAGCTTAAGCTTTTTGTTTCGTTCTGCCAAGATGTAGTCCACCACATCTTGATTATCTTTTTTAGAAATATCAATAAACCAAGGTAAGCTGCCATAAAGTAAATGGTAGATCATAACTCCTACTGAATATAAATCAGTTTGTACAGAGTATACGCCAGAGAATCGTTCAGGTGCGAGATAAAATGGATTCAATTCATCCAAGTTTGGCTTACTTAGCCTTTGTCCCAAGTATCGAGCATGTCCAAAATCTATCAACTTCAAGTCTTTCAAATCACCAGCGAGATTCAGTAATATGTTTTGTATTGTTACTTCATTGTGAATGATGGGTACCTGCTGTGAGTGTAGATACGATAAAGCAAACAAGACAGCCTTTGCAATCCTCTTTATCTCATATACACTGAGATCGCTATCACGGATGGTGCGCTCAGACAAAGTTTCACCACTCACAAACTCCGTTACAAGCCAAGCATATTGATGACCGCCTATCATCATATTACCTGAATCAACATACTGACAAAGGTTATGATGAGTCAATTGCTTGGCAATCTCAACTTCCGTTATTTGTCCATTATCATCTATTTGCTGATGATGGAGTTTGGAATAATTGATAAGTTTCAAAAAACGAGTCTTACCATTTGCATCTTTCACGCGATAGGTTTCCGCATAAGAACCTTGCTTATGCGGAAACACTACTACATATGTCTCTATTTTATCGTTCTTTTTGAAGAGCATAAATCTATTCTATGTCGAATTATTATGATTTATATATACTATCAAATAGCATTAAGAATGCACGTCGATTTCCTAAACCAGAAAGTGATATTTTACTAATGTTACCTTTTTCTACTAAACCAAAGAATTTCTTCGAATGATTTTCGTGTTCAAAAACCAACTGACCATCTGAAAAATATATACGTTTAGTATTGCTTTTATCATAGTTAATACCATTAACACAAATGCTATTATTTTTAAAAACTAAGGCATCTTCAAGTATGGTTTTATCTTTTAATAGCGGAAAGCTTAGTTCACTATCAAACCTGTGATTTTCAAAGAAAAACAGAGTCCACACTTGTTCTACTTTCTTTAGCATGCAATATTGCTCATGAGCACCTTTAGGATTCATAACGTCTTTGGGCTCCTTATCTGAATATGAGCCTACAGCATTATATGCTAAATTATAGTGTTGACCATCAGAATCTAATTTCTTATACAAAGAAAAATAATAGTCTGTCCTAAAATAGGAAAAGTTTTGTTTTATTACAGTTTCTCCTGTAAATAAATATGACAAGTCTTCAAAAAGCACTATTTCTTTCTCTGTAATATTTGTTCGGCTATCCGAAAAATAAACGATAGCAAATCCTTTTTCACCAACAAAGTAGTCTTTTCCAACAAAATTTGTAGCACAAAAACCAATTGTAAAGAACACTACTACAATTGTGAAGATTATTCCCCAAATATAATGATCATAAAGAAATCCCCAATACCCAATGAGCAACATAATAGAAATACAACTTCCAATAATCTTTTTTTTACGTGCTTCTTGGGCTGAAAGAGGAACTTTATTGGGATTATCTGTGTCACAATAAAGTATATTCCCAAGTTCTTCGGGAATATACTTAAATATAGAATCTTTGGAGCCTAATAGATTCAACTGCTGTTCTTTCCAATTCTTGTCCATATCGCATCTGTTATTTCAATAATCCACCTGCATTCGCTGCCTCATCGTGCGGCATAAGTTCAATCAATTCTGCTGCAATCTGCTGCAATCCCTCTGTTGTAGGGTTGTTACTAATTTGCTCCATTCCATGATTTACAAGTTGGCGGGCACGCGACGAGTCTTTCCAGCGTATAGTGCCAAAGCGATCGTTGCAAGACCGAATAAGTCCCATGCACTGATAAATCATGGTAAGTTGGAAGAATAAACTGTTGATTTGCTCCAACAGCTCACGACCGACTTGCACATTCTTCCCACGTATAGCATTGTCCGTCTGGGTGCGAAGTTGATTAACCAATTGTGCGGATTTATCATTACCCAGATCGTTCTGTGCCTTTTCAAGTCTGTCAAACTCTTCACGTAACTCTTGCTCCACTCGCTGCCATTCTGTATTTGCATCAAGTTGCTCTATCTTTCTAAGTAACTCCCTTAGATGGTTTAGTACCTCTTTCTTCTCTGTTGTGTTTTCATTGTCTGTACGGATAGAAGCAAGTTCTTCCTTCAGACTGTCTACATTGATTCCACTATCAGACAAGGTCTTAAGGCTGTTCTCTGCTTCTGTAAATCCTTTCTTTATTTCTGTACTGGCATCAAGCATGGTATGCTTCTTGCTTGTATCAAGCTCTTTTTCTACAGTAGTATCTGTAGACAAGAAATGAACTTCAAGTTTCATTTGTTCGGAAGAATCGACTTTAAGTGTTACATCCACCAAACTATTCTCCGTAATGAGTGTATCAACATCATCGCCAGTGATAACAACATCTGCTACATGTTCATAGAGTGATGCAGACTTACCTTCAGCTTCAGTAAAATCATCTACTTGGTAAATTGGAATGGTTAGCATATCACTCTCTAAACCAGGACGAAGTTGGTTAGAAGTTTTCAAATCATTTACCACACCAGTGGCAGGCAATGGCTTGTTCTTCTCCAATCCCTTTGCCATACGGAATACACCACGTCTTTTGTCTTCATTCCATGTGGCAATACCAATATTATAAGGCAATGGTGCAGCTCCAACTACAGAACCTTGAATAATAGTAATTTCTGAAGGAAAGCAAGGGAGCGTATTTCCCTTATCGTCATAACAGAAAACATTGAACGAGTTAGCTTTTCCTTCTAATAGATTTACTTCCAGCACATCACCATTTGAGTCAATTTCCACTTTTCCACTTGACCATGCCTTATCTCCTCTTACAAGCTCAACGAAAACTCTGCTTAAAGGTGAGTCGGCTGTCAAACGAACTGGTATATACTCTGTCATTTCAACAGTTGTAGATTCATAATTCACATCGAGTTTGATAGTTCCCACTTGAATGTCCTCGTCTGTAATCTCTGCATCCATTGTAGAAGCATAGAGTGCCGCTCCTGTTGCAACAGCAGTCATAGGGTCGATACTTGTATCAACATTAGGTGTAACTTGCTCTTTCAGCATCTGTCGGATGAGAGGGCTATGTGTTGGACCGCCCACAAGAATAAGTTTGCTGATTTGTGCTCCGTCAATGTTATTGCGCTTTACAAGGTTCTTGCAGATGTCTACTGCTTTTTGGAAGTAGGGGTGCATTACATCAAAGACCTGTGCCTGAGTTAAGGTTAAATCAAGCTCTATTTCTTCTCCTTCCTCATCTTCTCCGAGATCGCCAAGATTGGAAATTATATCCTCATGATCTTTAAATGAAAGTTGATTTTTTGCATCTTCTGCGTATGTTTTCATAGCATCGCGAAGTACCTCTTTTTTTTCTGCATCTTGCAAGTAACTATCTACTGCATAATTTTTCTGAAGATACGGTATAAGCAAGTTATCCACAATAGCATAATCAAGGTTCTTACCGCCAAGATAATTGTCTCCCTCAGTGTCAAAAACTTGCATGATTCCATCTTCTACTTTCAACAAGGCAGCATCAAAAGTTCCGCCTCCAAAGTCGAAAACCATCCAAAGTCCATGCTTTTCCTCTGCAGTAACACCATATGCCATAGCTGCTGCAATAGGCTCTTGAAGTAGCTCACAATGTTTGAACCCTGCCAGCTTTGCAGCTTCCATTGTTGCAGTTTTTTGGTTCACCGTGAACTTTGCTGGCACGGTAATGACAACAGAACCAAATGTTTCATCCGTAACGAAAGACTTTAAAGTTTTCAGAACTTCTGCCGATAGTTCCTCTGATGAGAAATCTTTATTCAAGTTAGTACATGAATATTTTGTATCTGTCGCCATTGTGCGTTTAAACTCCACATATGTATTGGAGGCTCCCTTATGCCACGACTTTGTAGCACGGCGTTTATCTTGCTTCATCGTATTGTAGGCACTATCGCCAGCCTTTATAGAGCCTTTCTTGTTTACAGAGATGCAGGAAGGCATAGTGTCTTTTAATACGTCAGTCTTTATTACAATTGGTTCTCCTTTTTCCATGCGACTGATTGCGGAATTGGTTGTTCCGAGATCTATGCCATAATCAATTTTGTTTCTTGCCATAATGTTAATATCTTAGATGTTTTGACTTACGGTTATCTGAGCAGCTTGTATCATTTGCCCATTGTAGTTGATTTGTGGTTTGGTAATACCTGTAATGATTTGCTTTCCTTCTTCTAATTCTTCATCAGCAACAAAGTTGGCAGTTACTTTCATGCCCTCGTTGTATGGTTTCCCTAACATATCGATGATTTCATAGCCATTGGCTTTAAAGTTATCTTTGATGCGTTCTACGGCTTTTGCCAATTGCTTGTATCCCTTTATTGAAGAGTCCATACGTGACATATTGAGTTCTATTCTGACAATTTCGTCTGCTACCTTCAAGGCAAGCGAATGGTCAAGTTTGTCTGTGCCAATCTCCTTTGGCTTTGTAGACATTTGCCTGTCAAATAATTCCAGCATTTTATCATCCAATTTCACAGACTCTTCTTGCATCTTTGTTTGAGCTGTCTGCAATGCTTCTTGTGCCTTGCGCACTTCGTCGATAGATGTGTTGCCCGACTTAATCTTCTTAAAAAATGTAAGAATAATGACAATTATTGCCGCAAGCAGTATAACTAAGCCACAAGATCCCCACAATGTGCGTGAAGAAAGTACATTCTCTGTTGTCTGAATCAATTCTTTCGTTTTGTCTATGCTATTGACAAGCTCCAACTTATCTGCTTTTTGATTAGCTACAACTATGTTGTTTTCGTTTCGTAGGCTATCTATGTTAGAAACCAACTTCTTGTTTGCAGACTGAATTTCCAATATCTGCTCTTCTGTCTTAGCATTCTTTGCAGACAAGTCATTAAATTCTTTGTGAAAGTGCTCTTGTTGCGTCTTTAAGCTGTTGACCTGTATTTTCAAAGACTCAACTTTTTTAGAAATGTCCTCAGCTTTTAACGTACTAAAGCTCAATCCTAAAAAGAAAATTGTACTAAAAAAATAATATTTCATATTGATACTTATTTAATCTGATATTTTACCCCATATTCCAATACCGAAGAGAGCTCCAAAAACAGCTCCACCAACTCCGCCAATGGCGCCTCCTATGACTAAACCAAGACCAGTAAGAACAAGTCCTAAAACGCATCCGTGGTCTGAACTATTAGAGGAAGTAGAACTTTGCTGCTTATTTTCAAATGTGCTATTTGTTGTAGTAGAATAAGGACGTGCTGTTGAAGTTGGTTCATTCTGACTTGTCCGTGGTGTTGACGTTCTTGGTGTATCAATAGATGTGGAAACACCCAATTGCTCACATAACCTTTTTAACGTAGAGCGATTTTCATTGTATCTCTTTGCTTTGTAATCGGCTTCCATATCAAAACCATCCATAATCATTGTCGCCTTCCAGGCTTCTCTCAAAGCTGTTTTTAAAAGGGGGAGATAACCGCTAAAAAGGATTGCAAGGTCATCTTCAGAATCACCATTGAAGATAGACTGCGCCTCATTTACTTCAGCAATTACATTGCTAAGGGCATTGCCAACTATCCGTGTAGATATTTTTAGATAATAATTGTTAGTAGCTCCGAGTTTATGCTTGATAGTCTGTAAATGAGGCTTTGTATTGTTTAGTAAAGTAATCGCATGACATATCTTGTTTGGCAATAAACAATATTTACGCAACTCCTCATGGATAGCCTTGTCTTCTGCAAACACGTCAGACGGTGGCAGGTTGTCTATAATCTCTTGAAGAATATCTACATTCTCCTTGCATCTATCTTTTGCCATTTGTCCAACAACAATCTTCAGAGCATATTTCTGTAGCTTCATGGCTTTGTGGGCAGCATCAGCATCATCAGATTCATTGTAATAGTCAATACTACATTGCAAGATTTCAAGTCCCAGCTTATCTGCAATCATCTGGTATTGTAAGTCCGTTTTGGGTAGAAGACTCATTAACTGCTGCAAAGTAGCTTTTGTACTTTTCATAAGTACTTCGCCTGCTTCCAACCTTGCCTGAGAACCTTTTCCTCTTGATTTCTTCGCAACATCAACCGCTTCCTGTATCTTATCGATTAGCGGTTTGACAGCCTTCTCGCCAATATATTTTTTCCAAGTACTATTTGTGATGTTCGGAAGAATCTTCTTTACATCAGTCTCTTCACAAAGCGCATCAAGGAATGCGAAAGGTAAGTTTGTTACGTCTACACCCCCACTCGTGCCAATCACCGTGGACACCAGTTGACCAACATATTGCATATTGCCATACAATGTCTCTGCGCACGATAGGGCTTGTTTGTAGTCATCGCACATCAAGGCGCATACAATGCGGTTTTGTAACGATGAAAGAGTTTCTTTCTTTTGCCAAATATCTTCCGCCTTGCTGCGTTCGCCTGCTATAAGGTGATTAAAAGCTATATCGTCTAACGGCGTTGTCTTGATAAACCAAAACAGCGCATAGAACACTTGATCTTTGGGCAATGCGAGTTTAGCATCAGCATCGGCTACCAAAGCATCTGTCCTATTGATAGGTTGCAGGTATTGGGGTAAATCTAAGGAAAAAGATACAGACTTGCCTACTTTCAGAAATGCTTTCATCCGATTGTGATTAGCCAATCGTTCTTTGGTCGGAGAATTAGTGTAGACTCCGAGTAGTCGGTAAGGATTGTTCTTTAAAACATTCATTCTAATTTCGTTCACAAACACAGCCAACAGACTCCCTTTGTTGACGAAATTCATCCTCGTAATCTATACATATAAAAAAGCGTGGAGCCAGTTCTGTTACTCGCTTCACGAATTGAGGCTCTCGCATTGCCCGACAAGTCGAAACGAGCAACGCCGAAAGCCCCACGCCAGTGTAAATATATAGTATGCCCTCTTGACAACAACCGAAAATTGATTGAAGACATTGAGAACGTATATAATACACCCCATGAAGCGTTCTTTGTTGCTTTGTTCTTGACTTGTCGATGAATTTGCGAGATTCCAATTCGTCAAAACCAAAGCGTACAAAAACGCCTTTTATTAATATGTATGTATACCCCACCTTTGCCCATTGGGGCTTTCGGTATGGGTAATACGCAACAAAGATACGAAAAGTATTTTATATATTTTTATTTAATTCCTTAATTCCGCAGCGTAAAATCTTTTAAGAAATCCAAGTGCCTGAGAAACAATATCCTCAAAACACTTGGATATGTCAGAATTTTCACCTATCTTAGTGCTGCAAACATAACAAATAGACAAAATCTGACATGACAAAGGTAGCGATTAAAAACGAGAATATCACTTCTTTCGGAGGAATTTATCATATTATGGATGTTTTCTCAAAGTTGGGTTTTGAAAAACTTACAGAATCCGTGTTGGGCAAACGTGGAAGCAGTGGCAAGGCATTCAGCCATGGAAGCATTTTAGGGTCTCTTTTCTTTAGCTACCTTTGCGGTGGAGAATGTCTTGAGGACATCAATGTGCTTATAGAACAGTTCAGACAGAGACCTGATACGCAATTACCTGGTGCCGACACAGTGGGGCGGGGACTGAAGGAGCTTGCCGAAGAGAATGTTGTCTATAAGAGCGAAACCTCCGGAAAATCTTACAGTTTCAACACGGCAGAGAAGTTAAACATCTTACTTTTAAGAATGATACGAAGAATGGGGCTTATAAAGGTAGGTAGCCATGTTGACTTGGACTTTGACCACCAGTTTATTCCGGCCCACAAGTTTGATGCAAAGTATTCCTACAAGCAGGATCATGGTTATTTCCCAGGCTGGGCTTCCATCGGGGGCATCATAGTCGGAGGTGAGAACCGTGATGGGAATACCAATGTAAAATTCCATCAGGAGGATACGCTCCATCGCATCATGGACCGTGTGACCTCTGAACTTGGTGTGGTGATAGAGCGTTTCCGTGCTGACTGTGGGTCGTTCTCAAAGGAAATCATCCAAACCGTAGAGTCGCGCTGCAATACGTTCTATATACGTGCTGCCAAGTGTGGCAGCCGACACGAAGAGTTCCACTATC
>ENA-OWLX01000967-OWLX01000967.1-metagenome-genome-assembly--contig:-NODE-967-length-10959-cov-5.473221_pt1 | contig 10959 bp, 5 predicted proteins | sample MGYA00245351_ERZ651106 | MGnify/ENA primary metagenome ERZ651106 (study PRJEB26857, sample SAMEA4031768) | metagenome | biome: human; feature: oral; material: saliva | place: Philippines | collected 2014 | study... | reverse complement strand
AAACCATGCACCGTGTCGCTTTCGCCACCCACATAGCTGAAAACGAGACAGCTTGTTTCAGGATGCAATTCCAACTGATAATGTCCATGGGCATCGCTTACCGTGCCCTTCTGTGAGTTTTTCCAATAGACATTCACTCCGGGCAGCGGTGTTTGTTTTCCGTTAACTTCCTCGTAAACAATACCCGACACATTTTCCTGTGCCGTGGCTATCAGGGTAAGCCCCAATAAGCCAACTAAAAAAAATTCCTTTAAGCTTTTCATCTTTGTTTGAATTAAAATTCGACTTTACTAAAAACCAAGAATTATTGTGCAGCAATCGCCGCGTACAACAAGTTTCATCCGAAATAAAAACCGGACGAAAAAAATCAATCAAAGGATGAATGGGTCGAGTTTCATTTGAGAGAAAAAGGTCAGCATTTGCCGCCCTGAAAATCGGAAAGTCACAGCCGGTCTAAAACCGTTTCGGGCAAGAGGTGCTGCCGCGACATCCGTCAAAATGATTGACTGACTTGGCGATAGAATAGCAGCAAAACAAGACAGCAGGTTTTTCTCGAAAGGGAAAGTATAGCTATTCGATACCCAATTATCAGCATCAATGTCCTCGCAGCAGCATGACGGCTCGAATTGTTGCCCATCATTGTGATTTGCGGATTGTGTATGCTTTTCGGTGGAACACCCATGCGCTTCGCAATGTGAACACGAAACCGACACGTCATTAGCAGCTACAGAAAACCGGTTATCGACTTTACAGTGATGAAAAGTCAAATAGGTGCCCTGACGAGCCAACAGCACTAACAGCACCAGCAGCAAGCATCCTGTTTTTAACAATCGGTTTTTTACAATCGAAAACACCTTATCAGGGGTATATCAGCTATTTATCAAACGATTTCAATTCAATTTCTTCAAAAACTTCCATTGGAAAATCAGCATGTACAACACGCCAACAGTAATGGCGGCATCGGCAAGGTTGAAAATGGGGCGGAAAAAGATGAAATGTCCATCGGGACCAAATAAAAAGTCGGGCAGCCAGCTGTTGTTCTCCCGAGCAATGTCGATAATGGGAAAGTACAGCATGTCCACGACCTTGCCGTGAAGCCATGCCGCATACCCTCCGCCATCGGGAAACAGCGTGGCGACCTGTTGATAGGTGCTTTCGCTGAAAATCCTTCCGTAGAACACACTGTCGATAATATTGCCGATGGCTCCGGCGATGATCAGCGCGATGCCAAACAACACGCCGAATCTTGTTTCTCTTTTCCGCGAAAGACGTACCAAGACAACAAACAGCACTATGACCGCCAAAATGCGGAAAATGCTCAACGCCAATTTCAATCCGCCACCGCCTAACCACCCGAACGCCATGCCGTTGTTCTCGATGAACAACAGCTTGAACCAATTACCGACAACAGCCGTTTCCTGTCCGATGACAAAATGGGTCTTGATCCAGATTTTGAGAATCTGGTCGAGCAGCAGCACAATAAAAATGACAATAAACGACTTGATCAAGCCGCGCGAAGCCGTCCTTTTCACTTTTTGCTGTTTTCTTTCAGTTTGGCATCAAGGCACACCGTCGTAATGGGCACGCAGCGAAGTCTTTCCTTGGGTATCAGTTTTCCTGTGACCCTGCAAATACCATACGTCTTGTTTTCGATGCGCATCAGGGCGAACTTCAGGTTTTGGATGTATTTCTCCTGACGGGCGGCAAGACGGGCGTTTTCTTCTTTCTGTGCCACGGCATAACCTTCTTCAAGAATCTTAAAAGTCGGTGCCGTATCATCGGTGGTATGCTCTCCACCTGCTATATTGGCTTTCAGGGTCTCTAAATTGGCTTCCGCCTGGGCGAGTTTCTCAAGAATCAACGCCTTGAACTCTTCAAGTTCCTCGTCAGAATAGCGCACTTTAGGCTCTTCCATTTTTTTCTTGTTATCCATGATATGTAGTTTTTACATTTTTCACTCAATTGATATGCTAAAATAACACTTTTATCCTTCCCTACGCAGAAACGCTGCAAATAATTAGCACTGTTTTTCTATCATAAGTTTAACACTCACGTTTTCAGTCAATTCATCGGGTTCCACTTCTGCATTGAGACAATCGACAATCTGAATGACGGCAAGGGTTTCTGCACAAATGTACGAATCAAACTCCCGCACCGCCTGGTCGGTCTTCTCGTTCCGTTCAATGATAATACGAATATGATCGGTGACTTCGAGACCGCTGTTCTTGCGCAAGGTCTGCACACGGTTGACAATTTCTCGCGCCAAACCTTCGTTGAACAAAGCCTCGTCGATGGTCATATCGAGTGCCACGGTAAAGTTGTCCTGGGTTGCCACAGCCCAGCCCGGAATGTCGTCAGTGGTGATTTCAGCATCTGACAAGACGAGGTCAACCGGCTGATGGTCGATTTCCAAATGACAGGTGCCATTCTGCTCAAAAGCGCGGATGTCGTCCTGCAACATTTCAGCGAACAAGGCGGCAATCTGCTTCATCAGTTTGCCATACCGAGGTCCCAATGTCTTGAAATTCGGTTTGATTTTCTTCACCAACACATTATTGTCCGCACCGAGGAACTTGATATCCTTGATATTGACTTCCGACATGATGAGGTTGGCGACTTTTTCGAGCTGCTGTTTCATGCTGTCAGATGCTACGGGTATCATGATCTTCGACAACGGCTGACGCACCCTGATATTGGCTTTCTTTCGCAACGACAACACCATGGACGAGATTAATTGTGCGGCTTCCATGCGTTCTTCCAAATCCTTATCAATCAACGACTTGTTCGCTATCGGAAAATCCGTCAAATGCACCGATTCAGCCTTGTTTCGCTGCGTGGCATTGTTCAGGTCTTGGAAAAGCTGATCGCTGAAGAACGGGGCAATAGGCGACGACAGGCGCGTCACAGTTTCCAAACAAGTGTAAAGGGTTTGGTATGCCGACAACTTGTCGGTGGCATCGTCGCTACGCCAGAAACGGCGGCGCGACAAACGCACATACCAGTTGCTCAAATGCGCATCCACGAAATCCTGAATATAACGGCCTGCACGGGTCAACTCATAGCTTTGATACGACTCTTCGACGTTGGCTATCAGCGTATTGAGTTCCGAAAGTATCCATCTGTCAATTTCAGGACGCTGGGCAATCGGGATGTCAGCCTCTTCATAGTGGAAATGATCCAAATTGGCATACAGAGCGAAGAAAGCATAGGTATTGTACAAGGTTCCGAAGAATTTGCGACGTACTTCGTCAACGCCGGCCTCGTCAAACTTCAGATTGTCCCAAGGCTGCGAGTTGATAACCATATACCAGCGCGTGGCATCGGCACCGTAGTTTTCTATCACTTTGAACGGATCCACGGCATTGCCAAGACGTTTCGACATCTTGTTGCCATTTTTATCAAGAACCAATCCATTGGAAATCACGTTCTTATAAGCAACACTATCGGAAACCATCGTAGCTATGGCATGAAGCGTGAAGAACCAGCCACGGGTTTGGTCAACACCTTCGGCAATAAAATCGGCCGGAAACACATCCTTGCCCAACTGCCCTTCTTTACCCATATAATGGTATTGTGCGTATGGCATGGCGCCAGAGTCAAACCAAACATCGATCAAATCCGATTCGCGGAACATCTTATTGCCTTTGGGCGAAACCAGTACAACGCCATCGATATAAGGCCTATGCAAGTCGAAACTGTCATAATCGTTTCCGGCATATGGATTATCGGTCATGAAACCTGCTTTTACCGATTTTTCTATTTCGTTGCGCAGTTCTTCCACACTGCCGATACAGATTTCTTCCGTTCCATCCTCGGTACGCCAAATCGGAAGCGGCGTGCCCCAATAGCGGGAACGCGACAGGTTCCAATCGACCAAATTTTCGAGCCAATTGCCGAAACGGCCTGTTCCTGTGGCTTCGGGCTTCCAATTGATGGTCTTGTTCAATTCTATCATCCTGTCTTTCAACGCCGTTGTACGGATAAACCAACTGTCCAACGGATAATAAAGCACCGGTTTGTCGGTACGCCAGCAGAAAGGATAGCTATGTGCGTGTTTCTCGATTTTGAAAGCCTTGCCTTCCATTTTCATCTCGATACAGAGGCGCACATCCAAGTTTTCAGCCTTTGCCGCCGCTGCTTCATCGTACTTTCCGTTTACGGTGAACTGAGGATCGTAGGCGTTTTTCACCCATTGCCCGGCATATTTGGCATAGTCTTCCTTAACGCACTGAGCTACAAAATCATCGCGCAGTTCATCGAGGTTCCAATATTTTCCTGAAAAATCGACCATGGGGCGTGTTTCATCCCTTTTTGTTACAAGGAACAAACTCGGAACACCGGCTGCATTCGCCACTTTGGCGTCGTCGGCGCCGAAAGTCGGGGCGATATGGACGATTCCCGTTCCATCTTCTGTGGTGACGTATGCACCGGGAATGATACGGAACGCTTCCTCCTTGCGGTTGGTAATGCCATTGGCATCCATAGAGACAGGATCCACCCATGGGAAGAGTTGCTCGTAGTGCATTCCGATCAGGTCTTCCCCTGTAAACTCGGCAACGATGCGATAGGGCAACACCTTGTCGCCCACCTTATAGTCTTCAAAAGCCAGATCCTCGCCTTGGGGATTAAAATAAGCCTCCAAACGCGCCTTGGCAAGCAAACAAGTCATCGGGTCGCCTTTGTAGGGATTGAGTGTCTCCACCGCCACATATTCAAACTTAGGTCCCACGCACAAAGCCGTGTTCGAGGGTAAGGTCCATGGCGTAGTGGTCCAAGCAAGGAAGTAAAGGTTGTCGCCAAAAGGCGCCGTCGCCTTTTCCTTCAGTGCTTTCACCACCTTGTGACCATCGTCGATAATTCTAAACTGTGCGGTGCAGGAGGTGTCTTTCACATCGCGGTAGCAGCCCGGCATATTCAACTCATGCGAGCTTAGCCCCGTACCCGCCGCAGGCGAATATGGTTGTATGGTGTAGCCCTTGTAAAGCAAGCCTTTGTCATACAGCTTCTTCAACAGGAACCATAGCGTTTCGATATACTCATTTGTGAAAGTAATATACGGATCGTCAAGATTGACCCAGTACCCCATCTTGCGGGTCAGATCGTCCCACAAGTCCTTGTATTTCATCACTTCCTGACGACAGGCATGGTTGTAGTCGTCCACGCTGACTTTCTTGCCGATGTCTTCCTTGGTAATGCCTAAGTTTTTCTCCACGCCCAACTCCACGGGCAATCCATGCGTATCCCAGCCCGCCTTGCGCGAAACGTATTTTCCTTTCAAGGTCTGGTAACGACACACGATGTCTTTGATGGTACGCGCCATGACATGGTGAATGCCCGGCGTTCCGTTTGCCGAAGGCGGTCCCTCGAAAAACACAAAGGCATTATCCTTACTACGGTTGTCGAGACTCTTTTGAAAGATTCCGTTTTCTTCCCAAAAGCGGCGGATGTCGTCTGCCGTTTCGGTCAAATTGAGCTGTTTATATTCCTTGTAGCTGTTTTTCATCGATGCTGAAAAATTAAAGCCGCAAAATTACAAAATATCGCCGAAACTGAAACGGTTTTTTAGAAGTTGGTGTATTTTCTTGAAATGAAAACGCCCTTGTTGTTCAAACATTTCGGACATTGGGTTTGCATTGCAAGAAACCCAATGTCCGAAAAACAAATCATGGAAAAAAAACGATTACTGCCCAAGCACTTCGATTTCGTCCACAAAAACCCATGCGGGATAGCCATAGCCTTTGTGTCCTTTTGGCAGATCGTGGCCGCTGATGACGACCTCCACATAACGCGCCTCGACAGGTTCAAAATGCAATTCATAGGTCTTTGAGCCATCGGGAGCACCCCACTCAAGGATGGGATAGGTTTCCGATGCCACTTCCTGAAAATTCACGCCATCGTCGGAAACAAGCACTCGCGCCGTCTTGGGGTTGTAAATCCAGTCGTTTTTCAGCACGTCGGCATCAAAACGCACGCTGCTGATACTTTCCTTTGCCAACAGATCAACGGTAGCATCCAAATCATCGCCCCAAAAGCCAATCCATCGGCCGGTTTTGTAATTTGCCGATCCCTTTTGCGCATCGATAAGGATCTTAGCTCCCCCGTAGGTATAGCTTTCATGCGGCGGCACTCGCAGCGTGACGGGTTTCATGGAAGACTTGGCAAACTGAAACTCGGTGTGATATTCACTCTCTTGACCCGACGGACGTATCACTATGGCACGAAAGGGACCACTTTCACGAATGCGGATGGGCGTGTCGTATGCCTTTCCTTGGCGCGGGTCGCTGCCGTCAAGGGTATAGTAAATATCGCCCTCCCCATATTTTGACAGCGTGAGCAACAGACAAGCGGAATCGACATCTACAGCGGTTTTTACAGCCAAATCGAATATGTGTCGTGCATAGAAATAGCCATTGAGGTCATACAAACCGGCAAGATGGAAGCAACGCGACACAAAACTCTCATAATCACGTTGTTCAGGATTACACCATTGCAATTCTGCCAGAGCTGCCATACGGGGCATGGCGTTGTACTGCACATAATGGAAATTCGGGATATGCTCTGTCCAGATGTTGCCTTGAACGCCAATGATGCGGGCTTGCTCTGCCTCGGTGAGCACATCGGGACGAGGCTCAAACGAATATACGCGTTCGACCGGCAGGTAGCCTCCTTGCAGTATCGGCTCATTTTCAGGATCTTCGGCTTGACAATAGTCAAAATAAAGATGGGACGTGGGTGTCATGACGACATCATACCCCTTACGCGCCGCCTCAATGCCTTCTTCAACGCCACGCCAGCTCATGATGACGGTATTTTTCGACACATTGCCCTCCATGATTTCATCCCAGCCGATGATACGACGGCCACGTGCATTGACGACCTTTCCCATGCGGTTCATGACATAGCTCTGCAAATAGTCTTCCGCCGAAAAACGTTCGCTTCCTTGAATCCCCAGTTCCTTGATTTTTGCCTGGCATTTCGGGCATTTCTCCCATCGAACCTTGGGACATTCATCGCCACCGACATGGATCAGCTCCGATGGGAACACGTCCATCACCTCATTGAGCACATCTTCCAAGAAAAGCATGGCTTTTTCGTTGCCGGCACAAAGCACTTCATCCGAAATGCCCCAGCTTCTTCCCACCTCGTAAGGACCACCAGTGCAACCCATATCGGGATAGCAAGCCAAAGCCGACTGCATGTGACCGGGCAAATCGATTTCAGGAATAATCGTAATGTAGCGTTCGGCGGCATATTCCACCAACTCGCGCAACTGCTCCTGAGTGTAATAGCCCCCGTGACGTATCGTGTCGAACATCGTAGTGCTGAATCCGACGGCCGTTCCATCGCGATAGGCGCCAATTCGGGTCAATTCAGGATATTTCATGATTTCCATGCGCCAGCCCTGGTCTTCAGAAAGATGCAGATGAAAACGGTTCATGTTGTGCACGGCGATCATGTCGATATAGACTTTCACCGAATCAAAAGGCATGAAATGACGGCACACGTCCAAATGCATTCCACGATAGCTGAAACACGGATAGTCGGTAATGCTGGCACATGGCAACGAAACAGCTTTTACCGGTTCTCCCACGGGCATTGCCTTTCGCAAGGTTTGAACTCCGTAAAACAGACCCGCACCGTCCGATCCGATCAGAGCAACACGTTTCGGTTCGACAGTAATACGATATGCCTCTTGCTGTTCAAAAAGCGCTGTATCAATGCAAAGATGTATGCCCCGCACCTTAGTGTCATTCTCCTCTACAACGGGCAAACTGCAGTTCAACACTTTGGCAAGATAGGAAGAAAGCATCTCAGCACTGCGTTTTGCATCGGCATCATGCTGTGGATAATAAATGCGCGTATCGGCATTGATCTCAAAGTCGGGTCCCGTCTCCATTACTATTTGTTTGGGAAGGGGTACAATGTCATAAGTGGCTTTGACGGAAGTTTCGTGATGGCACGACAGCAATAGGCAGGTCGAAACAAGCAGCAAGACAAGTTTTTTCATGGCATTTCAAATTTGTGCAAAGTTATGAATTTACAACTTGCAGCCACAAAAGCCTTGAAAAAAAATCAAATCGAAAAGTGCTTCTATTCCTGGAAATATACTCTTTTCACCCGCTGCGATATGCTGGTCATGATTTCGTAAGGGATGGTTTGGCAGGCTTTGGCGATGTCATTGACACTGTGTTCTGCGTCAAAAATCACCACGGTGTCGCCTTCATGGGCATCCACGCCTTCCAAATCGATCATACACATATCCATACAGATATCGCCGATCACCGGGACCTGATGTCCGTTGATCCAAAACTTTCCATTGCCATTGCCCAGCAAACGCGAAAGTCCGTCGGCATAACCAATGGGTACGATGCCGATACGCATCTCATGGTCGGCATGACCATGCCTGTTGTATCCAATGCTATCGCCTGCCGGAATTTCCTTAATCTGGTTGATGGTAGTTTTCAATGACACCACCGTTTCCAAGAACCCCTTGTCAGCCTGGCAGGTCGGGACACCGTACAATCCAATGCCCAGCCGCACCATGTCGAACTGGTATTTTGTAAATCGGGTGATGCCGGCGGTATTCAGGATATGGCGCAACACTTTGTAAGGAAAGGCATTTACAATCATCGTGCTAACCTCGTCATACAATTCAATCTGCCGCAACGTGAACGCATCCTCATCGGGATTGTCGGCGGTTGCCAAATGCGAGAAAACGCTCCTTACATGCAACAACGGATTGGCCTCGATGCGGCGTATCAGTTCGGGAATCTCCTGTTGGGCAAAGCCAAGGCGATGCATGCCCGTGTCGAGCTTGATATGGATGTTCAGCGGTATCTGCGCCCCCATTGAATCGAGCGCCCGCTCAATAAACGACAGGTTGCGGAAGCTGAACACCTCGGGTTCAAGGTCGTATTTGATGATATTGTCGTAGCTGTTCACTTCGGGACTCATCACCATGATCGGCAACGTGATACCAGTTCGACGCAGTTCAACGCCTTCGTCGGCAAAAGCCACCGTGAGATAGTCGGCGCGGTGAAACTGAAGGACGTTCGACACCTCGTAGTTGCCACTGCCATAACCAAAAGCCTTCACCATGACCATCAGCTTGGTTTCAGGCTTGATCTTGGAGCGGTAATAGTTCAGATTGTTGACCAAATGGTTGAAATTGATTTCAAGCACGGTTTCATGCGCCTTCTCCTGAAGCTCCATGGCAATCTGTTCGAACTCGAAAGCCCGTGCTCCCTTTAACAGAATGGTCTGGTTGCGAAACTTTGAAAAAGGGAACTGCATCAAAAAGGCACTCACAGTGGGATAGAAATAGCTTTTTACATGAAACTGTTTCTCCTGTCGCGAAATGGCTTTGCCAATGCCTATGAGCATATCGACATTCTTACGCTCAACAATATGCGCAATTTCGGCATACAAGTCCATCTCATCGCGTCCGCTTTGCAGAATATCGGACAGAATCAAAGTGCGCGATTTGTGCTGCTGTTGCTGGTTCATCACATCAAGAGCGATACTCAGCGAGTTGACATCGGAATTATAATAGTCATTGACCAGCGTACAGTTGTTGATACCCGCCTTGATTTCGAGACGCATAGCCACCGAAGTCAATGCCTGAAGCCGTGCCGATATATGGTTTGCCGGCATTCCGAGAAACAGCGCCGTTGCAATGCACTGTATGGCGTTTTCAATGGAAGCATCATCAGAAAACGGAATACTGAACCGCATGTTTTGCTCCTTGAAAATGCAACTTATCTCCGTTTGCTTATCCTCTTTTTCTATTGCTTCGACAAAAAGGTTGCATTCGCGCGACTTACGGCTCCACGAAAACAGCTTGACGGTAGTGGTAAGCCCCGATCGAATCAGCACCTGCTGGATATTCGGATGGTCCATGCAATAGATCAGCGTATCGACACGCTTAAAGAGGTTCAGCTTTTCTCCCGCCTTCTGCTCCCTATTGATAAAGTTCTCATCGTGCGCCTGACCGATGTTGGTGAAAATGCCAATGGTCGGCTGGATGATCTCCTGCAAACGCGACATTTCGTCAGGCTTGGAAATGCCCGCCTCAATGATGGCAAGGTTGTGGTTTTCATTCATCTGCCACACCGACAATGGAACACCCACTTGAGAGTTATAGCTTTTCGGGCTACGCACGATGTTGTAGTCTGGGCTTAAAAGCTGCGACAGCCATTCCTTCACGATGGTTTTGCCGTTGCTGCCCGTAATGGCAATCACCGGATAGCTGAACTGTGCGCGGTGATGCGCCGCCAAGGTCTGCAAAGCAACCAAGGTGTCGTCAACAATGATAAACGAGGCATCGGATGGCGTTGTTTCGGGCAGATGTTGAACCGCAAAAGCGCGAACACCTTTTTCATAAAGCTCCCCAATATAGCGGTGACCGTCATTGCGGACGCTGGTAAGAGCGAAAAACAAAGTGTGTGCAGCATCGACCAACTGACGGCTGTCAATAAGCAAGTCGGTGACAAGAGCACCCTCATTATGTCCAACAAACTGTCCCCCAATGATTTCCGAAATACCACTCAGGGTATATTGCTGATGTTGCATGGCATGAAATTGAAACTGCAAAGGTACTTGTTTTTACATGGCGGGACAAATGAAACGAAAAGATTATTTCACAATGTGTTTTTCCATCGATAGCCAAGGCGTTGCAGTGCTATGGCGGCTCCTACCGAATACGTGGCACTCACGGCATGGGCAAAAAGATGGAACGCCCTCACGCTTTGCGGTTCTGCGTTTTCGTGCCGGATGAAACCGATGGCCGCAGTGGCGCATTCGTTCAGCAGCGCCGCCAATGATTCGGCTTCTTTTCCGTCGAGCGCCATACCGAGCAGGTCTCGGGTGATGTGTTCGTCCATATCGTCGAAACCGCGTTCCCCATGAAGGCATTCATAAGGCAAGTCCGAACAGTTTTCCCAGTCCTTGTCCCACCAT
>ENA-OWLX01000966-OWLX01000966.1-metagenome-genome-assembly--contig:-NODE-966-length-10970-cov-8.581585_pt1 | contig 10970 bp, 9 predicted proteins | sample MGYA00245351_ERZ651106 | MGnify/ENA primary metagenome ERZ651106 (study PRJEB26857, sample SAMEA4031768) | metagenome | biome: human; feature: oral; material: saliva | place: Philippines | collected 2014 | study... | reverse complement strand
ATACACCATCAAAAACAGAATATATGTAATAATTAACATTATTGTAAACTATAGCATTTCATAATTCTCATCTACAAAATAAGCCGGTATTACAATTTTATAAATTGTGAATACCGACTCTTTTTTTAATAATTGATTAAAGTTTCTTATACGCTTAACTATAGCATGATAAGAATAAAGATTTTCTTTCTAATATTTCATTATTTTTTATCTTATTTTATCCTTTGTGTAAGTTTGATAAGGTGCTTATACTCCCCAATCAACAAAATAATAGCAATCAAAACAATAATAACATCATTCAAAGGTAATGCCAGCCACACTCCAAGAACATTTCCATTGAATACACGAGGCAATATAAGTACTAAAGGAACTATCAAAGCAAATTGCCTTAATACAACCACTATTCCTGCTTGCTTTGCCTTTCCAATAGCCTGAAAATAGGTAACTATCATGATAAGTAATCCATAAGCAGGAAATATACAATACATAAGACGAAAATTAAATAAACCGGAATTTACAATAGACGAATCAGTAATAAATGCAGATAAGATTTGCACTGCAAAAATTTCAATTACTACAAAGAAAAATCCGGCAAGACAAGTAGAACCTGCAATAAATACATTTGTAAGCTTTTTAACTCGCAGATATTCTTTTGCTCCAAAATTTGTACCAACAGCAGGCTGCATTCCCTGACTCATACCCCATATCGGAACGAAAACAAGCTGCATAACTCTTTGAGCGGCTCCCATGAGAGCTATTTGATTTGCTCCGCCAAAATGCACTGCTGTATTATATACAACCGTCATTTGTACCAGCATCATAATTTGCATAAGCATAGCACTCATTCCTACAGAAAAGATTTCAGGTAATAAATCCTTTGCAAGTTTTATTCCATGAAAACGAACTACCGGACTCTTTTTCAAGAAGTATATAAAAGTTACCAGAGCCTGAATGAATTGAGATATTACAGTTGCGACAGCAACAGCTTGCGGACCTCGAGATGGCATAAGCAAAATAAAGATTGGATCCAATATGATATTGAGAATAGCGCCGATTGCCATGATTCCCATTGCTATTCCCATACGACCTTCTGCACGAATCACCATGTTTGCACCTTGCATAAAATTTACAAATATGGAACCAAGATAAACTGTCCTCAAATAAGAAACACCCATTTTCAGTACATCACCGCTGGCACCGGATAAACGCAAAAATTCAGAGGCAAATACAATCCCAATAATCATAACAGCTGATGACAGCATAATAACTAAAAAAGTAAGATTTCCCATGATCTTATCAACTGTTTTTTGATCTTTTTTCCCAATTGCTCGAGAAAGCACAGAACCCGATCCTATTCCTAGCAGAACTGCAATTGCATTATTTATCAGCACAAATGGTGATGCTGCTGAAACCGCACTCATAGCATTGGTTCCTACCATTTGTCCAACATAAATTGAGTCAATAAAGGCATATAAACCTACTATCAGCTGACCTAAAATAGCAGGTAAACTAAGACTAATCATCAGCTTCCAAGGATTTTCTGTAAGTAATTTATTACGAATATCCATTATAAAACCCTCCTTAATTTTTTTGCTGTATTCTTCATACTCTCACATTCAAGCATTCAAAAAGATACTATCTTTATCTTAAAATTATATTTTTTCAGATTCATTCTTTTGATTTTTGCCTTTCTCGTTTATAAAACAAAAGTCACATTTTTGACCATTCATTCCCAATGTCTGACTTCGCTTAAATACAAATCCTTTTATACCACCAAATACAATATGATCACAAAGACAGAATATCTCACAAAGATCCGGGCATTCAAAAAACTCACAAGTATCCACCCAAAGACATTTAACAACATCAACACAATAATATCTACCATCATCTAATAGAACTCTGCTCTTCCATATTTCATCACCCAGCATTCCTTTTTCCATAAAAAAGCGAAATAACCTGAAAAAGCCGGGAATATAGAAAAATGTTTTTAAAAGCTTATGTCGCTTCTTTGCAATATGAAATGAATACTCTTTTACCAATTCTTTTGCCTTGTTTTTTGAAAAACCTTTATCTATGAAACATTTATATAGGGCTATGTTAGAAATTATTCTGCTTTTCTGTATCTTTCTTTGTTTTTCTGTCCATGACTCTCGATTAAGTTCTTCAATAAGAATACTTATTTTCTTTTTATACTCTGCATCTATATCCTCTAATATATGTTCAGCTAATATTCCGGAATAAAATCTTTTATATGTCATAATCACTCTCCTAATTTCCATCCTATTGCATTTTCTCGGATTTCCACAAATCGCCGATAAAGTCCTTTCTGATGCATAAGTTCCTGATGGTTTCCTTTTTGGATAATTCGTCCGTTATCAAGAACAAGAATCTGATCTGCTCCTCGCACTGTATTCAGTCGATGAGCAATCATAAGAAGCGTTTTATTTTTTGTCAATTCCGAAATAGCCTGCTGTAATTCCCGTTCATTTTCAGGATCTACACTCGCAGTAGCTTCATCTAAAATGATAATAGGTGCATCTTTCAAAATAGCTCGTGCAATAGATATTCGCTGCTTCTCTCCACCTGAAAGAGTTGCACCTCCTTCTCCAATCTTTGTTTGATATCCATTAGGAAGTGCAGAGATAAAATCATGGCAACATGCTTTTTTTGCTGCTAAAATCATTTCTTCTCTTGTTGCCTGCGGTTTTCCAAAAAGAATATTATTTTCAATGGTATCTTCAAAAAGATATACCTTTTGAAATACAATGGAAAAATTCTTAAGGAGACTGTCACAGGTATAGTCTTTTATATTATGGCCACCTAAAAGAATTTCACCATTTTGTACATCCCAAAACCTTGCAATTAAATGGCAAAGAGTTGTTTTTCCTGAGCCTGAAGGTCCTACAATCGCGCAGCTTGTTCCCTGAGGAACAGAAAAACTTACATTGCTTATAACTTTCTTTTCATCGTATGCAAAAGAAATATCTGAAACAGTAATATCATAAGCTTTCGGAGTAAGATCTATTCCACGTTCATCCAAAAGCGGCATTTTTGATACAGCTTCCAATCTGTCTAAAGAAGTATCTATAACTCTTGCAACAGCAGCCGTACTTCCTGCCAACTCTACTGTTGTATAAATCATAAAGCTTGCAACAATAAGAAGCAGGCACTTTTCAGGTGTAGTTTCTCCTTTCATAAGCAAGTATGGAGCAGTAATCACAATAACAAATCTTGAGAATTTGAACACCATTTGAAACACGGCAGCTAAGCTGGAAAAAACTTTTTCCAATACAATGTTTGCCTCTGCACTTTCATTAATTGCATTATCCACAGATTTATTCGAACGATCAGCAAGCCCAAACGCTTTAATTACAGCCATGCCCTGTAGATATTCCAAAACATTTGTCACAAGACCGACCTGTGCAGCCTGCCTACGTGGAGAGTACTTCACACCGGCTTTTTGTGTTTTTGCATATATTAAGAGAGAAAAAATAAGTCCAATAAACATTAAAACACCTATTCTCCATTCATAAAACAAAAGCCATATTCCTATCACTACAGCATGAATAAATCCTCCAAATACCGCTTCCATAACAGTAACTGCACTGCTTTCAAGATCTCCAAGAGTAGTAGTAACTGCTGCCGTGATATCACCAAGCCGATGCTCATTAAAATATCCCATGGGTACACGTTTTAATTTTTCTCCAAGTTCCATACGCCATTTTGAACACATAGAAAAACTTCCAAGAGTTCTTTTTACAGAAGAAAGATTCGTAAAGAGAATACGTCCCAAAACACTTAAAAGCATAATTCCAAATGAGATACCTATAGTTTCAATTGGCATGATACCCTTTGAGAGTGATAACAGTATTCCATTCAAAACCGTAAGTACAGCCATAATAGGAAGCATCTCAAATACAGAATTACACATATGAAAAATAAACGATAAAATCAAGTTTTTTCTTTCCCTTCCGGAAAAATCCAAAAGCCGTCTAAACAGCTGAATCATGCTAAGACCTCCTTAGTATCAAGTGCACTGATGTGTGCATTCCAAAGTTCTCTGTAAAGAACACAGTTTCCAATAAGCTCTGTATGTGTTCCTTCTGCCTCTATATTTCCCTCATTCATAACAATAATCTTATCTGCTGATGTAATAGTAGAGAGGCGGTGTGCAATTATAATCAGTGTTTTCCCCGCTACAAGTCTATTTATAGAATGCTGAATAGCTAATTCATTTTCAGGATCAGTAAATGCAGTCGCTTCATCTAAAATAACAATAGGGCTATTCTTTAATATGGCTCTAGCAATAGCAATACGCTGCTTTTCTCCGCCCGAAAGATTACTTCCGCTATCTCCCACAACAGTATCATAGCCATTTGGAAGTGAAGTAATAAAATCATGACATGCTGCTTCCTTCGCCGCATTTTCTATATCCTTATCCGTAGCATCAGGCTTTCCAATTTTTATATTTTCTCGGATCGAAAGATGAAAAAGATAATTATCCTGCGAAACATATGCAATATGCTCCATGATCTGAGAAAGCGGTATATCTAACACATTAATACCTCCTATTTTCACGCTTCCACTTCCTACATTCCAGAAAGATGCGATTAATCGTGCAACAGTCGTTTTTCCTGATCCTGACGGCCCTACAAAAGCTGTCATTTCATTTGCATTAGCTGTAAATGAAATATTATGCAGAACTTCTGTATTATCATAACAAAAGGAGACATTTAAAAACTCTATATTCTCGCCATCAAGCTTCACGTACTCTTCCGGACGTTTCATTTCTTCTGTATCTAAAAGATTCCCAATTTCTTTAACAGTAGCATCTACCATAGCAAGACTATCTGTATACCGTAATGCCTGAATAAGAGGAGCAATAAGACCCATAGATAAAATAATACAAGATATAAAATTGCCTGCACTTATATTTCCGTTCATGTAGAACAAGCTTCCGATAGGAAGAACTCCCAGTAGACTTGAAGGTGCTATTGCAATACCTGCTACATAATAAGGATTTGTTTTTTTAAACCATTCTGACTTGGCATTTTCATTTTCTTTCACCGCTTCTGCATATTTACGGTAAGAAGTACTACTTTGATTAAATGTTTTAACTACTTCTATTCCCCCTATATATTCAACAGTCGCAGCATCCATAAATTTGGCCGCTGCCATAACTCTGGCATAACGCTTCTCATAATCTTTCATCATACCCATATAGCAAAGCATTCCGATAGGAAAGGTTGTAAGAGAAATGAGTGCAAGCCGCCAATCAAGAAACATGAAATAAATCAACATTAAGATAGGAATCACAATATTAGCTATCAATTCCGGTATCATATGAGCAAGAGGTAACTCTAATTTTTCAACAGTATCAACTATCATGGTTTTAAATTTTCCCGAAGGTGTATCTAAAACAAATCCCATAGGTACTCGTGATAATTTCCTTGTAAGTGCAATACGAATATTTTTCAGTACAGTAAAAGCAGCCCTATGAGACCGTACAGTAGATATGGTTGCCAGACAGAGCTGCAAAAGATAACTCAAAAGAGCAATAACTGCCATTAGAATGATTGATTTCAAATTATAATCACCGGAACATATTTGAATAATAATACGTGAAACTGTGATATAGGGAATTATTCCAAACCCTGCACCCAGAACAGCAAAAATAACCGAACTGACAAGCAAGCTTTTGCAAGGCTTAGCAAACTCAAATAAGCGATGTAATGTGTTTTTATTATTCATTATGATACCCTCCTGCCAAGAGATAATTGTCTATATTTTCTTTTTCTTTACCCTTCAAATCAGCCATAATTTTACCCCCTGATAAAACCAAAACTCTGGAACATATTGTTTTTATAAATTCAATATCATGTGTAATAATAAGTAAGATTTTTTCTTGTTTGGAAAGCTGTTCTATCATAGTCCCCACTTCCTGCATACTTTTTAAATCAAGACCACTGGTTGGCTCATCGAAAATAAGAATTTCTTTATCACAAAGCAAACTGATAGCTACTGCAAGACGTTGTTTTTGACCTCCTGAGAGTGACAAGGGATGTCTGTCTTTTAATTCAGAAAGAGATAACATCGATAAGATTTCATCAATATCGGTATCATTTACTGTTTTAGTTCCAAGTGTGCATTCAGTTTCTACACTATCTGTAAAAAGCTGATGTCCAACATCCTGCATAACCATGTAAGATTTTTTTATACGTGCTTTTGCAGGGAAATTCTTTCCATTTATAAATATCTCTCCCGATTTTTGTTTTATTAATCCACATATAGTGCGTGCCAGCGTTGTTTTTCCTGCTCCGTTTGCACCTGTAACTGCAATGATTTCTCCACCATTTGCATCAAAAGAAATATCTTTTAAGATTGTATGATCTCCATATTTAATCCTAATATCTTTCAGTTCTAAGATATGTCTGGAAATTTTTTTGACATTGATATTTGTTTTGATTTCAAAAAAATATCGGCATCGAAGTTCCATATTTTGTATTTGTTTAGCTGAAAGTCTACAAAAATCCTGCATCCTCATATCTTTGAAAATTTGACCATCCTTCATTATAACAACTCTATCTGCAATATCTATTAAGTACCATAAGCGATGTTCGGCAATAATAATTGTTTTTCCTTGCTGTTTTATTCTTTTTATCAGTTTTTTCAATTCAAGCACAGAATAAAAATCTAAATTTGAAGATGGCTCATCTAACACAAAGATATCGGGATTCGCAGCATATACAGATGCAAATGCAATTTTTTGTTTTTCCCCACCGGAAAGTTTAAAGATACTGCATCCTCTTAATTTTTCTATATGCAAATCTTTAATAGTTTTTTCAAGCTGCTGTTTTAATTCTTTAGGATCAAGAGCTCTATTTTCCAGTCCAAATACAATTTCACTGTCTGTATCTGTATTGAAAAATTGTGTTCGCGGATTTTGAAAAACTGTACTTACACTATCAGAAAGAACTGAAATTTCGGTTTTGGCGGCATTCATTCCATTTACAGTTACCTTGCCTGAAAGCTTTCCCTCAAAAAAGTGAGGAATTAGTCCATTCACTAATCTTACAAGAGTTGTTTTACCACATCCGGAAGAACCACATAAAAGAACACATTGACCTTTTGGAATCTTTAAGTTTATTTCCCGTAAAGCACTTTTTTCTATGCCTTTGTAAGAAAAAGAGAGTTTTGTAAATTCAATCAAGGAAATACACCTCCCCTTACTAAATTTAAAACTATCATACAAATAATTCCTATATACATACCTACAATCAAAGCATCCCAAACCGAAAAATAAACTTTCTCCAGACAGCTTCGTCTTCCAACATGATCAATTCCCCTTGTAATAGCAGCCTGTGTAATTTCATCAGAAATTTTGGATGCAGATACCAACATTGGCACATACACATATTCCATTATTCTGACAGGATGACGTAGAACCCCTGTAAAAGAAACAGTTATTCCGCGAAGTGCCATAGCATCTTTAATATAATTCCATTCTTCAGTCATTGTCGGGAAGTAACGCATATTTTTGATTTGGATATGTTTCAGCAAAACAATCCATTCTTCAGTCATTGTCGGGAAGTAACGCAATGTAACAGAAAGTGCAATTGTAAAGCCCTTAGATAAATGCAATCGACTAAGAGCGGCAAGAAAAGTACTTACCTTTGTTGTGTGTATTAAAAATGCAGCAAGCATAAAACATGGAATCAATTTTCTAATATAGAGATCAAACATATATATAATTGCTCCTATAGTAATAGGCAGCTTTAATATTAGAAATAGCTGTGTCATCAATAATATGATAAAAAGTATTCCATACTTTGAAACAGTTAGAAACTCTTTTGCCTGTAAAAGCAGTAATATGGGGATTACTGTAAAAAGACATTCTATGATTATACTTTCATTCAGAAAAACGAAAACACTTGTTATTGATAAAATCAGAAGTTTTGTTCTGGGATCCAAACTCATTATATAATCCCCGCTTTTTTAAAATGCTTTTTCAACAGTTTTTTACCAATAAAACCTCCTATCACAGCACAAATAATTGTTCCCAAAATCATCAAAGGAATAACCCACCAATTACTCCTAATAACATTGATGATTCCTGCAAAAGAAGAAACATCCCCTTTCCTACGCATAAACTCATCAAACTGTGCAGGCATTATAACCATAGGAATATAGGCACCCATTGGCGATAGGGCAAAAATACAATAAGCAAATAAATTTCTCTTGAATGATCTAAACTTTCCTGTCGAACAAATAAAATCTGCAATAAATCCAAAGATGATGAAAAATACAGACATCATCCAAAACATACCCGTAATAAACAATAAGATTCCGGCAAGTATACCAAGTATCGAAAGTGAACCCCGTTTTGGTATCTTAGCAAGATACAACATAAAGATACTGCCTGCAAATAAAGCAACGATCATTGGCATAAATGGAAAAGTAACAGGTGTCATCTGTGCGATACCGCCTATTACAAATGCAACAACAAAATAAATAAGTGAAAAAACACCTATAGAAATATAATCTCTTGTCTGTAATATATTTTCATCTTTCTTCATAATCATTTATATCCTTTCTCATATTTTATTAGTTTAAACTAACTTAAATATAAAATTTTTAAGGCCTATATAAGCCTTAAAAGTCCAGTCCATCCGGAATTAAAGAAAATAGCAAGCTCATTAACATATTCAATCGCCTGCTCTCTTGACATATCATGAACAACCGTTTCGAATGCAGCCGTAAAATATGCACTGGTAATCATGTGATGAAGTTCATGGCTGACATTACCTGTCATTTTTCCTTTTTCTTTGAGAAGAGTATAGTATCTTTCTGTACGAGATACATCCAATTCTACAAGTTCATGAATATAATTTGCATATTTCGTACCTTCAGAACAACAAATGACAAGTTTGAATTCTTCAAAATGATCATAAATATAATTCACAAAATGCAAAAGATATTTTGTAGATAATTCTCGGCTTTCATTAGTCTTACCTTCAGGAATTAAATCAAAATGTGCATCCTGTGCAGCTTTGAATTGTTCTATTAGATTATCTGCCACATCCGAAACAAGCGCTTCAAACAAAGCTGCTTTATCCGGATAATAGCCATAAAATGCACCCTTAGTAAAGCCTGCATCCGTTACAATTTTTCTGAGCGATGCATCCTTAAAACCTTTTTTCAAAAACTCTCGCTTGCCGGCCTCCAATATTTTCTGCTGTGTTTCTGATATTCTCATGATTACCTCCCTACTTATATACCAGTGGTATATACCACTGGTATAATATCATAAACTTTATTTTTATTCAACATATTTGGAGCAAATAAAACAGTTTATATGGATGTATTTTATTTAAAACTTTAATAATTAAACCTCAAACCTGTTGAAATATAAGAATATTTGTAAGAGTGCAAATTGAATTAACTACTTTTAGAGAAAAAGCCTTGAGTTGCAGGGTTCAAAATTAAATAGGAAATCATAAAAGCGGTGATCTTTCATTTCTTAACAGGAAGCATAGGAACACCGCTTTTTTTCATGCCCATGTTACAAAATAGGGACAAATACAAGCTTGAAATACAAGGCTTTCAGAGGACGGCTTTAGGAAAATAAAAGGAATATATCTTTTCCCTCAAAATCATCCTTTAACTGCTTAACAAAAAAATGAAGGAATGTTTCATTATCAATCTTTTTTGCTTTGAAATTAAATTGTTAGAAATTACTCGGTGTATATCTCACCGTGATGATATGCGCCTACATGCCGAATTGCTCCACGCTCCGGAAAAATTCCCAAGCTGAAAATTATATGAGAAGCGGTGGCAGATTCTAACAAATTATCGGCAATATAGGCATAGATTTCGTCTAAATCCATGTAGGCACGGGAATAGAGCTTGATAATATATTTATCTAAAATGCTTTCTTTTTAAAGAAGAAAGGGCATCTCATGCATCCGACAATTCACCAGTTGTGGCAAATTCCTTTTCAGCTTTGTTTATCACAGCATCTATCTGTGCCGTCTCAAACATTTTCTCATATGCCTCAATGCTCATAACCACTAGATCTCCATAGCCGTTTTTTGTGATAAATAGAGGCTTATTCTTTGCATGACAAAGCTTTAAAATTTCAGTAATGTTTCTTAAATCCGTAATCGGGCTGATTTGTGGCATAATATCTACCTCCTTTCTTTATACATAATTATGTATAAAGTACAAAACATATCTATAGCTACGCATGAAGCACTGTTATGCACCCTCCGGCTTGGATTTCTATAAAACTTCTTCACTATTCTTACATTTTATTTCGGTTTTTCTCTTTCAAGTTTCGTCTGCTGTTCTTATTTAGAAGTTTCTAATTTTGTAATCAGACTGCCCTTTCTTCTATAAAAACTACGTTCTTCTTTCGCCACACGAAATTTAATCTGCACATTTCTTTTTTATTATTCATTTCCTTTTCGTTTCATAGATAATTTATTCATAATAAAAAAGCAGTTATACTGCTTTTTGGTTATCTGGCGTCCTCGAGGTGATTCGAACACCCGATCTATCGCTTAGGAGGCGATTGCATTATCCGGCTATGCTACGAGGACATCTCTTAACTATTATACACCTTTTTATTTGTATGCATATAGGAAATAAGAAAAGAAACTTCTGTTAGTGCAAAACCTATTGAGATAAGAACAGTAGAAAAAGCTGCCAGAGAAAGATAAATATGTCCTATTGCTGATAAAATAAGGCATAATATCATGATTATTTTTAATAATCCTACTTGCGTATAAAGAAAAATAAAGCCATAAACAGAAGCAGAGAATACTAATAAGATATTAGGAAGTCCATATCCTAAAGGATTAATAATATATGCATGAGAAGGATATGGCACTTTTAATAAATACATAAGTACCATAGATATAACGACCATCATGAATGTATTGATAAAAAACAAAAGTCTTACTTTC
>ENA-OWLX01000965-OWLX01000965.1-metagenome-genome-assembly--contig:-NODE-965-length-10970-cov-15.201557_pt1 | contig 10970 bp, 9 predicted proteins | sample MGYA00245351_ERZ651106 | MGnify/ENA primary metagenome ERZ651106 (study PRJEB26857, sample SAMEA4031768) | metagenome | biome: human; feature: oral; material: saliva | place: Philippines | collected 2014... | reverse complement strand
CTCGTTCCTACAGGGGACCCGCCCTCGCTTCGCTTCGGGCACCCTGATGTCACTTTCGGACGATACCGCCTTTCCTCGCTGGGCATAGCAGGTTACCGTGCGGGTGCGGCCGCGTTTTCCGGATGCGCCCTCAGGGTGTCACACGGACGCTCTCCGCCGCGAAGCAAGGAGGAAGCGGAGCGTCCGGGTGACGGGTGCCCCTGCGTAGGCGCGGAGGAAACATGCGGCGTGCCGTCCCCACCAGCGGGGCGAGGACGAACACCGCCCCTCCACCCCGTATCCCGATAGAAAAACATGCGGTGCGCCGCCCAGACACTGCATGGTAGGCTAGTGTTCAAATCGTCTTCTCTCAAGGGCAAACAATGGTGAGCCCTGTGAACGAGTGGATAAAGATGCAGCTATATTTCACGAGGAAGTGCACACCTATGCGTCGACAGAACACCCTACGAATCCTCGCCGGGGCTCTACTCCCGCTAACTCTGCTGCTTAGCTCCTGCGCGTCCGGGCAACCCAGTGCCGACTCCTCGGCTTCCGCTAACGCTGAGAAGGCGTATAGCGCCTCCTCGGCACCGCAAAGTAGTTCTGCATCTGCAACTGCAACCGTTGATACGCAGGCTACAGAAAAAGTAAATGCGTTGATTGCTATTTCTGATAACGTCGAACGTGCTTATCAGCGGCTTGCATCCGAATGTATGGTTTCCAAGGGTTACCCTGACAGGAAAACCTACTACATGGTTGAAACGTTTCCCGTTAGGGATCTGCTTTCTCCGCTGCCTCTAAGCGTGGATTATGCCAACAAATCTGGTTATCCCAGCCCTACCCCTCCGTCTCGTTATGCATCTCTGGAAGACACAGTGAAAATGACTGAGCAAGAAACCCAGGCATTTTACGGAGATGACGGAAAAGGCGGCTGTAGAAAAGAAGCTGAGCTGAAGTTATACGGTTCTGGAACTTTGGCAGGAACGCGGGAAGTAGTTACGGAGAAGCTACTGTCCTACATCCGTACTTCTGTCATCAACGGCGCATATTCGTCTCTGGATGGTGAATGGGAACGTTGCATGGCTGAGCGTGGATACACCTATTCAACTTCAGACATTGCATACGATGCTGTGCATGGAAAGCCTGCTGAGCGGCAAACAGCGATTGATGATGCAGCGTGTCGAGAGAAAATCAACTACGAGGAAAAAACTGAGCAGATACTAGACACCTATATGACCACTTTCCTCGAAAAGGAACAGGACTTCATCGAGCAGGTGACTACCGCGAATAAAGCTGCTGAAGAGAATGCCCGAAAGATTCTGAGCTAGTCTCCTAAGCTTGCCCACTACGGCTTGGCATTTTGGTAGGTGTTGAGGGGCGGTGTCGTCCGAATGTGACATCAGGGTGCCCGAAGCGAAGCGAGGGCGGGTGCCCCTGTAGGAACGAGGACGAACACCGCTCCTCCTCATCTATCCCAGACTCATCTATCCCAAACAAACCCTACCCAAGTCAGCCCCTCCAGAAAGCGGGGGAGGGCGCCTTCACAGGCTAAGCGAGTATCCTAGAAGCTTCGTATCCCCGAACCGAAACGAGAAAAAGCGTGGAAATCCTGCTGTACGCTGTGGGCATTATCCTCATGGCAATCGCTATTGCCGTCTCGATTGCCCTGCATGAGGTGGGGCATCTGGTGCCCGCGAAGCTGTTTAATGTGCGCGTCCCGCAGTACATGATTGGCTTCGGTAAGACCGTGTTCTCTTTCCGCCGCGGCGAGACTGAGTACGGTTTCAAGGCGATCCCGTTGGGCGGTTACATTTCGATGATTGGCATGTACCCGCCGAGCCCTGCTGAGGTGAAGGAGCACCATGAGGAGGGCCATTCGGGTAGTACCAGCCCGTTTGCGTCCTTGGCTGAGGAGGCGCGTGCGGCGGATGCTGAGCGCCTGAAGCCCGGTGATGAGGACCGCCTGTTCTATAAGTTGCCGGTGCTCAAGCGCATGGTGATTATGTTGGGTGGCCCGACGATGAACCTGCTGATTGGTGTGGTGTGTACTGCTGTGCTGATTTGTGGTTTTGGTACGGCGCAGGTGACGAATAAGGTGTCGGCGGTGTCTGAGTGCGTGCCGAGTGTGAATGTCACTCATGATTCGATCAGCTATGGGGAGTGTACGGATAAGTCCACTCCGTCGCCTGCGAAGGCTGCTGGCGTGCAGGTGGGTGACCGCGTGGTTGCTGTGAATGGTGCGTCGACGGGTTCGTGGGAGGCTGTGTCTTCGGCGATTCGTGCGGCGGGTTCTAACCCGAGCACCCTGACGGTGGAGCGTAATGGTCAGCGTCTGGATTTGTCGGTGACTCCGGTTGAGATGATCCGCCCGGTCTCTGATGGTAAGGGCCAGTATGCGCGTGCTGCGGATGGTTCGATTGCGACGACTCGCGGCGGTTTTGTGGGTGTTTCGCCGTCGAGTGAGTTGGTGCCCGGTTCTATTACTGAGGTGCCTGCGATGGTGGGCGATACGCTTGCGCGTGTGGGTTCGTCGATGCTGTCGCTGCCGCAGCGTGTGTGGGAGTTGACGGTGACTTTGGTGACTGGTGGTGAGCGTAGTGCCGAGTCGCCGGTGTCTGTGGTTGGTGTGAGCCGTATTGCTGGTGAGGTGACGGCTACTGACCGTATTGATGTGAAGGCGAAGGCTGCGATGTTGGTCTCGCTTGTGGCGAATATGAATTTGATGCTTTTTGCGTTTAACCTGATTCCGCTTCTGCCGCTGGATGGTGGCCACGTGTTGGGTGCGCTCTGGGAGGGTGTACGTCGTTTCTTTGCGCGTTTGACTGGGCGTAAGGATCCGGGTCCGTTTGATCCGGTGAAGTTGTTGCCGCTGACGTATGTGGTAGCGGGCGCGTTCATTGTGATGTCTATCATCCTGATTGTGGCGGATATTGTTAAGCCCATCACCCTGTTTTAGTGTGTTGTTGCGCGCGGTAAGGGTACCCGTATTAGTGGTTTCTTTCGCGTCAGTGGCACAATAAAAAGCTGAAAGAAAGACGCATAACCGTCTTTCACAACTCATGTATGGAGGAAAACCTTGTCGGTCAGCCTTGGTATGCCGAAGCCCGCTCCCGCGGTTCTGTCGCCGCGCCGTAAAACCCGCCAGTTCAAGGTGGGCTCCGTGGGTGTTGGCTCTGAATCTCCGATTTCGGTGCAGTCGATGACGACCACTAAGACCCACGACATTGGTGCGACTCTGCAGCAGATTGCTGAGTTGACCGCTGCCGGTTGCGATATTGTGCGTGTGGCCTGCCCGACCGATAAGGATGCCGAGGCTCTGCCCATTATTGCGAAGCAGTCCCGTATTCCGGTGATTGCTGATATTCACTTCCAGCCGAAGTACGTGTATGCGGCTATTCAGGCTGGTTGCGGTGCTGTGCGTGTGAACCCGGGTAATATCCGTAAGTTCGACGACCAGGTGAAGGAAATCGCTCAGATGGCTTCGGACCACGGCACTTCTCTGCGCATCGGCGTGAACGCCGGTTCGCTGGATAAGCGTCTGCTGGAGAAGTACGGCAAGGCTACTCCGGAGGCTCTGGTTGAGTCTGCCGTGTGGGAGGCGTCGCTCTTTGAGGAGCACGGTTTCCGTGATTTCAAGATTTCTGTGAAGCACAATGACCCTGTGGTGATGGTGGAGGCGTACCGTCAGCTGGCTGAGCGCGGTGACTGGCCCCTGCACTTGGGTGTGACTGAGGCTGGTCCGGCGTTCCAGGGCACTATTAAGAGCTCTGTGGCGTTTGGTACTCTGCTGTCTCAGGGTATTGGCGATACTATTCGCGTATCGCTGTCTGCTCCTCCGGTTGAGGAGGTGAAGGTGGGCACCAAGATCCTGGAGTCGCTGAACCTTCGTCCCCGCAAGCTGGATATCGTTTCGTGCCCGTCGTGTGGTCGTGCGCAGGTGAACGTGTGGGAGCTTGCTGAGAACGTGACTAAGGGCCTGGAGCACATGAAGGTTCCGCTACGTGTTGCCGTGATGGGTTGCGTGGTGAACGGCCCGGGTGAGGCTCGTGAGGCTGACCTGGGTGTGGCGTCCGGTAACGGTAAGGGCCAGATTTTCGTGAAGGGCGAGGTCATTAAGACCGTGCCTGAGGATCAGATCGTTGAGACTCTGATTGAAGAGGCTACCCGTATTGCTGCTGAGATGGAGGCTTCGGGCGAGTATGTTCCCGAGGGTTCCCCGGCTGTTTCGGTGAGCTAGTTAGCTTTTGTGCGCGGAGGCGCCCCGGTGAGGGCGCCTCCGCGTTTTTCCGGTTCTGTCCGGTTGTGTCCGGTTATGGTGGCGGCAGGCTCGGTGCGTGCCGCAACCGGTTGTTGCCGTATGATTCGGCTACCTTTTCGGGGGTGCGTGTCCCCGGATGTTCACTCAAGTTTTGTCGCTCATTCTCTATCACTCAACAGGTCATGTTCTCTCTTTTTTCTCGCCGCCGTAAAGCCCATCGTGCCCGGCGTGCTGCTGTTTCGACTGCTGTTTCGTCGATGGATTCTTCCCCTATGCCTGATCGCGTGAAGGAACACGTTTTTGCTCTGGATGCTCGGTGGTGCGATGAGCTGGAGGAGGTCCTGTTCAATGACCCGGTCCCGAATCTGTACCCCATTGAGCACTATTTGGCGTGCCCTCTTCCGGTGAGGGCCCCGCGTATTCCGCTGCACTACTATCAGGGTTTTGTGGGATGTGAGCGGGACGGGCAGCTGTGCTGTGTGCTGCTACTGGGTTCGAATGTGGTGCCGGTGCGTCTGTGCGGCGCCCCAGCTGAACACGTTGAACACGCTGCGGATGCTCACAGCGGCGAAGCGCTGGACGCTCCCACCCTGGATGATACGGCGCTCGCGCATCGTGACGCGCTGGCTCAGCTGCTACTGCAGGTGGGTTCTCGCCTGGATTCCATGTTCGGTGAGAGCGCCTTCGTGATGCCCCTGTGGACGCGCATGCAGCAGCTGTGCGAGCAGAGCCGAGGCGGCAAGAGCCCGGTGCCACTGCTGCAGATGCTACAGCCGAGCCTGCGTGACGGTTGCGATCACCGTGCGCGGGTTCTGTCGGAGCGCCCCAATCAGCCGCTGCTGTATCTGCCGCCGGAGAAGGACCTTGCCCGCTTCTACGCCGTGGAGCTTCCTGAGCTTCCGGCGCACCTGCCCGAGCCCCTCAAGCCCGCACCCCTCGCACCGGGGGAGAGCCCTCTTGCCGGCGACTCTACCGGCGAGCCTGCCGGGTATGCGCGCCTCGCCACCTCCGCGGACCTGGGGGAGCTTCTTCCCGCCGCAGCCGCCATGTTCACCGAGGAGGTCGGCTTCGACCCGATTGCCCGCTACGGTGACGGCTACGCGGCGCGCCTGCGCACGCTCATTGCAGGTCAGCGCAGCGCCATCGTCACCGACGTGAACGGGCGCGTCATCTTCAAGGCGGATGCGGGCATCGTGAACCTGGACGCCGCGCAGGTGCAGGGCGTGTGGCTGCACCCGGACTACCGCGGCTACGGGCTGGCTAAGCCGTTCTTTGCCGCCGCCGCGCAGATTCTGCAGCACCGCTACCCGCATTTGAGCCTGTACGTGAACGACTACAACGCCCGCGCTCTTGCCATGTACCGGGGGACCGGTTGGGAGCAGATTGGGCAGTTCTCGACCATCATTTTTGAGCGCTAAACACGCCGAACCCTAAAACGCTATAAAATTAAAGACGACTGTGCCTATTTGCGGCTTACTCGGTGAGCCGTGGGCACCCTACCTAAACCTATCGACCTTTCAAGGAGAATCGTGGTACTTCGCCTTTCCAACCTCTTCGTGCGCACTCTGCGCGAGGACCCCGTAGACGCTGAGGTCGCCAGCCACAAGCTGCTGGTGCGCGCCGGTTACATCCGCCGCGCAGCCCCCGGCGTGTACACCTGGCTGCCCCTGGGCCTGAAAGTACTGCGCAAGGTCGAGAACATCATCCGCGAAGAGATGGACGCCATTGGCGCGCAGGAAGTCCACTTCCCGGCACTGCTGCCCCGCGAACCCTACGAGGCTACCAACCGCTGGGACGAGTACGGCGACAACCTCTTCCGCCTCCAGGACCGTAAGGGTGCAGACATGCTGCTGGCACCCACCCACGAGGAAATGTTCACCCTGCTGGTCAAGGACCTGTACTCCTCCTACAAGGACCTGCCGGTTTACCTGTACCAGATTCAGACCAAGTACCGCGATGAGGCGCGCCCCCGCGCGGGTCTGCTGCGCGGCCGCGAGTTCGTCATGAAGGACTCCTACTCCTTCAACATTGACGATGAGGGCCTGAACGAGGCGTACATGGCGCACCGTGCCGCCTACCAGCGCATTTTCGAGCGCCTGGGCCTGGAGATTGTTATCGTGACCGCGCAGTCCGGCGCGATGGGCGGCTCCCGCAGCGAAGAGTTCCTGCACCCGACCCCCATCGGTGAGGACACTTTCGTGCGTTCTGCAGGCGGCTACGCGGCAAACGTTGAGGCCGTCACCACCGTGGTCCCCGAGGACATCGAAATCACCGAGGACACCCCGGCGGCAATCGTCCTGGACACCCCCGACTCCGCGACCATTGAGACCCTGGTGGAGCGCATGAACGAACTGCACCCCGAGGTCACCGGCGGCACCCTGGATGCTTCGCAGACCCTCAAGTGCTTCCTGGGCACCGTCATCACCCCCTCCGGCGAGCGTCAGGTCTTCGCCGTGGGTGTTCCCGGCGACCGCGCCGTGGACCTGGGCCGTGTTGAGGTCAACATCGGCGCCCTGCTGGGCATCGGCGGCGAGGTTGAGGTCGAGGCAGCCAGTGAAGAAGACCTGAAGGCATACCCGCAGCTGGTCAAGGGCTACATTGGCCCCGGCATGAGCCTGGATGCGCCCCTGCTCGGCGCACACACCGAGGACGAGGATGCGGTGGCTTCCGCAACCGGCATTCCCTTCTTCGTTGACCCCCGCGTGGTGCGCGGTACCCGCTGGGTGACCGGCGCAAACGAAGAGGGCAAGCACGTGGCGAACCTGGTCTTCGGCCGCGACTTCACCGCCGACGGCGTGATTGAGGCGTGCGAGGTGCGCGAAGGCGACCCGGCACCGGACGGCTCCGGCGAGCTGGTGGCAGCCCGCGGCATCGAGATGGGCCACATCTTCCAGCTGGGCCGCAAGTATGCTGAGGCACTGGGCCTGAAGGTCCTGGACCAGAACGGCAAGCTGCAGACCGTGACCATGGGCTCCTACGGTGTGGGCGTGACCCGCGCACTGGCTGCTATCGCCGAGGGCAACCACGACGAGAAGGGCCTGATCTGGCCGCGTAACCTGGCACCGGCAGACGTGCACATCGTCATCACCGGCAAGGACGCAGCATCCCACGAGTACGCTGAAGAGCTCAGCGCATCCCTGGAATCTGCTGGCCTGCAGGTCATGCTGGATGACCGCCCGAAGACCAGCCCCGGCGTGAAGTTCGGCGACGCCGAGTTGCTGGGCGTGCCCACCATCCTGGTGATTGGTCGCGGCTTCAAGGACGGCGTGCTGGAGCTCAAGGACCGCCGCAGCGGTGAGGCTCGCGAGGTGTCTGTCGAGAACGCGGTGGCTGAGGTCATCGCTGAGGTCAAGGGGGAGTAGCCGTGGCATATAAGCCGAAGCGTTCTGGCTCTAAGAAGAGCGCTCCGAATGCGCGCGCTCGCCGTGCCGCATCCCGCGTGGCGAATGGTGTGAACACTTCCCGTACTCGCGCTGAGCGTGAGCCCGTGGTGGAGGCACCGGTGCGCGTGGGTACCCGCGCGATCCGTGAGGAAGAGGTTGCCGAGGCGATTGCCCCGGTCATCTCCGAGTTCTCGCTGGTGCTGGAGGGCCTGAAGATTTCGGGTCCGGCGGCGAACCGCACCGTGAAGATTACGGTGGACTACACCGCTGAGCGTACCGATTCGCTATCGCTGGATTCTCTCGCGGAGATTTCCGGTGCGATTTCGAGCGCACTGGACCGTGCGGACGACAACGACGAGTTCTTCCCCTACGAGCTGGAGGTGTCCTCGCCCGGCGCTACCCGCGCCCTGACCGAGCGCCGCCACTGGGAGCGTGCCCGTACCCGCCTGATTGCGATCACCGCACCCGACGGCACCGAGTATCTGGCGCGTCTGCACGAGGTGCAGGACGAGGGCCCGGTGCTGGCTCGCAAGAAGAACACGAAGAAGGGTCAGAAGGAGTCCTACCACGAGCCCTCTTTGCTTCCGTGGGAAAATATTGCTTCTGCTCACGTCGAGATTGACTTCAATTCGCCTGCTGAGCCGGTAGAATAGAGTTATTAAAGCTTCAGGCACGGGGTGCGCTCCGTGCCAGGTATATACCGTTCGGGAGCCGGGGCGCATTGAGCGTCCCGGCGCCGTGCTAACTGGGAAAGGCTGAAAAGCGTGGAGGATATTAAAACTATTGACCTGGGCGCACTGCGCGCATTGGCGAAGCAGCGCTCTCTCGTCATGGAGGAGCTCTTCACCCTGGTTGAGGACGCCCTGCTGCTCGCGTACATGAAGCAGCCCGGCGCTATTAAGGGCTCTCGTGCCGTCATCGACCGCACCACCGGCGAGTTCATCATTCTGGCTCCTGAGCTTGATGAGGACAACCAGAAGATTGACGAGTTCGACGATACCCCGAACAACTTTGGCCGTATCGCTGCCGCAACCGTCCGTCAGGTGCTTTCGCAGCGTCTGCGTGACGCTGAGGATGCATCCGTTCTGGGCGAGTTCAAGGACCGTGAGGGCACCCTGGTGTCCGGCGTGATCCAGCAGGGCAACAACCCGCGTATGGTTCAGGTTGACCTGGGCACCGTTGAGGCTGTTCTGCCCAGCAACGAGCAGGTTCCGGGCGAGAAGTACCCGCACGGTACCCGCCTGCGCGCCTACCTGGTTGAGGCTCGCCGCGGCCCCAAGGGTCCCTCGATTGTGGTTTCTCGTTCGCACCCGAACCTGGTTCTGCGCCTGTTCGAGCACGAGGTTCCCGAGATCTCTGAGGGCCTGGTGTCCATTAACTCCATCGCACGTGAAGCTGGCCACCGCTCTAAGATTGCTGTGTCCGCGAAGAACCCGACCATTAACGCTAAGGGTGCGTGCATTGGCGATATGGGTGCCCGCGTGCGTGCGGTTGCTGCCGAGCTGAACGACGAGAAGATTGATATTGTCGATTACTCGACTGATCCGGCAACCTTCATCGCTGCGGCGCTGTCCCCTGCGAAGGTCACCGAGGTCATTATCGCGAACCCGCGCGAGTACTCCGCTCGTGCCGTGGTGCCGGATGACCAGCTGTCCCTGGCTATCGGCCGTGAGGGTCAGAACGCACGTCTGGCTGCGAAGCTGACCGGCTGGCGTATCGATATTCTCTCCGAGTCCAAGTACGCTCAGGTTCGTGCCGAGGAAGAGGTTGCAGCTCGCGTGGCCCGTAGCCTGGCTGAAGGCGCGGCAGCTGAAGAGGCAACAGAAGAGTCCGCACAGGACGCTGAATAAGCATTAGCCCCGGTGAGGGGCGTATCCCGCGGCATATCCCTTGAATGCAGGCGCAAATATCGGGCAGTACCCTGCCCGGTGTTCTTGCGCCTGCGTCACAATTTTGCCCATGATTCTTAAAAACGGGATACACTATTAAGATGTGCCGGTGCGTAACCGGGCGCTTTAACGCGCCCTCGCACACACCGGATAGCACGCACCGGATAGAGCATCACGAATGTACCGCGAACGCGGTTCTACACACGCTAGAGAGGGGAGAGGACCACGAGCGATCACGACCTCACCGCAACCTCCGAAGCGTTTGAAGGACCGGTCCGCACCTGCATCGGATGCCGTGCCCGCGATGAACAGCGCAAGCTGCTGCGCATCGCCCGCACACCCGTCACGTCTGCTACCGAGCAGGCGGACACCCCGCCCTATCAGCCCGATGTGGCGGGAACTATGCCCGGACGAGGCGCTTGGATCCATCCGAGCGAAAAGTGCGTAGCCGCTCTGCAGAAAAAGAACGGTCTGGCGCGCGCCTTCAAAAAAGCGGTCCCTGCAGCCCAGTTGCAGGCGTGCTGCGAGCAGATTCGAGCCGTGATTGCGGACTCGACCCCCTCGTAGACGCTTTTCGGGTATATGCCCTCTGTAAGTCAACGAGTTTGACGACTTCTTATCTGAAAGCGAGTCAGAAAACTGATGGATATCTAATGAGTGCCGCGAAATGAGTACCCTTTCGTGCTCACCCACCGGCAATTTCACGAACTGGCGCGCCTTCGGGCGTGCACCCCGTAAACATTAGTGTCCGCACCATTCCCGGTGCGGACCGGGAATGGAGAAAATTTGGCTCAGCCTCGAGTACACGAGTTTGCTAAAGAAGTAGGCGTACCTTCTAAGGAAGTTATCGCCAAGCTCAAGGATATGGGCGAGTTCGTTAAGAGCTCTTCGTCCACCCTGAACCCCATGGTTCTGAAGAAGCTGCGCGCGGAATTCCCCGCCGCAGCCGCTAAGCCTGCCGCAAAGGCAGCACCCGCGGAGTCGGCAGCTAAGCCGGCACCCAAGCCCGCAGCGGCTAAGCCCACCGCTAAGCCTGCGGTAGCTCCCAAGCCCGCAGCGGCAAAGCCTGCTGCTAAGTCTGCCGCTAAGCCGGCACCCAAGCCTGCAGCTAAGCCCGCCGCAAAGCCGGCAGCAGCACCCAAGCCCGGCGGCCCCCGCCCGGGTAACAACCCCTTCGCATCCCAGCAGGGCATGGCACGCCCCGAGGCTGCACCGAAACCGGCAGCGCCCAAGCCTGCCGCTCCGAAGCCCGGCCCCAAGCCCGGTCCTCGCCCCGGCAACAACCCCTTCGCAGCCCAGCAGGGTATGAAGCGTGGCGGCGGCGACTCCCAGCGTTCCGGCGGTCCCCGTCCGGCACGTAACGGTCGTCCCGGTGGCAACGGTGGCGCACGTCCCGGCGGTAACGGCGGTCCCCGCCCCGGTGCACCCCGTCCGGCAGCTGGCGCACGTTCCGGTGGTAAC
>ENA-OWLX01000962-OWLX01000962.1-metagenome-genome-assembly--contig:-NODE-962-length-10985-cov-7.466606_pt1 | contig 10985 bp, 8 predicted proteins | sample MGYA00245351_ERZ651106 | MGnify/ENA primary metagenome ERZ651106 (study PRJEB26857, sample SAMEA4031768) | metagenome | biome: human; feature: oral; material: saliva | place: Philippines | collected 2014 | study... | reverse complement strand
TTGTTGAAAATGAAATAAAAAAAATTAATAGAATAATAGTAGATTCCTTTGATTACAAAGATGAAGAAGTAAAAATTGTATTGGATTTTATGGAGTATTTAAAAAAAACATATGAGTTTTAATTTAGAGGATATTATAAAAACAAGACTTTTGAAGAATACAAAAATGAACTTAGAAAATCAAATCAGTGAGGGCTGTAGCAAATAAAAAATGAAAAGAATGACACAAGTCAGGACTTAGTAAGAGAAAAGTCGAATAGAAAGAGAGGGAAAATGAAGTTTGAGACAGTAAGAAAAGATGGAATACAGGGAAAAATAGAATCACTTGAAAGGTCAATAAAAACTGAAGAAGAAATGGAAGAAGAATTATTGGAAATTATAAATACCAGGATAGGTAATCCCAGTTTCTGTATGTATTAATTAAGATGGATTTATGAATTTAAAGCTCAGCTAGAACTCCTGAAATACCGGAATGTCGATAAATTTAAAGAGAACATGTTTATTTCAGGAAAGCTATATCTTATGAGTAAGGAAGTGATAAACTATTTTATAACAGGACATTACACAAAAATATTCCCAATAATAATGTCAAACAATGTTGAGATGAGGAATTTTTTAGTAAAAAATATGAATGAAATACTGTATGAAAAAAATATAAAAGAGTATGCGATGACAGGAATGTCAGGGTTAAGATTTTTAAATAAGAATATACTGCTGGCATTAAAGGGAGATTTTGAACAGTTAAAAGAAAGAAGTGAAAAATTCACTCATTATGATGGAAATAACATTTATAGAAAAGTGTATCAAGATTTAACAGAAGACCAAAATAAATATCAAGTCGAAAAAGCATGGTTTGATAATTTCAGTAATTCAAAAGGAACCACTGAGTTTGATTCATTATTTGAAATAAAAAAAATATTCAGTCATCCTAAACCAGTTGATTTAGTAAAAAAATTAATTGATTTGTCAAGTATAGATGAAAATTCATTAATCCTCGATTTCTTCTCTGGTTCGGCAACTACTGCTCATGCTGTAATGAAATTAAATGCTGAAGATGGTGGTAATAGAAAATACATTCTTGTACAACTACCTGAAGAAATAGAAGAATCTAAACCAGCTTTCAAAGCAGGATATAAGACAATTGATGAGATTGGTCGTGAAAGAATTAAACGTGCTGCTCAAAAAATCAAAGAAGAAACAAATGCTGATATTGACTATGGTTTTAAAGTAGTTAAACTTGAAAATATTCAAGAAAATACATTAGATAGATTAGAGTCATTCGATCCAAATGTACTAGTTAGTGATGATTATGTTAATGATTTTTCTAATGAAGACTCTTCTGGTCTTGAAACTATCCTTACTACTTGGTTAAATCAAGATGGTTATGGTCTTCATGCTAAATGGGAAGATTTCAAACTTGTAGACTACATTGCACATCGTTACTCTAACTCACTTTACATAGTAAATGAAGGTATTGAAAGTTCTGATATTAGTCGACTAATTGAAATGATAGAGAATAACGAACTTAATATCAATCGTATTGTTATCTATACATACTCACTACCATTTACTATCATTAATGAATTAAAAACTAATATTAAGAATTTAAGAAATAACAAAACTGTAGATATTATAGAGAGGTATTAATATGAAAATCCAATTACAAATACTACCTCATCAAACAAATGCTGTTGATATAGTTAACGAAGTATTTCGTGATGTTGAATTTATCTCTGGAAATATCTCTCAAAATCCAATTTTTGATGTTAGAGACTTGAGGATTAAAGAAAATATAAAAAACATTCAAAATGGTACGTTTAATCCTGAATCTCGTATTGATATAAGTGATATTAAAGCAGATGATGATAATATACTTGGTATTGACATTAAAATGGAGACAGGTACAGGAAAAACATATGCCTACACTCGCATAATGTATGAACTTCATAAGAATTATGGTTTTAATAAATTCATTATTCTAGTTCCTACTACTGCTATTAAAGAAGGAACTAAGAAATTCATTGAATCTGATTATTCTCGTGAGCACTTTAGCGACTTATATCCTGAAGCTGAACTTAAACTTGAAGTATTGAACCCACAAAAAAATAAAAAAGGGAAAAAGATGTTCCCCTCTGCTATTTCAAACTTCTCTCGTGCTACTAGACTCGAGAATAATAAGATTAATTCATTATTAATTACAAGTAGTATGTTATTATCAAAAGCAACTATGGACACAAGTTTTGACCAAACATTATTTGGTTCAATAACAGTCCCTACTCAAGCTTTAAGAGAATCAAGACCAGTAGTAATCATTGACGAACCTCATAGATTTAAAAAAGATAATAAAGCATATAAGAAATTGGTGGAAGAAATAAAACCACAAGCTATTATTCGCTTTGGTGCTACCTTCCCTAAAAACGATAAAACTAAAGTAATTGATTATAATAATCTAGTTTATAATCTAAATGCTGTTAAATCTTTTAATGATGGTCTTGTTAAAGGGGTTGCTATACAAACACCTGAAAATAATAGCAACGAAAGTGCTAAAATTAAATTACTTAGCATCACTACTAAAAAACCAAAGGTTGCTATTTTTAGAAACGAAGAGAACAAAAGAGAATATACTATCAATTTAGGAGAAAGCCTATCAGATGTAACTCCAGAATTTAGAGGAATTACTCTTGAAAAAGTTGGAAAGCTTGAAGAATATAATATAGCTAAAGGAGCTGAGTTATCTAATGGTACTATAATTGCTGTTGGTGAAAAGATATATCCTAACATATATTCTGATAACTATCAGGACATTATGTTAAAACAAGCAATAAAAAACCATTTCAAACAAGAGAAGGATAATTTCTATCGTGAAAGAAAAATAAAAACTTTATCATTATTCTTTATTGATAGTGTGTACTCTTATCGTGGAGAAGAAAATGATGGTTACTTGAAAACAAAATTCGAGTCATTTCTTAAACTTGAATTGGAAAGAGAAATAGAAAAACTATCAGATAGAACTAGAAAAATAGATATTGAATATAAAAGTTTTCTAGAAGCATCTTTAAAAGATATTAAAGCAACAAATGGTGGATATTTCGCTGTAGATAATTCTACTGATGATGATAAAATCCGAGAAGAAATCGATGCTATCTTACGTGATAAAGAAAAAATGCTATCATTTAAACATAAAGATGGAAGTTGGAACACTCGTAGATTTATCTTTTCTAAATGGACACTACGTGAAGGTTGGGATAATCCTAACGTTTTTCAAATCGCTAAACTTAGATCAAGTGGTAGTGAAATTAGTAAACTTCAAGAAGTTGGACGTGGATTACGTCTTCCTGTAGATGAATATGGTAATAGAATTTCTAATGAAGAATTTTATTTAACATATCTAATTGACTTTAGTGAACAAGACTTTGCTAATACTCTTGTTAATGAGATTAATAGTGATGTTGTTCAAAATTCAGTCATTACCGACTCTGATTTAGAACGTGTTGCTAAAACTTTAAACATTACTGCTGATGACTTATTCGATGCACTTTATTCTTCTAAATTTATAGATAGAAAGAGCAACATTATAGCCGATAATAGAAATGAATTTTTCAATAAATATCCAGAATTTAATACGGGATTAAAACCTAATAAAGTTGGAAATAAAGAAACATTAGATAAAAAAGGTTATGTAGGGATTCGTAAAAATAATTATGAACAGCTTAAACCGCTTTGGGAAAGTATCAATAAAAAATATTATCTAAAATTAGACGATATTAGTGATGAAGAAATCCATTCTGCCATCATGAATATACTTTATGAAGGAATTTATTCAGCTAATAATATAGCAATAATAGAGAAGAAACTAGTAAATACTAATGAGAATATGTCTATAAAAGATGGTACTACAGGCGACTACCATGAACTTAATGAAACTATTCCGTATAACAAGTTCCTGAAGACTATTAACAAACAAACTGGTTTTTCTATTACTACTCTTCATAAATGTTTTGTAGAATACTCAAAAACAAATGAATTTGAAAAAGATTATTTCAACAAAAAATCATTAGCTAACTTTATTAATAAATATCAACTGTGGTTAGAACAAACATTCAGAAATAGATTTAGCTACACTAAAATGAATGTAAAAATTAACGAAACAGCTCTTACTACACTAGACGGTCTTCCTAAAGAAAAAATTATTCAAGGAAAAATCGGTGTAATCAAAGATGATCAGAAAATCGTTCCAGAAAAATTCCTTTTTGACTCATTTGTTTACGACTCTGAACTAGAAAAATCTACTATAGAACGTAGTAAAATAGATGAAATAGTAGTCTTCGGAAAAATTCCACGTAAAAGTATTCAAGTACCACTTTACTTCGGTGGAACTACTAGTCCAGACTTTATGTACATTATCCAAAGAGAAAATGGTAAACCTGAATTAAATCTAATCATTGAAACCAAAGATGTTCAAAAAGACAGCGGATTACGTACTGAAGAACAGCTACGTATCGAAAGTGCCAAGAAGTTCTTTGAAGCACTTAAACAAGACGGCTTAAATGTAACTTTCAAAAAACAAATGAAACAAGATGAGATTATTAAGTTGATAAATGAAATTGTGGAGTAAGTGTATCTAAGACGTTAAGTGTAGTGTTATTGAAGGTCTTGTTATTGATTTAATGAATTGTAAAAGAGGGGCTTGGGAATATTAATAGCAATGATGCAAGGGAGAGTGAATAGAAAGCTCATATCTATAGTTTCTTAAAAATCGATAAAGAGCCGTGGTCATGGATGGTTTATATTATGACTATGGCTCTTTAGATTCTATGTACTTTTCTTGATTTTATAAGTTGTTGAATTTTCTTTTTAGATATAAAAGGAAGATTGAGAATTATAGTACAAATTTAACGTTGATTGATTGGCAGTTTGGAGTGTAGTCAATTAGTGTGAATGCGTTGACAAAGTGAATTTGTAAGTATAAAATTAAGATATAAAATATATTTAAAAGGAGATATTATGAAGATTGACGGTAGAGCCATGGCGCTCTTTAATATTAAAAAAGAAGTTTACCTTGTTGCTTTGTGTAAACTTGTTGCTTTTTGGTGTTCTTTATTTTTCATCTACAATTTTGTAGATTTACTTTTCTATTTATTAGATAACCATTCTAAATCTGGTTTTATCTTAACTTTTGCTTTTAGAACAACATTAAGCTTGGTTATTTACTACTTAGCTACTACTGGAGATAACTTCTTTAGTCACAAGATTTCTAAACAAGTTAGAAATACTTTGCGTGAAGAGATTTACAACAAAGTTGAAAAGTTATCACTTAATTATACGGAGGCTGTTAATACAGGTAGCCTTCTTGTTATGAACTCTTCTTCAATAGTTAATATTGAGTTTTATTTCAACAAATTCGTTCCTCAGATGTTCGCGACGTTGTTCATCGTCTTAAGTTCGTTTATTGTTTATGGTAAAATTCATATTCTGCTATTTATCGCAATGTTGGTTCTTTATCCATTAATACCTATATCTATTATGGTTATTATTAAAAAATCAAAAAAAGCCAACAAACAAAACTTTAGTGATTTCCTTAGTTTATCAGAAGTTTTCTATGATAGATTATCTGGTTTCACTACTGCAAAAATTTATGGAAAAGAAGATAACGTAGCTGGCGATGTTGATAATCGTAGTGCGCGTTATAGAAAATCAACAATGGCTCTGTTACGCCATCAACTTAATTCGATTAATGTAATGGATGCGATAACTTACGTTTCGATTTTCGTTTTATCTATTATTGCGATTTTTATCGTGAAAGACCAAAAACTTATCGTCTTCGTTATCGTTGCTACTCTTGAATGTTTCAAACCGCTTCGTGCTTTAGGTGGATTGTTCCATATTTCTATGAAGGGAAATGTTGAGTTAGATAATATCTACAAGCTTCTTGATTATCCTGAACAAGAAAAAGACAATAATATTACTCTAACATCTGGAAAAAATATCGTTTTAAGCAATGTAAGTTTTTCTTATAACGAAGAGCCGACACTTAAAGATATTAACATGATTTTCAAACCTAGCACAAAAACTGCTCTTGTTGGAGAAAGTGGTAGTGGAAAATCTACTATTATAAAACTAATACTAGGGTTAAATTCTAACTACGCAGGAAGTATTAAATACGATACTTTTGATATAGACACTATTCCGGCGAATAAAATGTCTAAAATAGCTACTCTTATTACTAATGATAGCTATCTTGTTCAAGGTTCAATCCGCTCTCATCTTTCTGTCAATAAACATATTACAGAAGAAGATATGTACAACGCTCTTGAAAAAGTTAATCTAAAAGACTTCGTCGTTGAAAATGGTGGTCTTGATTATGAGCTTAGCTGTGGCGCTGGCAATCTTTCTGGTGGGCAAAAGCAACGTTTACTTGCTGCGAAAGCTATTTTGAAAGATAGTTATATCTACATATTAGATGAGGCTGTTTCTAACATTGATGATTACAGTAAAAAAATTGTTCTTGATGCATTTGATTCAATTAAAAATGGAAAGATTATCGTTGTTATTTCTCACGATTTAGAAACAATTACTAATTCTGATAATATTTATGTATTGAAAGATCAGCAAATAATCGAAGAAGGTACTCATGAACAGCTTATAGACAAACCTTCTCTATACAAAAAATTATTTAATGATCAACAACAATTAAAAGAGAAGTTTTTAGCTAAGGAGGTAGAGTAATGACATCACTAAAACAATTAAAACAACTTTTAGCGATTGCGAAAGAGTTTAAGCGACCACTTTTACGTGCGACATTGTTCGGAAGTCTAGGACATCTTACTTTAGTAGTATTTACCTACTTTATAGCATTGTTCTTTATAACAAAAATCACAACAGTAGCGGCTATTTTATTTATTTTAATATTTATTCTAGCGATACTGAAAGGTCTGTTTAGCTATACAGAACAACTACTAAATCACTATGTAGCTTTTAAAGTTTTACACGCATTACGTATTAAAGTGTTAGATAAATTCAAACGTATTTCTATCGATAGCTTTACAAAAAATACATCTGGGGATTACATGACGATGATTACAACCGATATAGAACTATTAGAGGTGTTTTACGCTCATACTATTACACCGTTTCTAATCTATATCGCTCAAAGTTTAGTTGTTAGCACATTTTTACTATTCTTCAGCGTGAAACTTGGCCTTGTTGCTTTGTTTGTTTATATAATTATCGGGCTAGTTTACCCACTTGCTTTTCGTAATAAAGGACAAGAAGTTGGTGAAGGTTATCGTCGTAAACTAACTGCGGTTAATAACAATTCTTCTGAACAAGCCTATGGTATTTTTGAAGCTCTTCAATATGATAAAATCAAAGAAGAAAAAGCTAATATCCGCATGGAAACAGAAGAATTAACTCATAGTTCTTACATCAAGAATAAGTTCCTAATAGACTTAAATACTTTAAACGTTATTACTTACAATTTTGGAGTGCTTGGTTTTATTTATTTCGCTACAACGCTTGGAAATCCTAATACAACTATCGCCCTTAGTGCAATGTTTATCGTATCATTTATTCCTATCTTGTATATGGGAAATCTTGCTTCTACTCTAAGTCAAACTATGGCGAGTGGAAAGAGATTTTTAGAACTTATGAACACACCAGAAGAACCAGAAAACACTGGACAAATCGTTGATTTTAAAGAGTTAAAAGTAGACAATCTTACTTACAGTTATAATAATTCTAACGTTGTCGAAAATCTAAGTTTTTCTGCAAAACGTGGTGAAATCATCGGTATTAGTGGCCCAAGTGGTTGCGGTAAATCAACGGTTGCTAAACTTATTATGAAGTTCATCTCTGATGAAAATATGCACGGTAATATCACTATTGATAACATAAATCTATGCGATATAGATAACCGCTTCTTTAGAGAAAATAGTTCTATAATCTTACAAGACAGCTATCTATTCAACACTTCAATTAAGAATAATATCAGCTTCTTTGACAAAGATATTTACAAAGAGCGCTTAGCTGATTCACTTAAACACACTAACCTTAAAAACTTCGTCGATAGCCTACGCCGTCGTGAAAATGAGATTGTTGGTGAACGTAGTTCTAATATCAGCTCTGGACAAAAACAACGTCTTTCAGTTGCTCGTTCATTCTATAACGAAAGTAAACTTTTAATACTAGATGAAGCAACAGCAAATATTGATATTTTTAGTGAAATCGAAGTCTTAAAAGCGTTAGAAGCAGAAAAAGAAGATAAGATTACTATTATTATCTCACACAACAAATCTACTTTATCAATTTGTGATAAGATAATTAAATTAGGATAAGATTAAAAGGTATAGGTTTTTTACCCTATACCTTTTTAGTTATATCTATATTGTCCAACAGTTATATATTTGGCGCTCTATCACATCTAAATCATGTTCTTCTGTTTCGCAGATAACTCCATCAAAGACGATGAATCTCTGAATAAAATATGTAATTAACGCTCCCGCAATAGGTCTCATTATTTCAGGTAATGTCAATTCTTTATTGATTTCTGGATTATTCTGTTTTAAATACTCGAAAAACTCATCCAATCTTCTTTCTTTAAAGACTTCTTCTGCACCTATAATTATCTTTTGTTTTAACTGCTCATTAGTTAATACTTCCGAGAAAATAATCTTTATAATATCTTTATTTTCTTTCATAAATCTAAAACGATCTCTCACTATATAATGAATAATTTCTTTGACAGTTATAGTATTAATATTTTTTACCCTACCTAAAAAATTTGAAAATAATCTTGGTAAAATCGGGGCAATTATTGAAATAAGCAAATCTTCTTTTGTCCGAAAGTATTTGAACACAGTTGCCTGGCTTACTCCTGCAGCTTTCGCTATTTCTAACGTTGAAGTGCCATTGTATCCTTTTTTACCAAATAATATTATTGCCGCTTCTAATGTTTTTTTCTTACCAGGTGGCATATCTCCTTCAGCCATCAAATCCAAGGACGACTTTAATATGTTTTCTACCATTTTCTTCTCCTCTCGACTTCTCCTAACTCTACTTCTTTACACTTTTCTATAACGTTTTAATCCTATTATATTTAACGTAATTAAAACTACAAAAAAGATTGTTAAGGCGATAATATCTCCTTTTATATCTAAAAGATTTTTACCTTCCAAAATGATTTTACTTAAACCATCTCCGCTATAAGTTACAGGTAAAACTTTACTTATGTACACCGCCACTTTTCCCATACTTTCAACAGGGACAATACCCGTAAAGAACATCTGGGGTATAATTACCAACGGTATAAACTGCATAACTTGGAACTCTGATTTCGCGGCTGTTGATAGAAGCATACCTAGAGCCAATGCCCCAAGAGCAAGCAGCATATTAACAATTATCACATAAACTAAACTTCCCGCAACTTCTATATTTAACAGATAAATAGCGGATAATGTAATAACAATAGTCTGAATTATCGCAAGAAATCCATAAGAGATAGTGTAACCGAAAATAATCTCACTTCTTTTTACCGGTGTCGCTAATAATCTATCTAATGTTCCACTAGTTCGTTCTTTTAGCAAAGCTATACCAGAAATTAAAAATACAAAGAAAAATGATATATAGCCGATTAATATCGGTGCAATCTTGTTGAAGAATGTCGTATCTTCACTTCCATAGTTATAACTTTCGGTTATTTCTGGTTTTTGTTTAGCAAGTGCTAGATTGGGATTAACTTTTTGTATAGTTTCTATAAATCCTTTTATCTCTGCGCCGGTTAGACTAGCTTTTAAGACTTGGCGAGCTTGAGTCGTTTTTACAGAATCGGTATTTGCATATGTTACTTCGTACTTGTTGTCTTTATAATATATTACCGTATCAAGCTGTCCATCTTTTAATTTTTTCTCCGCTTCTTCTTTTGTAGTTATACCTTCTAAACTAACATTATCTACATTTTTCATAACCTCTTCTACTTTTGTCGGTACATCTACCGCACCAATGCGGACATTTTCTGTTGTATCGGCTGAAAAAACTATATTTAACAGCCACATTATAAGTATCGGAGCAATAAACATCAACGCAAAAGTTCTCTTATCCCTAAGCAACTCTTTAAAAACTTTTTTAGCAATAGCTATCGTTCTCATTTTATTTTACCTCCACTGTTAAAAATACATCTTCAATAGTATTTACATTATTCTTTTCTTTTAGATTTTTTGGAGTATCAAAGGCAATTATTTTCCCACCTAAAAGAAGACCTACCTTATTACAAAGTTCCGCTTCATCCATGACATGAGTAGTAATCAAAATGCCTACCCCACTATCGCGTTGTTTATAAAGCTCTCTCCAAACCTTTCTACGCAAAGCAGGATCTATACCTACGGTTGGCTCATCTAATACTAATAATTTTGGTTTTCCTAACAGTGCAATCGCCAAAGATAAGCGACGTTTCATCCCCCCAGAATAATTTTCTACTTGTTTTTTCAAGTCCGCCGATAAATCTACCACTTCTGCGACATAACTTATTTCTTCTTTTAATTTTTCTCCTTTAAGGTTTTTCATCTGTCCAAAAAACTCTAAGTTTTCATAGCCGGTCAACGCTTCATATAGTGCGTCACTTTGCGCCATATAACCTATATCTCCTAATATCTTTCGTTCCGGCATTATTTTATCTAAAACGAGCGCTTTTCCCGTATCTGCTTTTTCCATTCCTAACATAGTTTTTATTAATGTAGATTTCCCTGATCCGCTCGGCCCTATTAAACCTATTATCTCAGATTTTTTTAGCTGAAAATCTATATTATCCAAAACCTTTTGTTGACCAAAACTTTTGCTTAGCTGAGTTATATCTATAAATCTATCCATATTAATCACCCTTTCTTTATTTAATAAAAACTTATTTCGTTTCTTAGGTGAGTAAACACTCACCATTGTTTTAAAAAATTTTTGACTTTAGTTTTTTAATAGCTCTAAAATCAGGCTCTATGTCAA
>ENA-OWLX01000958-OWLX01000958.1-metagenome-genome-assembly--contig:-NODE-958-length-11003-cov-10.028316_pt1 | contig 11003 bp, 10 predicted proteins | sample MGYA00245351_ERZ651106 | MGnify/ENA primary metagenome ERZ651106 (study PRJEB26857, sample SAMEA4031768) | metagenome | biome: human; feature: oral; material: saliva | place: Philippines | collected 2014... | reverse complement strand
CAAAAAGACCCTGTTACCAAGAAACAATTTGACGAAGCCAAGGCTAAGTGGGAAGCAGAAAGTAAAAAGGCTATTGAAAAGAGCCAAAAAGAGTTTGAAAATCATATCAAATAAAAACAGAAATGGGGCCCCATAATAAGGGGCCTTGTTTTTGTTTTATCAAGGATTCTGTTAATGGAAGTCATAAATTCAAAATATAGATAAGAAAAAATGAATGAAAACGCTGATAATAGCAGGAATGGATGGAATTTCTTTCATGATTGTGATATAATAATCATAATTATTAACGTGTATAGGGGATTGCCATGAGTAGACGTTCAAAGAGAAATCGTTCAGGAAATGTGAAACGAAGTATTAATATAGCTTTATTAGCCATTTATTTATTATTGAGTGGCTCTTTGTTGTTCTTAATTTTTAGACATAATATCCTAGCCTTTAGGCATCTCAATATCTTAGCTACTGTTCTAGTTTTACTATCTGCTATCGTAGCTCTACTTTTGATAGTATATAAGAAAGCCGAAAAGTTCACGATTTTCTTTTTGGTACTTGCGGTGTTGACTAGTTCGGTTTCGCTATTTGCTTTGCACCAATTTGTGGGCTTGACTAATCACATCAATGCGACATCAAACTACTCAGAATATTCGATGAGTGTTGTGGTTTTAAAAGATAGTGAAATCAACAACGTTACCCAGTTGGAAAGTGTAACAGGTCCGACTGAAACGGATAATGACAATATCCAAAAATTGATAGCGGATATTAAGACGACTCAGAGCAAAGACTTGGCGGTTGAACAAAGTGCATCTTACTTAGCAGCCTATAAGAGCTTGATTTCAGGTGATGCGAAAGCGATTGTCTTGAACAGTGTCTTTGAAAACATCATTGAAGCGGAGTATCCAGATTATGCTTCAAAGATTAAGAAAATCTATACGAAAAAACTAACCAAGGATGTTGCGGCACCAAAGGTATCTAAGAATCAATCCTTTAATATTTATATCAGTGGTATTGATACCTACGGACCTATCAGTTCAGTTTCGCGTTCAGACGTCAACATCTTGATGACTGTAAATCAAGATACTAAGAAAATCCTTCTCACTACAACGCCTCGAGATTCTTATGTTCCGATCGCGGACGGAGGAAATAATCAAAAGGACAAATTGACTCACGCGGGGATTTATGGAGTGGACTCATCAATTCATACCTTGGAAAACCTATATGGAGTTGATATTAACTACTATGTTCGTTTGAATTTCACCTCTTTCTTGAAATTGATTGACCTTCTAGGTGGTGTGGATGTTTATAATGACCAAGATTTCACTTCTTTGCATGGGCAGTACCATTTTCCCGTTGGAAATGTTCATCTAGACTCTGAAAAAGCCCTCGGTTTTGTCCGCGAGCGCTACTCTCTAGCGGATGGAGACCGCGACCGCGGTCGGAACCAGCAAAAAGTCATTGTTGCCATTATTCAGAAGTTGACATCAACAGAGGCTTTAAAGAATTATGACAACATTATTCAAGGATTGCAAGATTCTCTTCAGACTAATATGCCTTTGGAAACCATGATGGACTTGATTAATACACAGTTGGATAGTGGTGGTCAGTATAAGGTTAATTCCCAAGACTTAAAAGGAACTGGTAGAACGGATCTTCCATCCTACGCTATGCCAGATAGCAACCTCTATATGATGGAAATTGATGAAAGTAGCTTGGCTGCAGCCAAGGCAGCTATCAAAGATGTGATGGAGGGTAAGTAGCATGATAGACATCCATTCACACATCGTTTTTGATGTGGATGATGGTCCAAAGTCGATAGAGGAGAGTAAAAACCTTTTAAGAGAAGCCTATAGTCAAGGGGTCAGGACCATTGTTTCCACGTCTCATCGTCGGAAAGGGATGTTTGAGACACCGGAAGAGAAAATAGCAACTAACTTTTTGAAAGTTCGCGAAATGGCCAAGGAGGTGGCAGATGACCTTGTCATTGCTTATGGTGCAGAAATATACTATACGCCAGATGTTGTCGAAAAATTGGAAAAGAAATTGATTCCAACCCTCAATGATAGTCACTATGCTTTGATTGAGTTTAGTATGAATACACCCTATCGAGATATACATAAAGGACTGAGCGATATTCTCATGTTAGGGATCACACCAGTTATTGCCCATATTGAGCGTTATGATGCTCTAGAAAATAATGAAAAGCGAGTTCGGGAACTGATTGATATGGGGTGCTATACCCAGGTCAATAGTTCTCATGTCTTGAAACCAAAACTCTTTGGAGAAACCTACAAATTCATGAAAAAGAGAGCTCAGTATTTCTTGGAACGTGATCTAGTTCATGTCATCGCTAGTGATATGCACAACTTGGATCGTAGACCACCTCATATGGAAGAAGCCTATGACATCATTGCTAAAAAGTATGGCGAAGATAAGGCGAAGGAACTCTTCAAAGATAACCCACGAAAAATAATAATGGATCAATTGATTTAGGAGAAATAATGAAAGAACAAAATATGATGGAAATTGATGTGCTTCAATTGCTTAAAATTCTTTGGAAACGGAAATTTCTAATTGCACTGGTAGCAATCGTAACTGGGGTAGTAGCCTTTGCCTACAGTAGCTTTATCGTAAAACCTGAATATACCAGTACGACACGTATCTATGTGGTCAATCGTAATCAGGGAGATAAGTCAGGATTAACAAATCAAGACTTGCAAGCAGGATCTTACTTGGTTAAAGACTATCGTGAAATTATTCTTTCGCAAGACGTTTTGGAGAAGGTTGCAACGGATTTGAAACTGGAGCTTCCTCCAAAAGGTTTGGCTAGTAAAATCAAGGTGACCGTACCGGCTGATACACGTATCGTATCCATCTCTGTTACAGATCGTGCGCCTGAAGAAGCAAGTCGTATCGCCAACTCATTGAGAGAGGTTGCAGCTCAAAAGATTATTAGTGTTACACGGGTTTCGGATGTGACAACACTCGAAGAGGCTCGTCCAGCAACATCACCATCTTCACCAAACATTCGTCGTAATACCATGATTGGATTTCTCGCTGGAGCGGTTGTGATGATTGTCACGGTTCTCCTCATTGAACTCTTAGACACACGCGTTAAACGACCAGAAGACGTTGAGGATGTTATGCAAATTGCATTATTAGGAGTTGTTCCAAATTTGGATAAGTTAAAATAGGAGAGAAAAATGCCAACGTTAGAAATCGCACATAAAAAATTGGATCAGGCAAGAAAAGCAGAGGAATATTACAATGCGCTTCGTACCAATATACAATTGAGCGGAAATAACTTAAAAGTTATTTCAATCACATCGGTAAAACCAGGGGAAGGGAAGTCAACTACTTCCACCAATATTGCTTGGGCTTTTGCGCGTGCTGGATATAAGACGCTTTTAATTGACGCTGATATTCGTAATTCTGTCATGTCAGGTGTTTTTAAGTCGCGTGAAAAGATTACGGGATTAACAGAATTCTTATCTGGAACAACAGATTTATCACAAGGGTTATGTGATACGAATGTGGAAAATTTGTTTGTCATTCAAGCTGGTTCCGTTTCTCCAAATCCAACAGCTTTATTGCAAAGTGAGAATTTTAAGACTATGCTTGACACTTTGCGCAAGTACTTCGATTATATTATTGTGGACACCGCTCCTATTGGAGTTGTGATTGATGCGGCTATCATCACTCAGAAATGTGATGCTTCGATTTTGGTGACTGCAGCTGGTGAAACAAATCGTCGTGATGTCCAAAAAGCTAAAGAACAACTCGAACAAACAAGCAAACCATTCTTAGGAATTGTATTAAATAAATTGAATACCTCGACTGAGAAATATGGATCATATGGAGCTTATGGCTCTTACGGAAAAAATAAGAGATAGCTTAGGGAAGATATTATGGAAGAAAAGGGATTGAAGATTACTTTGGCGGTAATCCAGAGTTTTCTTGTCATTTTATTAGCTTATTTACTTAGTTTTGTTAGAGAAACAGAGATTGTGAATACCTCTATTATCATATTGGCCATTCTGCATTTTGTTGTTTTTTACATCAGTGATTATGGGCATGATTTTTTTAAAAGGGGTTATTTGATTGAGTTTCTCAGCACTATAAAATATATCGTTTTCTTTGCTTTAGCCATCAGTATTTCAAACTTCTTTTTAGAAGATCGTTTTAGTATCTCTAGACGAGGCATGATTTATTTTTTGACAATACATTCTATTTTGTTGTATTTGTTGAATCTGTGCATTAAACGCTATAGGAGACGTATCTTTCCAAGTTTTAAGGGGAGTAAAAAGATATTCTTGATAACAGCAACCTCCAGAGTTGAGAAAGTTGTGGATAGACTGATAGAGTCGGGAGACATTTTTTGGGAATTGGTGGCGGTCAGTGTTTTGGATCAGCCTAATTTTCAGCATGCATCCGTAACCGTTGTACCTGCAGAGAACATTTTAGACTTTGCTACCCATGAAGTTGTTGATGAAGTTTTTATCAATTTACCAAGTGAAGAGTATGACATCGGGGAGTTCATCTCTCTTTTTGAAACGATGGGAATTGACGTGACAGTCAACCTGAATGCTTTCAATAATTATCTAGGTAGCGATAAAAAGATTCGCGGAATGGCAGGCTTGAATGTCATTACATTTTCTACAAAATTTTATAAGACAAGCCACGTCATTGCTAAACGTTTCATTGATATCATAGGTTCGATTATCGGACTACTTATTTGTGGATTGGTGAGTATTGTTTTGGTTCCGATGATTCGAAAAGATGGCGGACCCGCTATTTTTTCTCAAACTCGTATCGGAAAAAATGGTCGACATTTCACTTTTTATAAATTTAGATCTATGTGCGTGGATGCTGAGAAAAAGAAACAAGAGCTCCTTGCACAAAATACCATGCAAGGTGGTATGTTTAAAGTTGATGATGATCCTCGTATAACAAAGATAGGGAGATTTATCCGTAAGACTAGTCTAGATGAACTCCCTCAGTTTTGGAATGTTTTAATGGGAGATATGAGTTTGGTTGGGACACGTCCCCCAACAGTTGATGAGTATGAAAAATATACTCCTGAACAGAAACGTCGTCTTAGTTTTAAGCCTGGAATTACTGGTCTATGGCAGGTGAGTGGTCGTAGTAAAATCACGGACTTTAATGATGTTGTCAAGTTGGACGTGGCCTATATTGATGATTGGACCATCTGGAAAGATATTGAAATTTTATTGAAGACCGTTAAAGTTGTATTTATGAGAGATGGGGCGAAATAGTTCATATGAATGAGAGAATTCAAATATTAGGAATTACTATAGATCCATTAACGATGAAAGAAACAGTGGATGCTGTTGAACAGTATGTTTTAAAGAAACACCCTTTGCACCTGATGGGAGTTAACGCGGATAAAATTAATCAGTGCTATGAAGATGAGAAAATCAAAAAAATCGTTAATGAATCAGGAATAATTAATGCCGACGGTGCTTCAGTAGTTTTAGCGAGTAAGTTTTTAGGAGCGCCTGTCCCTGAACGAGTAGCTGGTATAGATTTGATGCAAAATTTGCTAGAGTTATCAAATAAAAAAGGATACTCAGTTTACTTTTTTGGAGCCAAAGAAGTAATTTTGCAGGATATGCTAAAAGCTTTTAAACAAAGATATCCTGATCTTGATGTTGTTGGTTATAGAAATGGATATTTTTCACCTGAAGATGAAGAAAAGATTCAGGAAGATATTAAAGATAGAAAACCAGATTTTGTGTTCGTAGGGATTACTTCTCCTAAGAAAGAATATATTATCCAATCATTCATGGATAATGGAATTAATGCTGTTTTTATGGGAGTTGGTGGCAGTTTTGATGTATTATCAGGACACATCAAACGAGCTCCATTATGGATGCAAAAATTGAATCTGGAATGGTTATTCCGTGTAGCTAATGAACCTAAACGTCTCTTTAAGCGTTATTTTGTAGGGAATGTTACTTTTATTAAGCGAGTTTTAGATGAGAAACGGAAATCAAAAAAATAATATTCTACATATTTCTCGTACAATGGATATTGGTGGTGCGGAACGAATTGTCTACCAGTTGAGTACTGATTTAAAAGATGAGTTTGACAGTGTCCATGTCGCTTCAACAGGTGGACTATGGGAGAGCGAACTTTTATCAAAAGGAGTTCAACATCATAAAATTTTAGATGTTGATAGCAAGAATCCCCTAACTATAGTAAAAATCCTTTCAAGTTTGTATAGAATTATCAAAAATAACGATATTACCATTGTTCACACCCATCATCGGATGGCTGCCTTTTATATTCGCTTGTTGAAAATCATTAATCCTAAGTTAATACATGTTTACACTGCTCATAATGTATTTAAAAATAAATTGACATTATACAAATCTGCCTTAAAAAATGCGTATTGTGTAGCTGTGGGTAAAGCGGTTAATGATAATTTGAAACATGATGTAGGAATCAGTGATAGTACAGTAATCTATAATGGGGTTGTTTTTGAAAAAACTGATAAGCTAGTTGATGAGGTAATCGGAAATACAGGAATTAAGGTCGGTTGTGTCGCAAGATTATCAGAGCAAAAAGGATTGACCTACCTAATTGATGCGATGTCTTTAGTGAAACACAGGGATATTACGTTGTTCATTGTCGGAGATGGAGAGCTTCGAGATGAGCTTGAAAACAAGGTGAAACAATTAAATCTTCAAAAATCAGTGATGTTTTTGGGTTATCGAAAAGATGTTGTTGAATGTATCAATAGTTTTGATTACTTAGTGTCATCATCTTTATATGAGGGGTTGGCTCTAAATGTAATTGAAGCATTTATGAATGGGAAAACGATGGTTGCATCAGATATTCCAGGAATAAATGAAGTAGTCAATAACAAAAATGGGATTCTTGTTCCTGTTAAGGATGATGTTGCCTTAGCGAGAGCGATTGAAAAGCTTGCGACTGACAAAAAACTTAGAGAAAAACTCGCTTATCAAGCAAAAAAAGACTATGAGACAAAATTTAATTATTCCTTGTTTTTGGATAATTATCGGAGACTTTATAGAAAATTAATGGGAGAATCAAAATGAAAAAAGTCATGTTGGTTTTTGGGACACGTCCAGAAGCTATTAAAATGTGTCCTTTAGTAAATGAACTGAAACAAAATGATTCAATCAAGACACTTGTGTGTGTAACTGGTCAACATAAGGAAATGTTAGAGCAGGTTTTAGAGGTGTTCAAGGTTGTCCCAGATTATGATTTGGGTATCATGAAAGCAAATCAAACCCTATTTACCATTACGACTAGTATCTTGGATAAGATTCAGGCGGTTCTAGAGAAAGAAAAACCAGATCTTGTTCTTGTTCATGGAGATACGACAACAACATTTGCGACAGCTTTAGCAGCATTTTATATGGGAATCAAAGTGGGACACGTCGAAGCAGGTCTCAGAACCTATAATCTCCAAAGTCCATTTCCAGAGGAATTCAATCGCCAGACAACTTCTATCATTGCCGACTATCATTTTGCGCCGACTGAAGTTGCGAAGGAAAATCTACTAAGAGAGGACAGAAAAAATATCTTTGTGACGGGAAATACAGTCATTGATGCTTTGAAGACGACTGTTCAAGATAACTACTATCACTCAATTTTAGAATGGGCAAAGGGTAGTAAGTTAATTATGCTAACGGCTCATCGACGAGAAAATCTTGGGAAACCGATGGAAAACATGTTTAATGCTGTTAATCGAATTTTAGACGAATTCGAAGATGTAAAAGTTGTATATCCCATCCATAAAAATCCTAAGGTTCGAGAGTTGGCAAGTAAAGTTTTTGGCGATAATGAGCGAATGAAGATCATTGAACCGTTAGAGGTGATTGATTTCCATAATTTTATGAATCAAAGCTATATGATTTTGACAGATTCAGGTGGAGTGCAGGAAGAAGCACCATCCCTAGGAAAACCAGTTTTGGTCATGCGTGACACAACAGAGCGACCAGAGGGGATTGCTGCTGGAACATTGAAATTAGTCGGTACGGAAGAAGAAAATATTTATACGAATTTCAAGCTTCTTTTAGAAAATGAAGAAGAATATAACAAGATGAGCAAAGCTAGTAATCCTTATGGAGATGGTAAAGCGTGTAAACGAGTTGTTGATATCATTTTGGAAGTATAAAAATAATTCAATTATAAATGAGGAAAGAATAAATTAGATTGATGACAAAAAGAGAAATATATATAATCTGTGTGTTGCTGGCATATTTTCTACCCAGCTTTTTCACAGTCGTATCAATGGCGACTTTATTTGCTTTGCTTTCTACTTTAGTTAAGCTATTTGTGACTTTTTATTATATTCCCAAAGTTCTTTTACAGCATAAAGTAACACTGATTGATATTCTAGTTGTTCTATTTTTATTTTTTCAAGCATTTGCAGCTTTTCAAAGCCAAACGTTGTACCTTAACTACGTTGGAGGTCAGTTTTTCCTTTTAGGACTATATTCATTTTTGAAACACTTTTTATTGTTGGATTGTAAAACAACAATAAAAAGCCTCTTTTTAACCTTTATCTTGTTTTTGTGTGTTCAAGTAATAACTCAATTGCTTTTTCCGGTCGGTTTCGATTCTTTGCACCCTACAGGAGATAATAGACTTTACTTTTTAGGAAGGAAGAACATAGCTACCCCGTATATCATTGTTGGATTAGGTAGTTTTTACTTATTAAATAAAAAAATGAATGAGTTTATATCACTAAAGGAAATTATTTTTTTAGGATTGTTCGGAATTTTATCATTTTTAACACAGTCCAGTACAGCAATTATCTGCTATATTTTCTTTATTTTCATACGTCTGTTGGGATTAAAGGAAAATATAGGAAAACTGTATTCTTTAGTCAGTATGGCTGCATATGTTTGTTTTTCTCTTTCTATAATCTTTTCACAAAGTACAATTTTATCAACTTTTACAGCGATTTTTTCCAAAAATGCAACTTTTTCAGGACGTATCAATATTTGGCAATTAGCGATTCGTATTTTTGAAGAGAATTTTTGGTTTGGACGAGGGCTCAACGTTAATTTTAATGCTTGGACAAATGGGATTATCGTTAATTCAGCACATAATACCTTGCTAGATATACTTGCTCGAACTGGTATATTTCCAGGTGTTTTATTTATAGTGCTTCTTATGAATCTGTTTCTTGGAAAATATAGAATAGAATCAAAAACACTGTTGGCTATGTTAGCCTCATTTATGATTTATATCACAATGGAGACTTCATCTGTTGGCATTTTGCTGTTAATTATTGTTCTTTGTGTATATTGGCCACGTGGAGAGGAGAAGTTGCATGAGCAAGTTACTTAATGCCATCTATTATCGACTATTTAGATTATATAAAAAAATTTATCTACAAGTTTTTAGTAAAAAAACGGTTGACATTTTGGGTGAAAAGGCCAATTTAGAAAATGAACTAATTGTTTCGTTTACAACAATTCCAAGTCGTCTTAATTATTTACCAAGTATGATTAAAAGTATTTTCAATCAGACAATTATCCCTAACCGTTTTATTATGTATGTTTATAAAGATGAATTTGAAGGCATTAATTTGGAGAGTATTCTAGAACTTGAAATCAAAAATGGTTTGGAAATTGTCTATGTGGATGAGAATCTTCGTTCACACAAAAAATATTATTATGCTATGAAAGATAATCCGAACAGTATAGTTGTTCTAGTTGATGACGATATTATTTATCCTCGAAATACTATAAAGAAACTGATTGCGTCCTATAGAATTTATCCACAGTGTGTTTCGGCAATGCGATGTCATCGAATTAAGTTGTTTTCTGATGGAAGTTTATATCCATATAATCAATGGGAATATGAAATATCAGGAGCTACTATACCATCGTATTTAAATTTTTTTACTAGCGGGGGTGGGACATTATTTCCTCCATGTACTCGCAATGAGGATCTTTTTAATAAAAAAAATATCAGGGAACTCAGTTTTCTAGCTGATGATGTATGGTTGAATTTTTTAGTAGTTAAAAATGGAATTAAAACAGTAAAAGCGACACGATATAAAGGGACACCATTAACTATAGATGACAATCCTGAGGAGAGTTTGGTATATTTGAATGCCGTATATGATAACAACAATGATAAATGTATTAGAAATATGGTTGAATATTATCAAATTAATTTTACAGAGGCTAAATAATGAATGTTGAAAAAAATTTGAAACGTGGAATTTTCTATACTGCAATAGGGAAGTATTCGAATGTAGTTATTCAATTACTTGTAACAGCAATTCTTAGTCGGATTATCTCACCTGTAGAATATGGTATCGTAGCAGTAGTAAATGTATTTCTTTTATTTTTTCAAATGTTAGCAGATTCAGGAATAGGACCTGCTATTGTTCAAAATAAAGAACTGAATAAGTCAGATTTAATCAGCATTTTCTCATTAACGATTTATAGTGGAATCGTACTTTCTTGTATTTTTGCTTTACTAGGATATCCTATGGGGGTGTTATACGGCGAAACTATTTATGTTAGTTTATTTCCGCTTTTAGGTCTTTGTGTTTTATTTTATACCATTACAATTGTACCGCAAGCTATTCTAATGAAAACGATGAACTTTAAAATAGTTAATTTTCTAACTGTTTTTTCTAACATTATTAGTGGCTTGGTGGGCGTTATTTTAGCGGTATCACATTTTGGTGTCTATTCTCTAATTTTTTCTAATATTGTAAAAGCAATGGTTTTATTTGTCGCTTTATATTCTAAAGCAAAGATAAATTTCTATTGGAAAGTTTCAAAAAGTTCTGTTGGTAAAATTTTTGAGTTTTCAAAATTCCAATTTTTATTTAATTTTTGGAATTATTACCAAGTTTATGACTTGACTCAGGCTTTGTTACAGCAGGGAGTAGATGTTCGGGAAATTTATCTAAATGTAGGGAAGCCTTTCGTTGAGAAATCTTTGATAGAATCTAAGGAGGCACATTCGCTGAAGGATTATCTTTCAAT
>ENA-OWLX01000955-OWLX01000955.1-metagenome-genome-assembly--contig:-NODE-955-length-11007-cov-17.721512_pt1 | contig 11007 bp, 7 predicted proteins | sample MGYA00245351_ERZ651106 | MGnify/ENA primary metagenome ERZ651106 (study PRJEB26857, sample SAMEA4031768) | metagenome | biome: human; feature: oral; material: saliva | place: Philippines | collected 2014... | reverse complement strand
GCCACTTAGGATCCATTGTCATCAAAACAGGTCTATCCTTTAGAATCTGCTCCTGCGCCTGTATTGCAAGCTTATCAATGTCCTCAGAATTGGTTGCGACACCCATTTGATCGAGAATGCCATCCGTTACGCTTGAGCTATATGACATGAAGTTGTTAGGTCCACCTGTTCTGAAGAACTGATTCAAGAAGTATACTGGGCTTCCTGCTGGGGACGGATGCTGTGCATATACCAGGATGTCAAAGTCTCTAGCCTTTGTAACCTTTGATATATCATCTACAACCTCTACTGTTACCTTGATTCCAAGCTTTTCTAGCTCTGAAGCAATTGTCTGGCTGACCTTTGGAAGATCTGCCTTTGAGCTATATGTCTTGATAGAAAGGGCTAGCTCCTTGCCATCCTTTGTTCTGTACTTCTGTCCGTTTTCGAGCTTCCATCCAGAGTTATCTAGAAGAGCCTTTGCTTCGTTTATATTATATGTAGCTGCTATCTTTGCATCAAAGCTATTATATCCAGCAAAAAGTCCTGTTGGAATTGTTCCGCCATCTAGAGTCTTTTTGATAGCCTCTCTATCGATACCCTTGTCGATAGCTTCTCTTACAGCTGGATCTTTAAGAATATCATTTTCTAGATTTAGGAATGTATAGTACTGATATGCAGCATCAAAGTCTATTACATTCTTCTTTTTGTCCTTTAGTTCCTTAGCAATATCACCTGTGAGTCCGAATGCTAGATCAACCTCTCCTGACTCGTATGCTAGCTTAAGTGCATTGATGTCCTTGAAAGCCTTAATCTTTACAGTTGCAGGTCTCTCACTTGCATCTGGATAGTTTTCGTTAGGCTCTAGAGTAACTTCGCTCTGTGCCTTTAGCTCTTTAATCTTGAATGGACCTGTAAATACATACTTATCGCCATCCTTCTTATATACAACATTAGTCCACTCACCTAGAATTGACTTTAGGTCAGTAGTTGCTCTTTCTGTCTTCGCAGTCAAAGTGTAATCTCCTGTTGCCTCAAACTTGATTACGCCAGCTGAAGCGTTTGAAAGCTTATTCTTTTCCTGAATCTCATTTAGACAAGCAGCTAGTGCCTTAGCATCAACCTTGCTTCCATCGGCAAATTTTGCGTCCTTTTTCATTGTGATTACCCACTCTGTGTCGCTCTTTGCCTCTAGCTTATCCACGAATCTTGACTCCATGCTTCCATCTTCTTTCTGCATGAATACGTACTCAGAAATTCCGTGGCTTGTAATCGACCATGCATTTCCGCCATCAAGTGGATTATCATCTGTGATTACCCATGTCTGACCGACAGTTACAGCATTGTCGCTACCTCCCTGTCCGCATGCAGTTACAATGAAAACCATTGCAAACATCATGAAAATAGCTAAAAACCTTTTCTTCATATCTTCCTCTCTTTCCTAATACACGGTAGTGCGTCAATTTGCCGAATAAAAAAACCCGCTCAAAGGCAGGCGAATACAGCCCTTCCTTTATCCTCGTAAAATCCGGCGATATCGCAACGAAGCAGGTCTTCTGACTTAGGCATCTACACTCTTTACCTTCCCAGATTTATATCCAGTGGCTTACAAAGAGCTAAACCATCACAGCGACGGGATCGCGTAAGAATTACACTTACTTCCCTTTTAATCATAGTAATATGAACTCGCGTTGCTTGAATTATTCTTTTTACAAACTCGGTTTGTTATCTGTATTATATACAAAGGTGTGATTTTAATCAATATATTTCAAGCGTATATTAAATAGCTGCGTATTATGTTCGATGGTAGCTGTAGTTTATACATAAAAAAGAGCCCCAAAGGGGGGGGCGTTCAGTTAGGGATTTATGGAAATCATGTTTAACTGACAACCTTTAAGCGGACAAAAGAAATAACGGCCATACAAGAGTAGAAAAACTCCTGTGTGGTCGTTTTCTTTTGTTTTTGTTATCTCAGGTACCGAAATGGTATGTGAGCATATTTTCAGTCTTCATCTGAGACATCTTCTATTTCTTCATGTTCATTAATGTATTTGTCGATTTCTGCCATATCTGCAGTATGACGTGCTCTGTTTGTACATTGACCATTCCCGCGATAAATTTCCAAGACCTTATTTATGTTCTCTATAGAAAGTTCCTCTAAATGATCTTTGAAAAACCTCATAAAACAATCTGCATCATCGAATCCATTAAATGTTGGTATTGCTTTAGCCATGATAACAACAAATTCTGACAAATCAAAGTCATCGCATTCTTTTACAGTTTCATATATCCTATCGGAATATGAAGTTTCGTGAACACTCGTATTTTCCTTAAAATAGCTATATACACTTTTACTCTCACGAGGAAAGAAATTTCGATAGAAGATTAAGCCAAAAGGTTTGCTTAACACTCGTTTACTAATATAATCAAAGACTTCTTCATTTTCCCTTACTATATCCATTATTATTGGATATGACGTAATGATGGAAATAAGAGAAATCACTCTTGGTGAACTATCTCTTAGTGTATCTACACTAATCTTTGAGAAAATATCTACAATAGTATCTTCTTTAAATAAGCTATTATAACCATTTTTAATTGCATAATCTGTCATAGAAAATGCAAACGCATACAATCCATAAACATTTTTAATACATTCTTCTGCATCAGAAACCAATAACAAACGAATAAATGTTTTATAAGATTTTTTGAATGAATTATATGTCATTCGTTTTAAGTAATTTTCAACGATTGACTTCTTTATTGAATTATCCAGACCATTTTGAGTTATATGCGATATTGATTCGGCATATCTTTCCACATCGGCTTGAGCAATAGAAAACAAATCCATGATAAAAGGTGCTTTCACAGACAGAATATGGTCATACATAGAACATATAAGCATTCTTGCATGATAATCACTTGGAACAAAAAGGGTATTATCATTTACTTTTAAATGCGCACACTTATTTCTGCAATTTTTCAAATATTCTATGTCTTCGATAAATTTATCAAAATATAAAGGGCAATTATCCTTGAAAAATTGAACTACTTCATTTTCAACTTTAGAATACTTTTCATCATCTGCTATCATCGTATTGATTTCTTTTAACTTTTTATCTGCTTTTTTATCACCTTCGTTTGCCATAGTTTGAAGTTTTATAAACAAATCATAAATAACAAATGAGTAAAGCAAAACAATGGTAGCTCGATAGTTTTGACTATAATATGATTGAAGTATCTCTTTAAAATAATTTCGAGAGTCAGGATTATCAAACACTCTAAAATCTTTTTCATCAAACAGCATATTATTCACCATCCTTCTTTGTTCCGTAAAGAGCAGGGTCTTCAGCTACCATTAGTGGTTGACTTGTCTGTGGAATTTGATATATGAATCCTAAAGACGTACTTGTCCCAGAACGAACATCACCTGCATTCTCTTCAAAATTTTCAACCTGTTCCATTACCTTATTGAAAACTTCTGGACTATACTGTGGCGGATATCCATTCTTAACAAGACAAATCTTAATATCAAGTTTCAACTGATTTCTGACATTCTGGTTGTTAAGCCAATCTGCAAAGGAAGATTTAGTATCGATTATTTCTTTAACCTTCTTTGCAAGGCTTTTGCATTTGTCATTCACAACTACACCGTCAATTTCTTTATCAATTCCATACTCAAAGTTGTACTGGTCACGTAAAGCAATCAAAATATCATAGAACGCCTTTTCTTCAAAAGTTAATCCGATTTTACGGAAACTTTCTCTGTTTTCATTCATCTGACGTAGAATAGCAAGTGCCTGTTCAGTAGCAACCTTAATAATATCTTCAGATGCCTGTTCCTGTGTTGCTCCGGCCTCTTCTGCAGTAAGGTGATTACGTCTTTCATGGTATTCTGCTATTGTCTTCTCAAGCATCTCTTGGAATGTTTTAGCGGCAACCTGATTGACTTTACCATACTCTTTAATCCGCTTACGAAGCATTTTAATCAGAAGTTCAAGCTTTGTTGCAGGCATTTTTACATCCGACAACTTTTCGAAGTATTCAGGAGAGAAAATATCTTCTTCCTCGCCACTTTCAAGAACACTTTCAACCTGATTATATTTAAGTGCTTCTTCAACCATTTTAGAAACAGCACGATTCATCGTATCTGCATCTACATCACTTGTTCCACTCATCTTGCGAACAAATCCTGCAATAGCCATAAAGCACTGTGCAAGTGCAGACTCTTCCTCGCCAAGTTCACCAGAAGGCTGGCAGATATCAAAAGCTGTTCGCATTCTTTTTAAAGTCTGCAAGAAATATGTCTTGAATGATACCTTTCCCTTTTCGCTACTTAATTCCTGTGTTGATGAAAATACATACTCGGCTGCTTTCGCAAGCAACATATAACGCTCTACAGGGTCACATTCCAAATTGAGGAATGGTGCCAAGTCATAATCAATAAACAGAGTTTTGAGAACTTCAAGTTCTTCCCTAAAAATCATTGTAGCCTGTTCAACATCATCGGCAGTTGGTGCAACAGATGTATTACCACCGTAAACTTTCATGGCTTCACGCATATTGTCACGAATACCAATGTAGTCGATAATCATCCCGTGGTCTTTACCAGGGAATTTTCTGTTTACACGGCTAATAGTCTGAATAAGCAGATGTTTCTTTAAAGGCTTATCATTATACAGGAATGTAAGCGAAGGAACATCAAATCCTGTAATCCACATATCAACAACGATAACAATGCGAAAGTTTGATTTTTCCTGTTTGAACGATGCATCAAGTTCTTCTGAACGCTTGCCATTCTTAACACCACCAAGATAGTTGTACATCTCCGGTTCATCGTTACTTCCAACACTTGAAACCATAGCTATAAATGGCATAGGCTTTAATTTTTTTAATTCCTCATCAGTCACAACAACACCATCAGGCACTTTCTTTTCTTCAAACCATTCTGGATATTCATCCTTGAATTTAAGAAGAAGCGCATAGGCAATTGCTCTGCTTGAACATACAACCATAGCTTTCTGGGTTCTGTCAGGGTCTTGGTCACAAGCAGAAACATAGTGGTCATGGATATCAGCAGCAAGTCTTTCAAGTCTTGATGGTTCACCAAGGATAACCTCCATAGAACTCATTGCACGTTTGCTTGCCTCAATATCATCATATGTGGCACCATCATCGGCACATTTTTTATAGTAGTTTTCAATCTCTGTTACCTTTTCTTTATCAAGTAACACCTTGGCAATACGTGGGTGATACTTGATAGGCACAGTAAGTCCATCGGCAACAGCCTGATCCATTGTGTAGCGATCAATTTCTTCACCGAAGGTCTGATAGGTTTCTGCTATTGGTGTACCTGTAAAGCCTACAAATGTAGCCTGTGGAAATGCCTCTTTTAAGACCTTTGCATAAGGTTTGGACACCATAGCTTTCATATTTTCATCAGCATCTTTGCTGAACTGAATCTTTTTTGAATGTTCGAGCTGTGTTCTGTGAGCCTCGTCAGAAAAACATATAATATTCTTACGATCATTGATAAGACCAATTTTGTCATCTTCTCTATCGCAAAACTTTTGGATTGTACAGATATAAAATCCACCGCTTTGTCTTGCACCGAGTTCTTCTCTTAATTGTTTTCTATTCTTAACAACAGATACTTCGCCAAGGTTCAAGAACTCTTTACTCTTTGTGAAAAGTTTTGCCCCTTGTTTTTGTAATTCTTCTCTGTCAACAATAAGAATAATCGTTGGTGAACCGATAGCGGGGATATCCGTACAACGAAGTGCAAGCTGGCGTGTAAGGAAAGCCATTGTATATGTTTTCCCACACCCAGTTGCACCAAAATATGTACCACCCTTACCAGTTCCATCAACGATGGAATTCACAATACTTTGTTTCAATAGCTTGGATGCAAAGAACTGTGGATATCGGCAAACAATTTCAACTTCTTCGTGGTCGTAAATCGTATCCTGAAAGTAAATATAATCTCGGAACAGTTCTAGGAAACGAGTAGGACTATAAACACCTTTAATCATCGTTTCTGTTTCTGCAAATGGTAAAGTTGATACCCCATCACCGTCATTTACTCTACGCCAAGCATAGAAATGTTCATAAGGAGTGCGAACCGTACCAAGCCTTGTCTTTACTCCATCAGAAATGCAAGCAAGTGGGCAGTAGTGTAAAAGGTGTGGAATATCTCGCCAATAACGAATATTTATCTGTTCCCACGCATCAAATACTGTTGCATGGGTATCTCCCGGATTTTTCAGTTCAATTACGCAAAGAGGCATACCATTTACAAACAGCAGTACATCAGGTCTTCGAATTTCCTTTTGTCCGTTATTTATGTATTCAACAGTAAATTGATTCACCACTCTGAAAATGTTATTATCAGGGTTTTCAAAGTCAATTAAGTTTACCATTCTTGCAAGTCCGTTTTGTGGTGTGAACTGAACACCATCTACCATCCAGCCATATACTTTGTGGAGTGCGGCAAAGTCGCTTTCAGCACCAACAAGACGAACATTATCAAAAATCTGTGTGACTTCATCATCAATCAGGTCTTTATTTGTCTTTGAAATGAATATCTTGAAATCATCTGCAATCAGTACATCATTTTTTGTGACACGATTTATTTTGTTGCCCACAAGATAGTTCCAGCCTTCTTTTTCAAGAAAGCCGATGAAGGCATATTCAAAATCAGACTCACAAAAATGACCATTATAGTCTTTTAGCTTAGCCACAAACTATGCCTCCTTTCTTGCCTCTTCGATAGAGCCTTTTATCAAAATAGGACAGATATCTTTGATTTGTGCTTTGAGTTTTTCATTGATTTCTTTTCGCTCATTATACGCATGGAATATTTCAACTATAGATTTCTGTATTTCGTGACTAGGAACTGGAATTTCAATTTCATAAAATCTATCCATATCTAAATTAGTTCTTATACTTGCATCACTCATAAACCAGCCAAGTCGATCAACTTCTTTTCTTAAGAACCACATCATAATATATTCAGGAATAATCGAATTATCTTTTGGTTCAAGTACAGTATATGCAGGAGAAATAATAATAGGTTCCTGTCCATTGAATAACGCAATACGTATGCATTTATCACGTCCAGTTTGCATACCTGAAAATGCAAATTGTCCGTCATCAACCATCTTATATTTCTTTAAATCCACACCATTCACATTCGCAACAGAAGGCATAAACTGTTTTGTTATGTTAATTCCCATAACTTCTTGAATTCCTTTATCATTACGACAATCAACTTCTCTTAGCAAACTACCAACATTTCTCTTAATTGATGTATGTTTATAGTTTTCTATAATAGCATCACAAGTCAGTTTCAAATCCTCTAAGCCACGCTCATAGCATTCCTGATTTGATACCATGGCATTGTAGATATCCACATACTTCTGCTGAATATCGAGAGGCGGCAATTCTATATCAACATTTATGAATTCCTTCCATGCCATTCCATCTCGAACTGAACTATCCGTGTTAAACCAAAAGTATCTATCTCTTTCATTTGACTTCAAATATAGAAAAAAGTAATCACTTAGCAGTTCATCATTTTCTTTAAATCTAAACACAAAATAAGCTGGACTAACTACTTTGTCTTTTCCCGAATGATTATATGCTATTGGCAAAACAACATCTCTGCCTACGTGCATTAAATTACAAGCAAAATAATGAGGTGGAACTATTTTATATTTGCTTGTATCTGATCCAACTTGATTTGATGGTTCGAAAAATTCTTTATCTTTATTTACACCGGAGACATCATCATTTGTTAGTTTTGGAATATTACAGCGTTTTGAATACAATTCAATATATTTACCAAGTTTTATCTTATTCAATGCCATAACCAATCCCCCTAAATGCGTCCTCCAACATCTGCTGGGATTTCTTTTCTGCTTTCATAATATCTTGCATTTCTGCCTGAATACGTGACATTTCCTTCTCATAGTCAATATCCAAATCATGGTCAATAAACTCAATATACTTGCTTGGTGTTAATGCCCACCCTTTACTTTCGATTTCCTTGATACCAACACTACGATAAAGTTCTGGCATTTCATAATTTGTTCCGTCTGTGCCTTCATTCTGCCAAGTATGATAAATTGAAGATGCTCTTTCAATTTGACCAGTAAGGTTAATTGTTATGTCATCAGTACCCATGGAATCATTTGAAGATAGAAATACTTTCTTTTTATTCTGACGCTTTACAGGGTTTTCAGTCCAAGTACGCAAGTCCATGAATAGAATCTCGTGTTCACGGTTACGAAGATTTCTACCATGATAGTTACCACCTTTTTTATTCTGATTAAGAATCCATAAAGTAACACTGATGTCAGTAGTAATAAACAATTCTCTTGGAAGAACGATAATAGCCTCAACCTTATCATTTTTAATAAGTCTTTTTCTGATTTCCAAAGTATCACTATCGTTGAGTGCTCCATTAGCAAGCAGGAATCCTGCAACACCATTTAACTTTTTAAGATGAGAAAGCATATGTAAAATCCACGCATAGTTAGCATTGCTTTCCGGCGGTGTTACATAGTCTGCCCAACGAGCATCATTCTGCAAGTTTTCATCATACCAGCCTTTAAGATTGAAAGGTGGATTTGCCATAATATAATCAAAATACAAACCTTTATGCAAATCGTTAGAGAATGAAGAATCACTCATATCACCAAGATGATGATTGATACCACGAAGTGCAAGGTTCATTTTTGCAAGACGATAAGTAGCTGCTTCTTTTTCTTGTCCATAAACATTTACACTGGATATGTTTCCTTGCTTCGATTTCACAAGTTCAGCAGACTGGATAAACATACCACCGGAACCACAAGCCGGATCATATAAAGTTCCGTCATAAGGTTCAATCATAGATGCAATAAGCTGAACAACATCATGAGGCGTATAGAATTCACCTTCTTCTTTTGTAGCATTAACTGCAAATTCCTGAAGGAAGTATTCATACACATGACCGATAAGGTCTTTTTCTTCACCAAAAGCCTTGTGGCTGATTTTATTAACTTCATCTACAAGTTTCTTAATGTCATTTGCACCAAGGTTACGAGAAGTGAATGTACCTTCAATAAAGCATCCTTTTAAATCTTTGGAACTAGTTGCAATGCTGTGAAGCGCAGTATCGAGAGCAACATTAAGACTTGGTGCAGGTGTGTTTATGATTGTTGACCAACGAGCCTCAACATTAAGATTGTATGTTCCGTCAGCAAATGTAGCATCATCAAAGAATGCTGCTCTTATATCTTCGTCATCTGGGTCAAGACCTTGTTCTATTAAAGTCTGACGCAAGTTTTCAATTCCGTCTTCGTACTTCTCACCAATGAATCGAAGGAATACGAGTGTAAGCATCATGTCTCTCTTTTCAAAGAATGAGCCTGAATTTCTTGCTGCACGTAAAATATCACGGCAGTTAAATAAAATATTGTCTATGTTCAAAGCTTTATCAGCAGCTTTTTTTTTAGCTTTCTTAGCCATATTATTTATCATCCTTTCCAGTGTTTATCCATTGTTCTTCTAACGCACTGAAGTCGAGGTTATGTGTTTCGCAAAACTCCATAATTTTTTTCATAGCTGACATATTAGGTTTGCTTTTTCCACCTTCCCAACGATTGATTGAGGAAAATGAAACGCCTAATTCTCGCCCGAATGCTTCCTGTGATAAGAAACATTTCTGACGGATTTTCTTGATTTCTTCTGAATAAGTCATATTTCAATCTCCTTTATAAGCTATACATCAATGATATAGCATTATTATAGCACATAATTTTGTAAGGAAAAATTGTTTCTTAAAAGATAAGAATATGTCCTTTCACTATTAGGAAAGATAAAGGAGCGAAAACATGATTTATGAAAACATATCAGAAGAATTAAAACGAAAGAGATTTTCTGCCTATGGAAATACTAGCAGAACGATGGAGAAAAACCAACTAAACCACCATACAGTGCAAAGACTGGTCAAAAAGTAAATCTTCATAATCAAAAGCTACTTTCTACATTTGATGAAGCCATATCAAAGTTAGATGGTTTTGACGGAATAGGAATAAAGCTAGTTGATGGCCTTCTTGAAATAGATCTAGATAACTGCATTTCAAGCGGAGTTATTGATGAAAGGGCTAAGGAAATAATTAAGCAATTTCCAAATGCCTACATTGAGTACAGCCCAAATGCTAATGGCTTTCATATTTTGATGAAATACACAGGTATCTATGACAAGAAAAACTACTACATCAAACATGATGGGATTGAGTTTACAGTGCATTATCTACAACCAAATATTTAACAATAACAGGAAATGTTTATCAGAAATGTTACCTTGCACTCGAGGGTGCTGGACTTAAATGGCTACTGGAAACTCATATGAAAAAGGATAAGGCTGATATATCAAATTTGTCCTTATCAAGCGCAGTTTCCTATCTGAGTGACGAATCTGTTACCCAAAAAGCATCAAATGCAGCCAATAGTGAAGTGTTCAAAAACTATGGGCTGGAGATATTTCAGATTACACTCACACAGTGAAGCAGATGCAACCTTATGTTCAATGCTCGCTTTCTACTGCAGTGGCAATAGAAAGCCGATGGATAGACCATTTAGAAACTCTGCTCTATATAGATCAAAGTGGGATGAATATCGTGGAACTGATACTTATGGAGATATCACAAACAAAAATGCTATCTCAAAATCAAAAACTTTCTATACTTCAATTCAAAAATTAAGTGCTTATGACGACTTTGACGATAAGATTCACGTAGAACAATCTTAAAAAGTAGAAGGCTCAAGGACAAAGAAACAAACTATTTGGATACAATGGAACTACATCGGAGTAGTTGATACCAACAAGAATACAGCAAAAACGGCATAACTAGTATTTCTACTAAATTATGCCGTTTTATTTATACTGAATTAGTTACCTAGCAAAGCTTCTAATTAGAATTTTATTATTTTAAGTTTATCCTTATCAGTCGCGTGGCACAACCAATATCCTTATTGCAT
>ENA-OWLX01000952-OWLX01000952.1-metagenome-genome-assembly--contig:-NODE-952-length-11015-cov-14.195255_pt1 | contig 11015 bp, 9 predicted proteins | sample MGYA00245351_ERZ651106 | MGnify/ENA primary metagenome ERZ651106 (study PRJEB26857, sample SAMEA4031768) | metagenome | biome: human; feature: oral; material: saliva | place: Philippines | collected 2014... | reverse complement strand
TCTCGATATTCAGAAATAATTGTATGGTAATTAGAAATCAAATCTTCAAATTTAGTAATTTCTGATTTTTGAGTATCATTATTCTTTCCAAATTGAGATAATGATTTTGATGCAGAATCATTTATATTTTCTACAATTTTAGCAGTTTCTTCATATTGATCTTTTAAAGTTTTTTCTTCAGAAGGTTTGGGTGTATCTTTACTTCTACTTGTACTTTCAACTTCTCCTTTCATCTTCATATTAGCACCACCAACACCCCAAATATATACCTCTAAATCATCTAACTGAGTAAATATATCTTTGTTCAATTCTAATCTATTACCTGCTGCATTACACATCCTTAATATATCTGTTGACTTTGTTTCCATTACTTTCTTCTTATTAGCATCTATTATCTTTGCTATCTCTGTATTTTGAGTCAGTAAGGTTTCTTTTTGTTTGCCTTCTGCTATCCTTTGTTCCGCTTCTTGATTCTTCAGATCATTTTCTAATTCTTTTTCCTTTAATTTTGTTTGTGTCTTCATAAGCTTACTTTTAGTCATAGCTAAATCTAATTTACTTTGATTTTCTGCAGGTATCAGTCGTTTCATTGCGGATACTTTATAAAAATCAATAATAAACGGGAGGCTTATCATTGAAAAACTTAAAACTACTTAGAGAAAAAGCAAATATGACTCAATTCGAACTTGCCAAATACCTCCATGTTACCCAACAAACTGTAAACAGATATGAACTGGGCGAGAGCGAAAGCTCTTATGAGGTTTTAAATAATATCAAAAATATATTCAATGTTTCCCCGGAATATTTGATCGATGACAGCAGTGACTTGGATGAATATCATATTGACAATAAAATATTGCTTGATAAAAAAGAAGAAAACTGGATAGACCTTTTCAGAAAACTGGATGATAATTCAAAGGTTCTTGTGATCAAACTTTGCCAAAGACTCTCCCCATCGAATGATAAATGATCTTTTTGTATCTACACACCGATTACACAAAAAAGCCGCTTTTATTAAAAGCGACTTTTTTTCTATCTTCTTACTACTATTTGATTCCCTGTGATCTGATATAAGAAAGTATCTAGGAAGAGTCTGTATTTATCCTCCTTAACACTTTGTTATTTCATATATGTAGCATTAAATCATGTCATCTTACACCATTAATACAACTTCGCACCTGCCGGTATATGATTATTTACCATCAAAAGATTAAGTTCTTCTTCATCTCCACGCTTATTTATAGCTGAAAGCAGCATACCGCAGGACTCTATACCCATCATAGGTCTCGGAGGGAGGTTGGTGATAGCGATCAATGTCTTTCCGATCAACTCCTCAGGCTCATAGAAAGCATGAATTCCGCTAAGTATAGTTCTGTCTTTTCCCGAACCGTCATCCAAAGTAAACTGTAAAAGTTTCTTTGACTTAGGTACCGCTACACAATCTTTTACCTTAACAGCTCTAAAATCGGACTTGGTGAAAGTCTCGAAATCAACCTCATCTTGAAGATACTCTTCTATCTTAACATTTTTAAAATCTATTTTTTCATTAGGTGTAAAGAATCCGTTCTCAGTTTCCTTTGCTTCTTCCTCGGCACTTTCCTCTGCATTTGACTTACCGAGAGTCTTCATAGTAGGGAATAAAAGCACATCCCTTATAGATGATGAATTGGTAAGAAGCATTACAAGTCTGTCTATTCCGTATCCTATACCGCCTGTAGGAGGCATACCTATCTCAAGTGAATTAAGGAAGTCTTCATCTGTATGATTCGCTTCTTCGTCTCCTGCCGCAAATGCCTCTTCCTGTGCTCTGAAACGCTCTCTTTGGTCTATAGGATCGTTTAACTCCGAGTAGGCATTTGCCATTTCTCTACCGTAAATAAAGAGCTCGAAACGCTCAACAAGTCTCTCGTCCTCAGGCTTTTTCTTAGTCAAAGGTGAGACCTCTATAGGATGATCCATTACGAATGTGGGCTGTATAAGATGCTTTTCGGCAAATTCTTCAAAGAAAAGACTTATAATATCGCCTCTTTTATGTCTGTCCTCAAACTGAACATGATGCTCTTTGGCTACAGCCTTAGCCTCTTCATCGGTATTTATCAGGTTAAAGTCTACATTTGCATATTCTTTTACCGCATCTATCATGGTAATTCTCTTGAATGGCTTGCCTAAGTCTATCATACTCTCGGCATAAGGTATCGTAGTGATTTTACAAACCTCCATCGCAAGATATCTAAAGAGCCTTTCTGTAAGATCCATCATACCGTGATAATCGGTAAATGCCTGATATAATTCCATCAAAGTGAATTCCGGATTATGTCTGGTATCTATTCCCTCGTTTCTGAAAACTCTTCCAATCTCGTAAACCTTTTCCAGACCTCCGACTATAAGTCTTTTTAAGTATAACTCAAGTGAGATCCTAAGTTTTACGTCTTCATTAAGGGCATTATAATGAGTATTAAAAGGTCTTGCCGCAGCTCCTCCGGCATTAGATACCAGCATAGGAGTTTCTACTTCTATAAAGCCTTCGTTATCAAGAAACTTTCTTATCTCAGTTATTATCTTGGATCTTTTGATAAATGTATCCCTGACATCCTCATTTACTATCAAATCCACATATCTTTGTCTGTATCTTGTATCCGTATCTGTAAGTCCGTGGAATTTTTCAGGCAACGGTTTTAAACTCTTGCTTAAAAGCTCCACTTTATCGGCATGTATACTGATTTCTCCGGTCTTTGTCTTAAATACTTTACCTACAACTCCTACTATATCTCCTATGTCGAGCTTTTTGAATGCGGCATATTCTTCTTCCCCGAGACTGTCTCTTGAAACATACGCCTGTATACGTCCTTTTAAGTCTAATATATGCGTAAATGCAGCCTTACCCATGATCCTTTTTGCCATCATTCTTCCGGCAACACTTACTTCCTTACCTTCCAATTCATCATAGTTATCCGATATCTCAACGCTGTGATGTGTAGTATCATACTTAGTAACAAGGAAGGGGTCTTTGCCCTCCTCCTGTAAGGCACTTAGCTTATCTCTTCTCGCCTGTAATATATGATTTAACTCCTCTGTACTTAATTCCAATTCCGGTTCGCTCACTATAAAACCTCCTTTATTCCGGTTAAATTCCTCTTGCATACTCTTTATTTCATATTTATATAATAAATCGACATAAGCGATCTATCTTAATCGCTCGTGGAATCTTAAAAACTTTTATCCTGTACTTATCATATTTATTAAGTATTGTAATACAATGTACAAAGATAAGGATCAAAGCTTTAAATTAATCTACGATTCTTTGTTTAAATATATATCTCGGCATCCAAGTCACTAAAACTCTTTTGCCGATCAACTTACTCTTTGTATCTCCAAAACTTCATATTCCATTTTTCCGGCTTGAGTATCTATAGCTACGATATCTCCCACCTTCTTACCAAGTAATTCTCTTCCTACAGGAGACTCGTTACTTATCCTGTTCTGTAAAGAATTAGACTCTGTAGAACCTACTATGGTAAATTCCATCTCTTCATCATACTCAAGATCCATGACCTTGACCTTACAACCTACGCTTATGCTTTCAAGGTCTATCTCATCCTCTACCACTACTTCAACATTTTTAAGAAGGTTCTCAAGTTGCTCTATTCTTGCCTCAATATCCCTTTGCTCGTCCTTTGCTGCATCGTATTCCGCATTTTCCGAAAGGTCTCCCTGCTCTCTGGCTTCTTTTATTTTTTGGGCTATCTCTTTTCTACGATTAACTTTCAGATCCTGTAATTCATCTTCTCTTTGTTTTAATCCTGCATATGTAAGTATATTCTTCTTCTCTAACATCTTCCTCATTCCTTATCTACTATATAAACGTTAGTTTTTATCATGTGCAATCAATGCTTTCACTTAAGTTTTTTTCATTACAAATGTCATTTTGAGTCTCCTCCCCCCGGATGAAAACTTCCTGCTTTTATTTAAAAGACAATATATGACAATTGATATGAAATTCTATTAACTCAAGTTATTTTTCAGCATTTTGAAATTATAACTATAATTATATCAAGGAGAACAAAATGATAAAAAACAATTTCGTTAACAGAATCTTACAAATTTTAGTAGTTCTTTTTGGAATAAGTTTTTTCACTTTTAGTTTAACTTATTTATCACCAGGTGACCCTGCAGAAATAATGTTGACTGAGTGTGGAAATATTCCTACACCTGAATTACTTGCACAAACAAGAGCAGAACTTGGTTTAGATAAACCTTTTGCTGAACAATATTGTAGATGGGCAGGTCATGTTGTACAAGGAGAATTAGGAAAATCTTATTCTTTGAGAGTACCTGTTGTAGATAAGATTAAAACAGCTTTTATGCCAACATTAAAACTTTCTTTGTTATCACTTGGGTTTATGATACTAATTTCTCTACCCTTAGGTATTCTTGCAGCCTTAAAAGTCAATAAATGGCAAGACTATCTTGTGAGAGCAATAAGTTTTACTGGATTATCAATTCCTAGCTTTTGGTTGGGATTAATATTTCTGAGTATTTTTGGAGTGATGCTTCGTTGGGTTACTGTTTCAGGAGGGAAAGCTGATTTTAAATCAATGATACTTCCAGCTTTTACATTAGGATTTGCAATGTCAGCAAAATATATAAGACAGGTTAGACATACAGTATTAGAAGAATTAAATAAGGATTATGTTGTTGGAGCTAGAATGAGAGGAATAAAAGAAAGTACTATTCTTTTAAGACACGTACTTCCTAATGCTTTGATACCTTTAATCACTCTATTGGGACTATCTCTTGGTAGTTTATTGGGAGGAACAGCAGTTATAGAAATAATTTATAACTTCCCTGGAATGGGAAATTTAGCAATTAAAGCCATATCTTTTAGAGATTATCCTTTAGTTCAAGCTTATGTATTACTTATAGCACTTATTTATTTAGTAATAAACCTTATAGTAGATTTTTCATATAAGCTACTAGATAAGAGAGTTGAGGTGGCAAACTAATTGAAGGTAGATAAATTTGTAAAAGGGCGCAAACAACTTATATTTTTTCTTGTCATGGCAATAATTATAGTTTTAATTGCTATCTTTGCAAAACAAATAGCACCAAAAGATCCTTTACAGGCTGTTATGGATAAACCTTTACATAGTCCTGATAAAGTAAATTTATTGGGAACTGATATTTTAGGAAGAGATATTCTATCTCGTATTATCTATGGGACTAGATATTCACTTTTTATGACATTAGTCCTTGTTGGAACTGTTTTTACTCTTGGAACTACTTTGGGGCTGTTAGCAGGATATTTTGGTGGAATTGTTGATACTCTTATAATGAGACTTGCTGATATGATGGTATCTTTCCCTGGAATTATTCTAGCAATAGCAATAGCTGGACTTTTAGGACCTAGTATGACAAATGCAATAATTGCAATTTCTTCAGTTACTTGGCCTAAATATGCAAGACTTTCAAGAAGTATGGTCTTAAAGATAAAAAAAGAACTATATGTTGAAGCTGCAAGGCTTACTGGAAGTAAAGATAAAGATATTTTATTCAAATATATTTTACCTAATATGGTTACTCTTATGTTAGTAACTGCAATTTCAGATATAGGTGCATTAATGCTTGAAATTTCTGCATTATCATTTTTAGGTTTTGGAGCTCAACCTCCTATTCCAGAATGGGGAGCAATGCTAAATGAAGGAAGAACATATCTTGCAAAAGCTCCTTGGCTTATGCTTTATCCTGGAATGGCAATAGTTATAGTTGTGGTTGTATTTAATATGCTTGGAGATAATATCAAAGATTTAATTGATATTAAAGAAGAAGATTTTTAAGTAGCAATAAAATTTTTAATATATTAATAAAGAAAGGTGGTACACATGAAATTTTTTACAAAGAAAAGTTTTGCTTTTCTAATGACAATCTTAATGATGTTTACTTTAGTAGCTTGTGGAGGAGATAAAAAAGAAGAAACTTCTGCTAAGACAGAAACAGTAAATACAGATGGAGAATTAGTTATTGGAGTTACAAGTTTTGCTGATACTCTTGAACCTACTGAACAATATTTTAGTTGGGTTATAACTCGTTATGGTGTTGGAGAAAACTTAGTTCGTTTCGATGAACATGGAGATTTACAAGCTTCACTTGCTGAAGAATGGAAAGTTAGTGATGATAAATTAACTTGGGAATTTAAAATTAGAGATGGAGTTAAATTCTCTAATGGTAATCCTTTAACAGCAGAAGCAGTAAAATCTTCTCTTGAAAGAACTTTTAGAAAAAGTAAAAGAGCAGATGGTTTCTTTAAACCTACTTCAATAGTTGCTGATGGACAAACTTTAAAAATATCTACTGAAAAACCAGTTGCTATTTTACCTCAATGTTTAGCAGACCCTCTATTCTTAATAATAGATACTTCTGATAATGTTGAAGAATATACAACAAATGCTCCTATCTGTACAGGACCTTATGTATTTAAAGAATTTGTTCCTACTGAATATGCAATAGTTGAAAGAAATGAAAATTACTGGGGTGGAAAAGCTGGACTTGCAAAGGTTACTTTTAAATGTATCAATGACCAAAGTACTCGTGCTCTATCTTTAAAGACTGGTGAAATTGGAGTTGCCTACAACTTAAAAATGGAAAATAAGGCTGACTTTGAAGGACAAGATGATATTAATATTCAAGAATTAAAATCACTTAGATCTACTTATGCTTTTATGAATCAACACGGAGCATTAGGAGATTTAGCACTTCGTCAAGCATTACTTAGAGCTTTAGATAAAAAAGCATATGCTGAAAATCTATTAGGTGGAGCAGCTACTCCTGGAAAAGCACCTATACCTCCAACATTAGATTTTGGTTTTGATAAACTTGTTGATGAAAATGCTTATAATCCTGAAAGTTCAAAAGAAATATTAGCAAAAGCAGGATATAAAGATGTTGATGGTGATGGATTTGTTGAAAAACCAGATGGATCAAAACTTGAATTAAACTTCGTAATCTATACAAGTAGAGAAGAATTAAAAGTTTATGCTCAAGCAGCTCAAGCTAACTTAAAAGATGTTGGAATCAATGTTAATTTAAAAACAGTTAGTTACGAAACTCTTTTAGATATGAGAGATTCTGGAAACTTTGATTTATTGATTTGGAATGTACTTGCTGCTAATATAGGAGACCCTGAAAATTATCTACGTGAAAACTGGTATAGTTCTTCTGCATCTAACCAAGCAGGATACAAAAATGAAAAAGTTGATGAATTATTAGATAAATTAAATGTAGAATTCGATCCTGAAAAGAGAAGAGAATTAGCAATAGAAATTCAACAATTAATAATGAATGATGCTGCAACAGTATTCTTTGGATACGAAACTACTTTCTTATTCTCAAATAAAAAAGTACAAAATCTAAAAATGTTCCCAATGGATTACTATTGGTTAACAAAAGACGTTACAGTTAGTGAATAGAAGGAGAAAAAATGTTAGAAATTAAAGATTTAACGATACAATATGGAGAAAAAGATGCTGTTGTTGAAAATTTCTCTTTAACTATGCAAAAAGGTGAAATTATAAGTATTGTTGGAGAATCTGGAAGTGGTAAATCTACTGTTCTTCGTTCAATAATAGGAGGACTATTAGGACAAGGAAAAGTTGTTTCTGGAGATATAATTTTCAATGGAAAATCACTGTTAAATCTTTCAAATAATGAGTGGAGAGAACTGAGGGGAACAGTTATCTCCATGATTTCTCAAGATTGTGGTGCAACATTGAACCCTATTAGAAAAATAGGTTCTCAGTATATTGAATATATAAATGCTCATACTAATTTAAATAAAACTGAAGCAGAGAATAAGGCTCTTTCTATGTTAGAAAAAGTTCGTTTGCCAGAAGTAAAAAATATTATGAATAGTTATCCTTATGAACTCTCTGGAGGAATGAAACAGAGAGTTGGAATTGCTATGGCTCTTACATTTAAACCTGAACTTGTACTAGCAGATGAACCAACATCAGCCTTAGATGTTACAACACAGGCTCAAATAGTAAAACAAATGATGGAATTGAGAGATGAATTTAACACTGGTATAATTATAGTTACTCATAATATGGGAGTTGCTGCATATATGGCAGATAAAATTGTGGTTATGCAAAATGGTGTGGTTGTGGATAGTGGTACAAGAGAAGAAGTTATAAATAATCCTAAGAGTGATTACACAAAAAAATTGCTTAAATCAATTCCTGAAATGGATGGTGAGAGATTTGTCTAAAGATAATGAATTAATATTAGAAGCTAGAAATGTAACAAAACAATTTAAGGTTTCTAAAAATAATATTCTAACTGCCTGTGATAATATAAACTTATCTATGTATAAAGGAAAAACTCTAGGTATTGTTGGAGAATCAGGTTGTGGAAAATCTACTTTTTTAAGAATGCTTATGAATTTAGAAAAAATTACAAGTGGTAAAATCTTCTACAAGGGAAGAGATATTAGCAAGTTTTCTAAAGATGAAATTTGGGAAAGCAGACAGAATATACAAATGGTATATCAAGATCCAGGAGCCTCTTTTAATCCAAGAATGAAAGTTGTGGATATTTTAACTGAGCCACTTATCAATTATGATAGACTAAAAAAGGAAGATAAAGAAAAAAAAGCTATAGAACTTCTTGAAATGGTTGACCTTCCCGCAGATTTTATTCATAAATACCCTCAAAATATGAGTGGAGGACAAAAACAAAGAATAGGTATAGCTAGAGCTTTATCATTAGAACCTGAAGTTTTAGTCTGTGATGAGGCAACATCAGCCTTAGATGTCTCTATACAAAAAAATATAATAGAGCTCTTAGTAAAACTACAAAAAGAAAGAGACTTATGTATAGTTTTTATTTGCCATGATATTGCACTTTTACAAGCTTTTGCTCATGAAATAGCAGTTATGTATTTAGGTAATGTTTTGGAAGTTTTACCTGGAGATAAATTAAAAGACAGTGCTTATCACCCATATACAAAAGCCCTTTTAAGTTCTTTATTCTCTATCAATATGGATTTTTCTGAAAAGATAACTAGTATTGAAGGAGATGTACCTAGTCCTATTAACTTACCTAGTGGCTGTGTGTTTCAAGGACGTTGTAAGTTTGTGAAAGAGAAATGCAGAAGAGAAAAACCTAGTTTAGAAAAATTTGATACTAAGCATGAAGTTGCTTGTTATTTTGCAAAAGAAATAAATGGTTTATAATTTTATTAATAACATCAAAAATCTTATGGTTAAGCTGACTCCTTGACTTAACCATAAGACTATGGTGTTTTTTTATTTAATTAAATATAAATTTTGTATATCTTTCATAAGCCTTATTTTCATCTATGAAACTTGGATTAAGATATAGATTTGGAACTTCTTGAGTTTCAAAACAGATAGCTGAATGTTTCTTAAAGCCTATATCTTGCAGATAGTTTCCTGTGTAGATAACAACAGCAGGATTATTTGTTTCAACAAACATCTTAATTCCTGATTCAAGATTTTCTATTTCTAATCTTCCTATTTTTTCATTGAAGATAAAAGGATGGTCTATACCATCATTAGCAATAGTTTTTTGAATATCAGTTGCCATAAAGAAATCTTTTAATTTCTTAGACTTTCTAAAGTCAAAAATATTATTATCTAAAGTTATAGTTTCACAAGGAATAGAGTTTTCATCTATGCCAACAAAATAGTCAGAATTAATTTTTAAAATATCTTCATAGATAGTATTTTCAGGATTTCCACTTAGATTGAAATAACTGTGGTTGGTTAAATTTAAATAAGTTAAACTATCAGCTTTAGCAAAATATCTAAGTTCCAATTCGTTTTTATTTAAAATATAGCTAACTTTAATTTCAAGATTAGCAGGATAACCATTATCTAAGTGAGGACTATCTATAGAAAAAACTAAACCATTTTCAATCTCTTCTACTGTCCAAAATCTATGACTGATAGAGTTCTTTCCACCATGTAAGTTATTTCCATTATTGTTGCTGTCTAAGTTATATGTTTTATCTCCTATTTTCAGCTCAGCATTTTTAATTCTTCCAGCAGTTCTACCTATGACAGCTCCAAAATATGCAGGATTTTCTCTATATTTTTCAATATCATCAAAACCAAGAACAACATTTCTAAAATTTCCATTCTTATCTTTTACTTCAAGTTTTTTTATAGAAGCTCCTAAATTTAAAAGCTCAACTTTCAAAAATTCATTTTCCAATTTATATACTTTTATTTCTTCCAATTTTCTCTTTCTCCTATTCAATTTATAAAAATGTATGTAAAATATGTGTAAAAAACAAGTGAACTTGCATTCTAAATTTTAGATAAAAAATTAAAGGAAGTGAGCCGAGTAATTGTCGGCGTGTTTGAAGCCAACTTGTTGGCAAGTTTTGCCGAAATTACAGCGAAACGTTAATTTTTTATCGTTAAGAAATTTAGCTAGCAATGAACTGTTTTTTACCGCATATATTAATTAAAAGAATATTTCCACAGACATTTTTAATATTAAAACTATAGTTACTACAAGGAATACAGGTTTAATAAATTTATTTCCTTTTAGTATTGCAAGTCTTGCACCAATAATAGCTCCAACAGTCATAACAAGAGCAATAGGTATACCATAAAGCCAGTTTAATTTTCCTAAAAAACCAAAGACAACTAAACTTGCAAAGTTACTTGAAAGATTTAGAATTTTAGTGTTTCCACTTGCTGAAGAAAAATCTAATTTAAAAATTTTAATAAGACAGAACATTAAAAATGCTGCTGTACCTGGACCTAAGAAACCATCATAGAAACCTAAACCAAATGCCATTAACTTCCCAAGTAAAAGAGTTTTTGGAGTAGTCCCTTTATAGTAATTAACCTCACCCATAGACTTATTCTTTAAAGCATAGAGAAAAACTAAGATTAAGATAGCAAAAGAAATAGGTTTAAAGTATTTGGTATCTATAGAAACAGCAGTTTTAACTCCTAAAACAGCACCAGCAAGAGAAAAAGCAAATA
>ENA-OWLX01000951-OWLX01000951.1-metagenome-genome-assembly--contig:-NODE-951-length-11023-cov-7.277991_pt1 | contig 11023 bp, 13 predicted proteins | sample MGYA00245351_ERZ651106 | MGnify/ENA primary metagenome ERZ651106 (study PRJEB26857, sample SAMEA4031768) | metagenome | biome: human; feature: oral; material: saliva | place: Philippines | collected 2014... | reverse complement strand
AAATGGGTGTAGAGTCCTGTTACCATCGTGAACATTTCTTCCAGCATATCGCAATATATGCCATCGTGTGTTTCGATGTCCTTCGTCTTGCACTCGAATGTCTTTTTGCTGAACGTCTTGCGATAGAAACGCATATTGTAGAGGTCTGCTCCTCCATCAACACAAGATAACTGATTGAGGCTGAAAGGATAGTAGCAAGAGAAGCTACTTCTGCATTAGAACACCCTGTTAAACGAGCAACCATCTGGATTAAATCACGTCCATTCCGCTCTCTTCTGTCTTGAAGTGTGCGAATATTATCGTTATCTGCGGTGAGTTCCCATCTGCAAAGTCGCTTCAACATAATATCGTTACGCATCTGTTTGATTTGTTTACGAAACATATTCTTGATACTTTCCCCAACATTAGCTTGCTCCAAGATAGTTGTGTCAGTATTTGCCCAATAGTCTTTCTGCATCAAATAATGGGCTAACAGCTCGTCTAAACCACCAAAATACCTATAAATAAGCATTTTAGAAACACCTGCTTCAGAAGCAACCGCGTTAATACCAAGCTTTTCAAAACCTTGATTCTCAATAATACGCTCGACAGCGTCAATTATCTTTTTTTCTGTTAGTTCTCTATTTTTCATCTTGAACAATTACTTAATGTTACCAACAAGTAACCGCAAAGATAGGTTACTCGTCGGTAACATTTATCTAAATAGACGATTTTATCCTTTCTTTTCATATAGTTTAACGAACATACAAGGATTTTTAAAGTATTCTGATTTATTTCTTATTATGGATAGATTGCATTGCAAGGCTCGCAATAAGCAAAAAAATGGTGAAATAGTTTGGGCATTCACACCTTTTAATGTAACTTTGTAGCAATGAATACACAAAATTCACAGAACATAAAAATGAGCGAAAACATCATCATTGTCGATGGCGACTATATCGACAGAGTGGCGTTCAACCTCATTGTGAACTTCGAGCGAATGCTCAACAGAAAGATTCCAGCTGCCGACTTCAGCCAATGGGTGGTGGATATAGCACTCGACGGACGGCTGAAAGCAGGCAATCACGAAACCCAAGTGGTGGTATTGCACGATAAAAACAAAGCAAAATTAGAAAATTTCGTGCCTTCCAACTTTCAAAATGAGCTTGACAAGCAAGCATTTACCGATGAACGGTTGGGCGAATTCATTATCAATACCATTGCTACGGGCAGTGCGCTGACCGAGAAAGACGATGTATTGCTCGACGTACTGCGCATTGCGCTGAGCCACGACGAAGTTCGCCGCATAATGATAGTGCCGAATGCAGAAGACAGCAACATTTACAGCGTTATCCGAAATACGCTGAAAGATGTGGACGACGAACAGAAACACATCACCATGTTCGCTATGATGCCTATGGAAGGCGGCAACTTCAAGCAGCAAATATTAGGTTATCCGCTGATGAATGCTATGGGCATAACCGCAGAGGAAATAGATAAAAACATAGAATAAAAGAAATAAGAAAATGGGAAGAGTACTTATGATTGGCGCAGGTGGCGTTGCCACGGTAGCCGCATTTAAGATTGTTCAGAATCAGGACGTGTTTACTGAGTTTATGATTGCAAGTCGCCGTAAGGAGAAATGCGACGAGTTGGTGAAGTCAATTCACGACAAAGGCTACAAAGCCGACATTAAAACAGCGCAGGTAGACGCAGACGATGTAGAACAATTAAAGGCACTTTTCAATTCGTTCAAGCCAGAATTGGTGGTAAACCTTGCGTTGCCATACCAAGACCTCACCATTATGGAGGCTTGTTTGGCATGCGGTTGCAACTATTTGGATACTGCTAACTACGAGCCAAAGGACGAAGCGCACTTTGAATACAGCTGGCAGTGGGCTTACAAAGAGAAGTTCGAGCAAGCAGGACTCACTGCAATCCTTGGTTGCGGGTTCGACCCGGGTGTGTCGCAGGTTTTCACTGCCTATGCAGCAAAGCACTATTTCGATGAAATTCACTACCTCGACATCGTGGATTGTAACGCAGGCAACCACCACAAAGCCTTTGCAACAAACTTCAATCCTGAAATAAACATTCGCGAAATCACCCAAAAGGGATTGTATTACGAGAACGGCGAATGGATAGAAACTGAACCGCTGAAGGTGCATCAGGACTTAACGTATCCTAATATCGGCCCTCGCGATTCTTATTTGATGCACCACGAGGAGTTGGAATCGCTCGTTAAGAACTTCCCAACCATCAAGCGCGCACGCTTCTGGATGACTTTCGGACAGCAATACCTTACTTATTTGGATTGCATACAGAATCTCGGAATGAGCCGTATCGACGAAATCGAGTACGAAGCACCATTGGCTGACGGTTCAGGAAAGACCGCAAAGGTGAAGATTGTGCCACTTCAGTTCCTCAAAGCCGTATTGCCAAACCCACAAGACTTGGGCGAAAACTACGACGGAGAGACTTCAATCGGTTGCCGTATTCGTGGTATCAAGGACGGAAAAGAGCAGACTTACTACGTTTACAACAACTGCAAGCACCAAGAAGCCTACGAAGAAACAGGCATGCAAGGCGTCAGCTATACAACAGGTGTGCCTGCAATGATTGGCGCAATGATGTTCTTCAAGGGCATTTGGCGTAAGCCAGGCGTGTGGAACTTGGAAGATTTCGACCCAGACCCATTCATGGAGCAACTCAACAAGCAAGGTTTGCCTTGGCACGAAGTGTTCGGTGGCGATTTGGAGTTGTAGGATTTGAAACATCAAAGAAACGAAACAGCAAAACAAAATGGCGTGTTCTTTAGACTTCATCGAGTTTGTTTGCCAACAGATAGAAACTGTTGGGACAATCAGATACCGCAAGATGTTTGGCGACTATATGATATATGCCAACGAAAAACCTGTCATCATAGCTTGCGACAACATAGCCTTCGTAAAGCAACACGAGGCTATTGAGGCTTTAATGGCAGAGGCTGAAAAAGGTTATCCATACGAAGGAGCAAAAGAACACTACATACTCGATGTTTCAAGAGCAGACCACGCAACAAAGGTTGTTGCAATCTTGGCAGAGGTGTTACCCTATCCTAAGAAGCGAAAGAAGAAGGAATGAACGGCAAAGCATTGCACAACAAAGAATGAACATATATAAACTTTTAAATGTTTAGCAGCGAATAAAAAGCCCGAAAGTGAAACTTTTGGGCATTTTAGCACTCCATATAGGCAAGCGAAGATACCTCAGTATCAACATCGACCCTGTGATGTCGTGCAACCTTCGCTGTAAGATGTGCTACTTCAGCGACGCCGAAACCGCAAAGAAAATGCGGGGGAAGTTCAGCTCCGACGACCTTGAAGCCATTGCGAAATCGCTGTTTCCACGTGCCCTTCGCCTGCAAATAGGCTGCGGTGCAGAACCTACCGTATCGCAAAACCTGCTCCAACTCGTGCAGTTGGGCAAGCAATATGGCGTGAAACACATCACGATAACCACCAATGGCAACTTGCTGACCTACGAAAAATTGCATAAACTGGTGGAAAACGGCTTAACCGAGATAACGCTTTCTGCACACGGGTTCACCAAGAACACTTACGAAAGCCTGATGACTAATGGTAAATTCGACTTGTTTACAGCACTTATAGAGAACTTGGCAAGGATTAGAACAGACTTTCCGGACTTCCGTATCCGTGTGAATTATACCGTTAATGCAGACAATGCCGAAGAGCTGATACAGCTAAAAGAAGTTTTCAAAGATGCCAAACCAAACGTTGTGCAGATTCGTCCCATACAACGCATAGGTAAATCGTCATACAACAACTTCTCGTTACAGACGATAAAAGACAACTACAACAGCTGGATAATGCCCGTTGTAGCTTATTGTCAGCAAGAAAACATAACGTGTTTGTACCCCACACCCGAGTCGTTGGAGATGTTGGAAACCGTGAACGGAGCTGAAGAGAAAAGCAATTCGTTAGTCGATTCGCTTCCTTACTTCTACATTGCGCCCTATGAAGGGTGGAAAGAAAAGATAGACCCGTACAACGAAAGCTTTGAGAAGTATGCCCAACGCACACGCCGCATCAGCACCATTCTGAGAGAATTGGTGGGCATTGGTACCGTGAAAGGGGAACGTTCGAGGACTAAAAGTTTAAATTATCAGATAAAATAAGATTAATAAATATATGGCAAAAGAAGAAGTACAAAACCCTGCTGAAGGCAAACTGAAGGCCTTGCAAGCAGCGATGTCGAAGATAGAAAAAGACTTTGGTAAAGGTTCTATCATGCGTATGGGTGATGAACAGATAGAAAACGTGGAAGTAATACCAAGCGGCAGCATCGGTCTTGATGTTGCTTTAGGCGTAGGTGGCTACCCACGTGGACGCATTATAGAGATTTATGGCCCCGAAAGCTCAGGTAAAACAACCCTCGCTATCCACGCCATTGCCGAAGCACAGAAGGCTGGCGGCATAGCTGCATTCATCGATGCAGAGCACGCTTTCGACCGTTTCTATGCGCAAAAGTTAGGCGTAGACGTAGATAACTTGTGGATTTCGCAACCCGACAACGGCGAACAAGCGTTGGAAATAGCCGACCAACTTATCCGTTCTTCAGCCATCGACATTCTCGTTGTAGACTCTGTGGCTGCGCTTACACCTAAGAAGGAAATAGAAGGCGATATGGGAGACTCTAACGTTGGCTTGCAGGCGCGCCTTATGAGCCAGGCTTTGCGCAAACTTACATCTACCATCAGCAAGACAAACACTTGCTGTATCTTCATCAATCAGTTGCGCGAAAAGATTGGCGTGATGTTCGGAAACCCCGAAACAACAACGGGTGGCAACGCTTTGAAGTTCTACAGTTCTGTGCGTTTGGACATTCGTCGTGTTACTTCCATCAAGGACGGCGACAATGTTATCGGCAACCAAGTTCGTGTAAAGGTTGTGAAAAACAAGGTTGCGCCTCCTTTCCGTAAGGTAGAATTCGACATTCTCTTCGGCGAAGGCATCTCTAAAGTGGGCGAAATACTCGACTTGGGTGTAGAATACAACATCATTCAGAAGAGTGGAAGCTGGTTCAGCTATGGCGGAACAAAGCTCGCACAAGGGCGCGATGCTACCAAGACCATGCTGAAAGACAATCCTGAACTTGTAGAAGAGATTACAGCACTGATACAACAAGCCATTACTGCAAAGCAAAACGCATAATGGAAACATCGAGACAGGGCGAAGAAAGCTACTGAAAAGTAGGCTTGCTTCGCCCTGTTTTCTGTTCAGAAAAGAAGAAAAGACAATGGAAAAAGACACAACAACCAACTTTGAGACTATCTTCAAAGACGACCTTTATCAATATTTGCTATCACACAACGAGGTAGACGAGCGGCTGCCCGAAGCTCCCGACCTGGACGAACTATGGCAGAAAATAGCCGAAGCCTATATTCCCGATGCCATACGCGAGTTTCCGAACTATCCGACGGTTGCGCTTGGGTGGATAATGTACGTCGGAATGGCAGTTGCAAAATACTGGGACGAGGACTGGGAACTATACAGCAAGGTAGAAAACCTGTATGCCTACCTGCGCGACCAAACCGATTTCGACCATACCGACGACTATATTCGCGAAAAGGTTCTGCTGCTCAATGCCGACGAAGCCAACGCCTTGGAACGTCTTGTGGGCGAATGTGCCGCACGAACTTACAGCCAGTTGCGCCGTTTAAACATCGAGCCAAGCACCAAAGAGGCTTACCGTGCATTTGTAGAAGCACTTCATCAGCTTTACAATTTCGGTGTAGCCATAGAGTTGAAGCGGTTAGGCTACCGTATGACAGCTATGTAATAAAAGAGCCAAAACTACAATCATACAGTCTGAAATATGTAATAAGCTGACGGTGTAGTTTTGTTCTATTTTTCCTTAAATAATTCTGTTAAAAAGTGATAACTGCGCTTTGACTTTGCAAAAGCGTAGGTTTTGCGTTGCAAAAGAGCCGCTTTTACCGTGCAAAACCTACGCTTTTACAATGTAAAACAATAGGTTTTGGAAAGTGTTGATAATAAGGCAGTTAAGCAATAGATATCTTTGTGAAAAATGTTTACATACTTTTTGCTGTTTTTCTGCTTATACGATAGGCAACATTGCTGTATTTTCAGTTTTACCGAACCTCAATAAGAACAACTGCAATGTTATCGTTTCTTCTGCTGAATTGGTATATAGAGCAATATTGTTTTATTGAATCTATGAAATAAAAAATCCCGATTTCAACGTTGAAATCGGGATTTTCGTATTGTTTGAACGGCGGTTTAGAAGAACTTAATCTCTTTGCCTTCAATATCGCTGAGCAGCAAGTTGGTCAGACGACTGGTGCCAAGGCGGAACCAATAGTTTGTGAGCCACTTCTCGCCGAGAATTTCTTTGTAGATGGTATAGAAGATGATAGCGTCCATAACGGTATTAATGCCGCCTGCAGGCTTCAAACCTACCTGAATGCCAGTCTTGTCGTAGAACTCCTTAATTGCTGTGCACATTACGTAAACAGCCTCTGGAGTTGCGCTAATCTTCTCCTTGCCAGTGCTTGTCTTGATGTAGTCAGTACCTGCAAACATAGAGAGCAGGGCGGCAATCTTGATGTTGCGGACGTTGTTGAGGTCGCCTGTTTCGAGGATAACCTTCATAGGTATGTCGCCGCAAGTCTGCTTCAGTTCGCTGACTTGGTCGCAAACATCTTCATAATCGCCCGAAAGGAACTTGCCCACAGGCAATACGATGTCAATCTGTGTAGCACCGTCCTTGATGGCAAGTGCGGTTTCGATGGTCTTGACTTCGAGGAATGTTTGCGAAGATGGGAAGTTTCCCGTTACGTTTGTAATGTCTACGCCGTCTACTTCCAAGCTGTCGGCAATGAGTTTTGTGAAGCACGGATAAGCACAAACGGCTCCAACGTGTGGGAGGGTAGGGTATTCCTGTGCAAATTTGTTCACTTTTTCGACCATTGCGAGCACTTCTTCCTCTGTGTCGGTAGTCTTGAGAGTGGTTAATTCGACACTTCCGAGAAGGAATTTCTTAACGTCTAAGGTGTCGTTCTCAGGTACTTTCTCTTCAATAATCTTTTTTACTGCTGCCTTTACTTCCTCGTCTGTAATGTCGAGGTTGTATTGTTTCAGCATTTCATCATACTTACTGTTGGTTTGGATTTTACCTTCGTTGTTTTGCATAATGTCTTATAGTTTGTTTATTATAATACTTCGTCTTTGTTTTGCTATTGTAATTCTTCGGTATTTGTAGGTGTTTCCGCCTGCGTTAGCTTTTTGTTTTGCTGGTGTCTGTCCTTGTCGCGGGTGGTTTTCTTGTCGAAACTCTTTTGCAGTTCCGCTGTAAGGTCTACGCCCGTTTGGTTTGCCAAGCACATCAGAACCCACAGAATATCTGCCATTTCTTCGCCAATATTGTGCTTTTCGCCTTCCTTGAAGCTTTGGTCGCCGTAGGTACGAGCCATTACACGTGCCAATTCGCCCACTTCTTCGGTAAGACAAGCCATATTGGTAAGCTCGCTGAAGTAGCGCACACCATACTCGTGAATCCATTTGTCGATGAGCTTTTGCGCCTCTCTGATGCTTAATTCGTGGTGCATTTTGCTATTCTTTGTTCTTTGTGTCCATACATATTGTAACAGGACCGTCGTTCAGCAATTCTACTTTCATATCAGCACCGAACTCTCCTTCGCCCACAGGCTTGCCCATAACGAGGCTCAACTCCTTGCAGAAACGTTTGTAAAGCGGAATGGAAATCTCGTGTTTGGCAGCGTGAATGTAGCTTGGACGGTTTCCTTTCTTGCAACTTGCCATAAGCGTAAACTGCGAAACGACAAGGGCTTCGCCGCCTATTTCCATAACGCTCTTGTTCATTACGCCCTGCTCATCGTCGAAGATTCTCAGGCTTGCAACCTTGTTTACAAGCCATTTAATGTCGTCTTCTCCGTCGTTTTCGCCTATGCCAAGAAGGATAAGTAAGCCTTTTTGTATCGCTGACTTTACATTGCCATCGATTGTTACCGATGCGTGCTTTACACGCTGAATTACAACTCTCATACCGCAAATTTACTTATTTTATTTTGATTATTAGGGGTTTAAGTGGAAATAATTGTATAACAGCGTTGCTCTCGTGCTGCCAATAATCTCTGTAAGTTCTTGAATGTCAGCCTCTTTAATCTTTTTTACGGTCTTAAAGTGCTGCAACAGCTGTTCTTTACTTTTGCTTCCGATTCCCTTTATATCGTCTAACTCGCTGTGTAGCTGATGTTTCGAGCGTTTATCCCTGTGGAATGATATGGCGAAACGGTGCACCTCGTCTTGTATTTGTGTGAGAACTTTGAAGAGTTCGGAGTTCGTTGGAATGCCGATTGTCTGTGGTGGAAATCCGTAAAGCAGTTCGTTGGTTCTGTGGCGGTTGTCTTTTGCCAATCCTGCAATGGGAATAGCGAGTTGCAATTCGTCTTCAACGACGGCTCTAACTACCTCCATTTGCCCCTTTCCGCCGTCGGTTATGATGAGGTCGGGTAGGGGTGTTTCGCTTTCTATCATACGTTTGTAGCGTCGTCGCACCACTTCTTGCATAGACGCATAGTCGTCTGGACCTACAACTGTCTTGATATTGTATTTCCGATAGTCCTTTTTAGAAGGCTTCATGCCTTTATATACCACGCAGGCGGCTACTGCATCGGTGCCTGAAATGTTCGAGTTGTCGAAACATTCTATTTGGTACGGTAACTTTGGCAGCTTTAAACGGTCTTGCAATTCCTTCATTAAGCGTGTTTGACGCTGTTCTGGATTGAGTTTCTCTGCTTGCTTCAAGCGGTCGAACTTATGCTGTTTTGCGTTCATTTCCGACAGTTCGAGCAAGTGTTTCTTATCGCCTCGCTGTGGAATGAAGAAGGTTGCGTCTTTTATATGAAAGTCTAATTCAAAGGGAACGATAATCTCTTTTGCTGTGCTTTTGAAGCGTTCGCGAATCTCTGGAATAGCTTCGTTGAGCAGTTCGGCATCTGTTTCCTCTAATTTACGCTTGTATTCAAAGGTGAAACTCTGATTGATGGCACCGTTTGTAACGTGCAGATAGTTGATGAAAGCGTTCTTCTTGCTGTCGTCGTTCACAATAGAAAAGACGTCTACGTCGGCTATCGTGTAGCTTACTATTTCGCTCTTGGCTGCAAAATTCTCCAAGGCAATGTAGCGTTGCTTGTACACTTCCGCTTCCTCAAAGCGCAATTCTGCAGCACATTCCTCCATTTTGGCTTTCATTAAGCGTTGCACCTCGCGTGTATTACCTTTCAGAATTTGACGTGCCTGCGCCATATTTTGCTGGTAATCTTCGTACGATTGCTTGCCAATGCAAGGCGCACCGCAGTTTCCAAGATGATATTCCAAGCAAGGTTTATACTTCTTTTGCTCTATTCCTTCTTTTGTTATGGGGAACCGACACGTACGCGGCTTATAGAGCTTCTTTACTATTTCGAGTATGGCATACATACTGCTGATGTGGCTGTAAGGACCATAAAAGCTGCCATACCGCTTGTTTATCGTGCGAGTGTTGAAGATTCGCGGGAAGTACTCGTTTGTTATGCAAATGCTGGGGTAGGTTTTGCCGTCCTTTAGCAGCACATTGTAGCGCGGTTGATATTGTTTTATAAGCTGATTTTCTATCAATAGCGCATCTTCCTCGCTATTTACAACCGTGTAAGTTATATCATAGATTTTAGAAACCAACACTTTCGTCTTGAAGCGGTCGGTTTCTTTGTGGAAGTAAGACGACACTCGATTCTTCAAGTTCTTAGCTTTGCCCACGTAAATAATGGTGTGCTCTTTGTCATAGTATTGATATGTGCCAGGCTTATTAGGCAAATTCGATACTATGTTCTTAAGATAAGCCAATCGTTTCTGGTTTTCTTCTTTTGTCATTCGTCTAACTTCTTTATATTAAAGTGTTTTATACGCTTCTTGTTTCACGTGAAACAAAGATACAGTTTCGTAGTCCTTTGCTCTCTTAAATGTTGTTTTAAGCGGATAGCTTAATTACTTTTAGACAGCGAGAACCGAAAGACGGCAGTATTGTGTCTTTCGGTTCGCTTGTATTTTATGCCTCTTGCAAAGGATAGGAATCTCTATTCTACAAAGCAAAAGCACTTATTTTTCGAGATAGAAACAACTATGCTGCAAGATTGCAAGATTTGTTTTGCAGGATAGAGTAGGGCTTCTATGAAAGGGAACGAAGCACTGTTCTACTCTCAACGTTGCTTAGAATTGCAGCAAAGAGGAAATTTCTATATCCTCGTCGAATGTGTTGCGGCAATCGGGGAACTCTTCTTTAAGTTCTATAATAAAGTTGCAATAAACCTTCTTGGGCTTGAACTTCTTTACAAGATTGCACGCAGCGCGCATCGTTCCGCCCGTAGCAAGTAAGTCGTCGTGCAACAGGATAACATCGTTTTCGCTGATTGCATCTTTGTGAATCTCTATTGTATCGATGCCATATTCCTTCGCATAGTTCTCTTGTACGGTTTCGCAAGGCAGCTTTCCGGGCTTACGGCAAAGCACGATGCCTGCGTTGAGCCGCACGGCTAAGGCGGATGACATGACGAATCCGCGCGATTCTATGCCTACGATCTTAGTGATTCCCTTGTCTTTGTAGAGCTCAAACAGTTCGTTGTTGATTTCTTTCAGCGAATTGGGATTCTTGAAAAGGGTCGTTACATCGCGGAACATCACCCCTTTGATAGGCCAATCGGGAATGCAACGCAGATTCTTTAATAATACCGGGTTGTTCATTTTCTAAATGATAAGTGTTTATTATGTTTTGTTTATGATGTCTTATCGGTGGAGTTCCTTATTGCCTCTGTAGTCCTCTCTTACTTTTTTGATGGATATGTAATCAACGATTCACGTTTTTCTTTAAGGTTTAAATGCTTGGTTCTGTGTCGTTTATGTTGCCTTTGGTTTCACGTGAAACATCGCCTTTTACTATCTTCCAAGGAGTACCAGCAGCACATCGA
>ENA-OWLX01000948-OWLX01000948.1-metagenome-genome-assembly--contig:-NODE-948-length-11033-cov-33.984423_pt1 | contig 11033 bp, 8 predicted proteins | sample MGYA00245351_ERZ651106 | MGnify/ENA primary metagenome ERZ651106 (study PRJEB26857, sample SAMEA4031768) | metagenome | biome: human; feature: oral; material: saliva | place: Philippines | collected 2014... | reverse complement strand
TTCAAAACCAACTTCCTCAAGACGAAGTGCCGGAAAAAACTTCAGGAAGAGAAGGATTTTTTCATCTGATGAATTTAAGTGGCAGTCCAGAAGAGGCAAAAATGTCTTATATCATCCGTGATCATGATCAGCAAAAATTTGAAGAGCGTAAACAAAAAATTAGCGCTATTCAAAAGAATTTAAATAAAGCATTTGATCAAAAACGTGTATTTGTTGATATGTATGACCAGTATTACAATATGAGAGAAATTATCGAAAAAGATATGAGCATTGTTGAGCTGGCTAAAAATGCTATGCTTGATTTAGCCATCGATCCGATTATTGAACCAGTACGCGGAGGCACAGATGGTTCTAAAATCTCTTATATGGGTCTGCCGACACCTAATATTTTTGCGGGTGCTGAAAACATGCACGGTCGTTTTGAATATGTATCTTTACAAACAATGGAAAAAGCAACAGCATTGATCATAAAAATCGCTGAATTAAACGCTGGATAATTATAAAAGAGGAAGTAAAATTAATATCTTCCTCTTTTTCTATCCATCTCATTGGTTTTCTGGTTAAAGGAGAAGTTGATGAAGAAAAATCCAAAGTGGAAAATCGTGTTAAATTTAATTTTACTTCTAGTTATTTTGGGTATTATGTTTTATTTTATCCAAAATTCAATGCGCGAAATTTTTACCGAATTAAAAGAAACCAATCTTGTGATTTTATTGAGTGTCATTTTCTTAGGATTGTTACATCAATTTTTTGAAGGATATGGTATCAAAGAGACGGTGCGTGGTTTTGCCACTGATTTTTCGGTGTTTGACGGTATGATGACCTCTTTTTACACTGCTTTTTATCGAGTTGTCACTTTTGGTGCGGGCACTTTACTGGCTGAGATCGGCTTCTATAAGAAAAAAGGCATTAAAATCAGTCAAGGAGTAGGGGCTTCAGCGCTACATATGATCAGCTATAAAACCGCCATCGTAACTTACGCTGTATTAAATTTGATTTTTTACTTTCAAACGATACTAGAGCAGCGCCCACAGATGATCGCAGTGATCATAACGGGCATTGTCTTAACTGTTTTGCTTATTGTGACCTTGGTTGTACTATCTTTGAGTTTGAATTTACAAGTGCTGGTATTGCTGTTTTGCAATCGATTTGTTCGTAATCAAAAATTACGTGTCTATGTCGATCAGTTCAATCTACAAATCAATGCGTTACACCAAGCGATGCAATCTGTATTAAATGATAGGGCTTCTCTTTTAAAAATTTATTTATTTAATTTATTAAAAGTTGGGGCCTGGTATGTTATTCCATTTGTTTGTTTACAAGAAGAATTCAGCGATATTGATTTCTTTTTAACATTTGCACTTATTAGTTTTACTTTAGTTGTATCAGGTGTTATTCCCTCGCCAGCGGGTATTGGGTCATTTGATTTTGTTTATTTACTGATGTTTCGTCCGCTAAGCGGCACAGTAGATGCTGTATCTTCCTTACTTTTATATCGTTTTGCTAGCTATGTCTTACCGTTTTTGTTAGGTTTTTTCGTATTTCTGAAAGAACGAAGAACAGCTATTACAACTGAAATTGAAGATTCTTCGCAAATCTAGTTGTTAATCTTTGACCAATTTTGACCAATGAGGTATACTAATTAGTGGAGATAAATTCTCAACCTTAACTGATTGGGGGAAAACAAATGAATATTGAAAAAATGACAACCACATTACAAAGTGCAATAGCCAAAGCACAACAGGTTGCTGTGACAAGAAAACAACAAGAAATAGATATTGCTCATTTATGGAAAATATTTTTACAACCAAAACAATTTGCTAGGAATTTTTATAAAGACTTAGGTGTTGACCTTAACGCTTTTGAACATGAAATTGATCAAACGATCGATAGTTTATCAAGTGTTGAAGGTGGAAATGTACAATATGGTCAAAATATTAGCCAAAATTTATATCATTTATTAAATGAAGCAGATAAATTGGCGAAAGATTTTAACGATGAGTTTTTATCTACCGAAATTGTTTTACTTGCATTGATGAAGTTAAAAAATTATCGTTTGACGAAGTTTTTAAAAAATCAAGGGGTTAACGAAAAGCAAATAAAACAAAGCATTGAAAATATTCGGCAAGGAGATCGTGTCACTTCACAAAATCAAGAAGAACAATATGAAGCCTTAGAAAAGTATGGCACCGATCTTGTGCAAGAAGTAAAAAATGGGGAAATGGATCCTATTATTGGGCGTGATGAAGAGATTCGGGATGTGATTCGAATCTTATCACGTAAGACCAAAAACAACCCTGTTTTGATCGGTGAAGCTGGTGTAGGTAAGACAGCGATTGTTGAAGGCCTGGCACAACGTATCGTTAAAAAAGATGTACCTGAAAACTTGAAAGATAAGACTGTATTTTCTTTAGATATGGGTGCTTTGATTGCCGGTGCTAAGTATCGTGGTGAATTTGAGGAAAGATTAAAAGCCGTTTTAAAAGAAGTTAAAAAAGCGGACGGTCGTATTATTCTATTTATCGATGAAATCCATAATATCGTGGGCGCTGGTAAGACTGAAGGAAGTATGGACGCCGGCAATCTGTTAAAACCCATGCTAGCTCGTGGTGAATTGCATACCATCGGTGCGACGACCTTAGATGAATATCGAGAAAATATTGAAACAGATAAGGCATTGGAACGACGCTTTCAAAGAGTTAGCGTTCAGGAACCATCGGTAGAAGATACGATTTCTATTTTACGTGGATTAAAAGAACGATTTGAAATTCATCATGGCGTAAATATTCATGATAATGCTTTAGTAGCTGCGGCTACCTTATCTGATCGCTACATCACTGATCGTTATCTACCGGATAAAGCAATTGATCTAGTCGATGAAGCTTGTGCTAATATTCGGGTGGAAATGAATTCAATGCCAACCGAGTTGGACCAAGTCACTAGACGTTTAATGCAATTAGAAATTGAAGAAGCAGCGTTGAAAAAGGAAACAGACGACGCTTCTATGAAACGTTTAGCGTCTTTACAAGAAGAATTGGCTGAATTACGTGAAGAATTCAACTCAATGAAATTACAATGGGAAACAGAAAAAGAAGAAGTCAATGCTGTTTCGAATAAACGGGCAGAAATTGATAAAGCTAAACATGAATTAGAGGATGCCGAAAATAATTACGATTTGGAAAGAGCGGCTGTTTTAAGACACGGAACAGTGCCGCAATTGGAAAAGGAACTTAAAGAACTAGAAGATAAAGATGATCAAACTGTTCTAAAAATGGTACAAGAATCAGTGACTGCTAATGAAATTGCGGTAGTTGTGGGACGTTTGACAGGCATACCTGTAACAAAATTAGTTGAAGGCGAAAGAGAAAAACTACTCAACTTGAATGAGACTTTACACCAGCGAGTGATCGGACAAGATGAAGCGGTCAATGCGGTAAGCGATGCGGTGATTCGTTCGCGTGCTGGATTACAAAATCCGGATCGTCCTTTAGGTTCTTTCCTATTTCTGGGACCAACAGGTGTAGGTAAAACTGAACTCGCTAAAGCTTTAGCAGAAAACTTGTTTGATTCAGAAGATCATATGGTGCGAATCGATATGAGTGAATATATGGAAAAACATACGGTTTCTCGTTTAGTAGGCGCACCTCCTGGTTACGTCGGTTATGAAGAGGGTGGACAACTGACTGAAGCCGTACGTCGCAACCCTTACACAATCATTTTGCTTGATGAAATTGAAAAAGCCCATCCAGATGTTTTCAATATTTTACTACAAGTATTAGATGATGGACGTCTGACAGATTCAAAAGGGCGTGTCGTAAACTTCAAAAATACGGTTTTGATTATGACCAGTAATATTGGTTCACAAATATTACTTGAAGGTGTTTCAGATAAAGGGGAAATTTCTGCAGAAACAAAATCTCAAGTGATGAATATGTTGCAAGCAGAGTTTAAACCAGAATTTCTCAACCGAATTGACGATACCATCGTTTTCACTCCATTAAATATAGAGGATATGAAAGGCATCGTTGAAAAAATCATTGAGGAATTATCGCAAAGATTAATGCAACAAGAAATTTTTCTTGAAATTTCAGATGAGGCCAAAGCTTGGATTGCTCAAAATGCTTATGAGCCAGCATACGGCGCGAGACCATTGCGGCGTTATATTACACGAGAAGTAGAGACACCATTGGCCAAAGAAATTGTCTCAGGACGTGTCATGCCAAAAACAAAAGTGACCATCGAATTACTCGATAACCACTTAGTATTTCAAAATGAGCCAATGGAAGAAGAATAAAAAAAGTATTCGGAAGTCGAAACATTCAACTTCCGAATACTTTTTTTATGGAATATATCATTTTGTTACTTCAGTATCATCTAACCAATTTATTGTAATAATTTTTAAAATAGCTGCGATCGGAACGGCTAAAAACATTCCTAAAACGCCGAAATAAGCACCACCTACTGTGATTGATATGATGATGATGATCGGGTTAAGATTTAAGGCGCCGCTCATAATACGCGGACCGATAACATTTCCATCCAGTTGCTGTAAAATAAGTAACGAAATCAATGCTGTGATAGCTAGTTGAAGGTCTGCACTGAAAAAAGTGATGACTGTCGTTACAATCGAAGCAAAGATCGAACCAAAATAAGGGATCATATTACATACACCTAGTAGAATTCCTAAGGTTAATGCGAAAGGTACGTCTAAAAAGTAAAGTATGATCGTTGCAGAAACGCCAATGATACAAGCATCTAAAAATTGTGAACTGATAAACTTATAAAAAATCGTATGAGTTGCTGCGAGCCACTTTTTACTACTTAAATGAACTTTTTCAGATAGTATTTTTCTTCCTAACTTATCAAAAAATGACAAGATAGAGTCTTTAAACAATAGCGCATAAATAGAAATAATCAAAGCTAAAAATCCATTAAAAACAAAGGAAGAAAGACTTCTTGTGATAGCTCCTAAAGAAGTAAGGGCTTGTGTCCATTGTTGTAATAAGTTTTCTGGTGAAAAATCTGTGGTAAAACTTTGTAAAAACTCTTCTAAATCCAAAGCTTCAAAGACACCTTCAGATTCCAATCTTGCGATAAGATCCATCAGATAATCATAAAATTGCGGTAATAACCCAAGTAAGTCAATCACATTATTGATCATCAAAGGAATGACATAATTTAAAGCTAGAAAGAACACATAGAAAATAAATAAATACAAAATCACAACACTTATACCGCGACTGTGTTTTTCTATAAAGGGTAATCTGGTTTTTTCAAAAAGTAGTTCTAGACGTTTTACAGCACCGTTTAAAAGATAAGCAAAAATAAAACCAATGATAAAAGGCGATAGGATACCTAGTAAATTAGACAGGCTGTTCATTATAAATTGGTAATTTGTAATCAATTTATAACCAACGACTAATGCCATCAAAAATAAAAACCGTATAAGCCAATAATTCCAGTCAACTCTCATCTTTTGCACTACATGCACCTCGCTCAATAAATTCTTTTTATTTCTGATGTCTCTTAATATAATAAACGATAGTACAAAAAAAGGAAACAAGCTAGTCAAAATAAAAATAAAAAGTTAGTTATATATGACTTTTAGTCATTTAATCAATGTCAGACCACTTATGATATGATTTCAATTCTATATGTTTTATCGCATCATAAGCGATAAAATTCTCTTCAATGAAGATACCCTCTTCATTATAACCTTTTATCTTTCCGACAGTGTCAGGCAAGTAGTTATGATTAACGAGCTCACTGCTTTGTACGGTGACTATTTTATCTTTCAGCAAAGCTTCTTCCATTATTTCTGCGATCTCTTGCGCAGTCATATCATTTTTTTCTTCTATCGTAGTGTATTCTTCAAAAGCGCTTTGATCGATTTGCGCCGTATGTTCTGATAAATAAAACCCCATCCATTTTAATCTTTTACGATCCACATAATCGTGTAATGTACTCAATTTTGTCACCTTCTAAAACATATTGTTAATATCATTATACGAACTAACGTTCCTTTTATAAAGCGAACAATTTTTTAAAATTTGCTTTTTAATAAAAAAATAGAGCACTGGTAGAATAAATGGTAAAAAAAGTGGAAAAGCTAAAATTAACTTTTCCACGTCTTTTTAATCGTCATCGTCCATCTCAAGCACAGCAAGAAAAGCTTCTTGCGGCACATCGATTGAACCGATTTGTTTCATTCGTTTTTTTCCTTCTTTTTGTTTTTCTAGTAATTTACGTTTACGAGAGACATCGCCGCCATAACATTTGGCTAATACATTTTTACGTAGGGCCTTAATATCAGAGCGGGCGACAACTTTTTGTCCAATAGTTGCTTGTACAGGAACTTCATATTGTTGTCTTGGAATCAAGCTTTTCAATTTTTCAACGATAGCTTTGCCGCGTTCATAAGCAAATTCACGATGGACGATAAAGCTTAAAGCATCCACTTTATCACCGTTTAGTAGGATATCCATTTTTACCAGATTGCTTGTACGATAACCTGACTCTTCGTAATCTAAAGAAGCATAACCTTTGGTGTTAGATTTTAGCTTATCAAAAAAGTCAAAAACAATTTCAGAAAGGGGAATATTATAAATCACATTTACCCGATAATCATCCAAATAGTTCATCGTGACAAAATCGCCGCGTTTTCGCTGACATAACTCCATAACAGGACCTACAAATTCATTAGGGACCATGATTTCTGCTTTAACAAAAGGTTCTTCAACCTTTTCGATAGCAGTACTTTCAGGAAAGTCAGCAGGATTGTCGATGTCAATTTCTGTGTCATCCGTTTTAGTTACATGATAAACCACAGATGGTGCAGTCGTGATCAATTCTAGATTGGCCTCACGTTCTAAACGTTCTTGGACAACATCCATATGAAGCATCCCTAAAAAGCCACAACGGAAACCAAAGCCTAAAGCCTGTGAAGTTTCTGTTTCAAATTGTAAGGCTGCGTCATTTAATTGTAGCTTTTCCAATGCTTCACGTAGATCATTGTAGCGCGAAGTATCTACTGGATACATACCGCAGAAGACCATCGGATTTTTTTGCTTATAGCCAGGTAATGCTTTTTCTGCTGGTTGATCAGCCAAAGTGATTGTATCACCGACCCGGGTATCTTGCACTGTTTTGATAGAAGCTGTTAAGTAACCAACATCGCCGACCATTAAATAATCACGAGCAATAGCTTTGGGTGAGAAAATGCCTAATTCGGTCACTTCAAAAGTCTTTCCATTGTTCATCAATTGAATTTTATCGCCTGGGCGGACGATACCGTCAATGATACGTATACTTAAAACAACGCCACGATAGACATCGTAAACGGAGTCAAAAATCAAAGCCTTCAAAGGTGCTTGAATATCGCCTGTAGGAGCAGGAACACTTTCTACGATTTGTTCTAAAATTTCTTCAATTCCTAGCCCTGACTTGGCACTAGCAAGGACTGCTTGACTGGCATCAATACCGATAACATCTTCAACTTCTTGGCGAACACGTTCGGGATCTGCTGCTGGCAGGTCAATTTTATTAATAACTGGCAAAATCTCCAAGTCATTATCAACTGCTAAATATACATTGGCTAAGGTTTGCGCTTCGATTCCTTGGGCAGCATCGACAATTAAAATTGAGCCTTCACAAGCCGCTAAACTACGTGAAACTTCATAAGAAAAGTCAACATGTCCAGGAGTGTCGATTAAATGAAATATATAAGTTTGGCCATCTTTGGCAGTATAATTTAGTTCAACTGTGTTTAATTTGATCGTAATTCCGCGTTCTCTTTCTAAATCCATCGAATCTAGTAATTGGTTTTGCATTTCTCTTGAGGTTACGGTATGGGTCTGTTCTAAAATACGATCAGCTAAAGTGGACTTTCCGTGATCTATATGAGCGATGATTGAAAAATTGCGAATCATCTTTTGTCTTTGTTTCATTTCTTCTAAATTATCCATGGAGTCATTCCTCATTTCTTTTCCTTCAGCTTATTAATTATACCAATCTAAATAGGAGAATAAAAGCTTTTTGTAAGATTTGCTTAAGGGAAGTAATGAATTTTTGCTAGTATTTAAGGAGTGAATTTGATAAAGTAGTTGTGATCGATAGGGTCAGGACAATTTTATTGGAGGGACTTACATGAAAGTTTATTTTGCTGCACCGATGTTTGCTAAGAGTGATTTACTTTATAATTCTTATTTAGTCGATAAAATTCGAAAAAGATATGCGGAACTTACGATTTATCTTCCGCAAGAAAATGCTGCGATTAATGACAAAACAGCTTTTGCAGATAGTAAAATGATTGCACTAGCTGACACTAAAGAAGTAGAAGAAAGCCAGCTGATGATTGCTTTATTGGATGGCAGTACTATTGATAATGGTGTAGCTTCTGAGATTGGTGTGGCTTACGCTAACGGTATTCCAATCCTCGGCTTATATACAGATTCTAGGCAAGAAGGCGCTGATAATCAAGAAAAATTAGCGGCACTTTCAACAGTAGCTGAAAATCAATTTCATTATTTGAATTTATATACGGCTGGTTTAATCAAATTAAATGGTCAAATTTTTTCTACAGAAGAAGAGCTTCTAGCTGCAATCTATCAATTTTTACAGCAGAGCGTTTCTAAATGAGTAGCTATGTGAAGCGGCAACGTACGTTAGTTTTATTTGGCTTTTTGACTTTACTTGTTATTATCTGGGAATATTTTATAGGGCTTGCTACTATTGATACAACTTTTACTAAAATTGTTGAATGTTCTGCTGGGATCCTTTTAATTTACGCGCCAGAGATTTTAAATCATTTTTTTCATTTAAAATTTGCCGACTTTATTACCTATTTTTTCTGGTTTTTTATTTTCCTAGCTATTTTTCTAGGTACTTGCTTACATTTTATGACACTTGTTCCTTTGTGGGATAAGCTATTACATTTAGTAAGTCCGATGATTTTAACTGCTATTGGTTATGGCATCTTAAGTGAGTTTTTAAAAGGACAAAATATAACAGAAATATCACCCTGGTTATTTCTGATCTTCGGCTTTTCTTTTGCGGGAATATGTGGCGTTTTTTGGGAGTTTTGGGAATGGAGCTGGGATATGCTTTTAGATATGAACCTACAACGTTATAAAAGTAACGATACGGTTTTTGTAGGGCAGAAAGTGCTGCAAGATACCATGGGAGATTTATTGATCAATGTTATTGGTTCATTTCTTTTTAGTGTTTTTGCTTGGTATAAGAGTCGATATAATAGCAGCTATTTTGAAAAATTTCGCGTTCAATTTTTAAATAGTTAAAGGAGTCGTAATATGACGCAGGATCGTTCGTTTTTTTCTACTTATGAATTAGCCTACTTAGCCATGACAGTAGCGACTTGTACAGTGGGGCGACTTTTATTTCAATTTTTACCCAATATACAACCGATGACCGCCATTTTTTTGATTATTACCTTACAATTAGGTATTTTCCGTGGACTTTTAATCAGTATTTTGTCTGTACTTATAACAAATATGTATTTAGGCATGGGTGTCTGGACAATTTCTCAGATTCTTTCTTTTGCGATCATTATTTGTTTGATGGGACTTTTTTGCAAGGCATCGATATTTCGAAAAAGTCGAGCATTACAGACGTTTTTTAGTATCTTTGCAGGCTTTTTCTATGGTTTTGTCATTGCTTGTATTGATGTAAAAGTTTACGGCATGCCACAATTTTGGCCTTATTATATTTCAGGGCTTTCCTTTGATTTATTACATGCAATAGGAAATGGTGGTTTTTATCTATTATTGACGCCGATTTTTCAAAAGTTATATAAAAAGACAGTAAAAAAGAAGGCTTAGCAATCAAGCCTTCTTTTTGCTGTGAATCACTACGATTCAGCGACTAAAAGGAGCTGAGAGTAGATGATGAACAGTACTAGAGCGAGCGTAAGCGAGGTGTAGTGTCTGTACTCTCCGAATCACTACGATTCAGCGACTAAAAGGAGCTGAAAGTAGATCCTTCAAGGACTTAGCGACTTGTCGCTTAGACCTTGATGAGATCGAAACGTAAGCGAAGTGATGAACAGTACTAGGGCGAGCGAAAGCAAGGCGTAGTGTCCGAAACTTATTTTCCTAACATCGTTAGGGTTTCTTCTAATTCATTTAAAACTTCTTCATCTGTTTCTTTTTCTTGTAGTTCGTAAAGTAAGTCAATTGCTTGTTCGGGTTGTCTTTTCGTCAATTCTCCGATTGCCCAGACAGCTGTACCGCGAATGACTGGCCGAACGTCTTCAAGACACTTGAATATTTTCACTAGGTTTTCTCGTCCACCTAAATTGGCCAGGGCAATCAGGGCGTTTCTTTGTAAAGGTTTCTTTCCTCGCCAAGTTCCTGCCAGATGACCAAATTGTTCTTTGAACTCACGATTGGAAACTGATAGTAAAGGAGCTAATTTAGGCCTTACTTCATCAACTGAAGGTTCCATTTCCTTATGAAAATGAAAATCTTTTCCTTGATTATAAGGGCAAACTAACTGACAAATATCACAACCGTAGATAACGTTATGAATTTGTTTACGATACTTTTTAGGCATCATTGTTTTGGTCTGCGTTTGATAGGAAAGACATTTTTGTGCATCCATCTTGCCATCGCCTAATAAAGCACCGGTAGGACAATGGGTAATACAACGCCTACATTCCCCACAGCCAAAAGTTCCGGGCTCATCAGCTTCAAACTGAATATTTGTTATAATTTCCCCTAGATAAACAAAAGAACCGTACTCTTCTGTGATCAATAAACCATTTCGTCCGATAAAACCTAAACCTGCTCGTTGAGCGACAGCAACATCCACGAGTTCTCCAGTATCGACTTGCGGGGAAAAACGCCAATTTTCGGCGTCTTGCGTATTCTCAGCTTCTTTTTTAATAAAATCAATAAGCTTTGTTAGGCGATCTTTTAAAATATCATGATAATCGGTTCCCCAAGAAGCGCGTGCCATTTGTCCCCGTTTCTCATCTCTAGGCACTTTTTCATGAATTTTTGTTGGGTAAGCTAGAG
>ENA-OWLX01000944-OWLX01000944.1-metagenome-genome-assembly--contig:-NODE-944-length-11040-cov-8.003004_pt1 | contig 11040 bp, 7 predicted proteins | sample MGYA00245351_ERZ651106 | MGnify/ENA primary metagenome ERZ651106 (study PRJEB26857, sample SAMEA4031768) | metagenome | biome: human; feature: oral; material: saliva | place: Philippines | collected 2014 | study... | reverse complement strand
CAGGATGATGATTTTTTCTATCCTTCTCTGGAGGAAGCTGCATATAATCACCATATCCCCTGGTAAGAAGCTTGTCATACTCCTTAGGAAGCGTAGTGGTAATGTCCTCAAAAGGAACGCGCACCATAGGAAAAACGTCCTCTTTGTCCATTGACCAATTCTCTGGATCAGGTTCAACAAAACTGGCGTAATGAGTGGTATTCTCGCCCTCTGCAGCGCGAGCAGCCTCATCCCACTTGCGCTGGATATATGCAGATGAAACCTTAAAGAGCTTCAAACCGTGATGAATGATAAAGCATCCTGCAAGGGCAACTTTTTTCTTCCAGCCGGTTAAAGGAACGCGAGGAGTTGGGGTAACTAACAAGAAATTCAAGCGACCCCAGAACCATGTTTGGCGCTTAACCTTAACCAGCTTCTTTGGATCAGAAGGAATTTTATCAAAGGGGAAAATTCCAATTGAGATTGCATAGGTAAAGGGGCAGGTCATAAACTCATCAGGAACGCAAACCGTTCCTTTTAAAGAGAGGTTTGTATTAACTGCCGGGAAGAAATTGTCTTTTCTGCCATTTTGAATGCAAAAATCCGGACGAAGAAGCGCGGGTGCCTTCTCCAAAAAGATCTCATAGTCCTCGCGGAACATCGAGATATCCACATCATCATCCCAGGGAATAAAACCCTTATGCCTTACGGCTCCAATAGCGGTTCCACCATATGCTTGATACGAAATACCAAGCTCTGTACAGACGCGATCAAGCTCATCCATCAAAAGTGTTGAAAGAATCTGAATTCTTCTTAGCTCGTCGGGGTTCTCGTATGTCTTAAATCCGTCAGACTCCACTGGGGCTCCCATTCGCCATCGTCCGATAACATTCTTATAATACTAGACATCGGAGCTAATCGATTGGATGTAGCAATGTACACACCTCAGGATCACACGTTTGCTGTCTGCGCATATGGCGAGAGTCCCTATCTAGAAGAGTGCATTCTCTCGCTCAAGGAGCAGACACTGTCTACGAATATTCTTTTAGCTACTTCAACACCAAACGAACTGATTCAGTCTCTTTGCGAGAAGTACAACATTCCTATGCACGTCAATCCTGGTCCAGGAGGCATCGCTGGTGACTGGAACTTTGCGGTGAGCGTTTGCACAACTCCTCTGGTTACCATCGCTCATCAAGATGACCTCTATAAACCCAACTATGCAGAGTATATGCTTGAACGCGTGAATAGCTCTTCTCGCCCACTTATTTACTTTACCAATTATGGTGAGCTGCGTGATGGCGAGGAAGTCCTTGAGAATCGTTTGCTTAAGGTAAAGCGTCGCCTCTTGTACTCGCTCTCAAAGCCAGAAAATGCAGGTAAGGCATGGGCTAAACGTCGTGCGCTTGAGCTGGGTTGCGCCATTTGTTGCCCAAGCACCACATTGGTTCTTCCCAATCTTGACGTCCCTGTTTTCAAAGCTGGATTTGGCTCCAATTTAGACTGGGAAGCATGGGAAGCAATTAGTAAACGTGAGGGTGACTTTTTGTATGATACCCGCGTGCTGATGCTCCATCGCATACATGAAGACTCTGAAACCAGCCACCTTATTCACGACAATCGTCGTGAACAAGAAGATCTGGAGATGCTCAAGAAGTTTTGGCCAGCTCCTGTGGCCAAGCTCATTAACATGGCCTATAAAAGCGGGCAAAAAAGTAACAGTTAGTTTGTCATTACAGCGTAGAAACGTGACAACTAGAAACCATATAAGTGCAGGTTGTATACTTATATAAAACAATGTAGCAATCATTGGAGAAATATGCTGAACTTTGCTGTTGGCCCCGTTCAATCAGAAGACGATGTTCGTGCTCTTGGTGCGCTTGATGTCCCCTACTTTAGGACTCCAGAGTTCTCAACCACCATGCTTGAGAACGAGCAGATGCTCTGTGAACTGGCAAAAGCACCAGAGGGTTCTCGTGCTGTTTTTGTAACTGGATCTGGTACTGCAGGAATGGAAACCGTTGTTGCAGGCACCCTCTCAGCAGAAGATAAAGCTCTTGTAGTTGACGGCGGTAGCTTTGGTCATCGTTTTGTTCAGCTTCTTGAGCTGCATAACATTCCACATACCGTCATTAAGCTCAACTACGGCTCACCTTTAACTGCAGCCGATTTAGAGCCTTATCAGAATCAGGGCTACACTGCATTTCTCGTCAATCTTGGTGAGACTTCCCAGGGTATTTTGTATGATGCAGAGCTTATCTCCGTATTCTGCAAAGCAAATAATCTGTTCTGGATTGCGGACTGCGTCAGCTCATTCTTAGCAGATCCCTTTGACATGACCTCTTTAGGTGTAGACGTCATGATTACTGGTTCTCAAAAAGCGCTTGCCTGCCCTCCAGGCATTTCTCCAATTGTGCTTTCTCCAAAGGCAGTTAAAAAGATTGCTGGAATTAATGCACCATGCATGTATCTTGACCTTAATTTGCTTCTCCAAAATGGAGAGCGCGGTCAAACACCTTTTACTCCAGCAGTACAGACGCTTCTTCAAATCCATAAACGTCTCAGCAACATTGTTAAAGCAGGCGGCGTTGATGCTGAAAACGCACGTATTGCAGCACTCGCAAAAGATTTCCGTGAGCGTGCTCAGAGTCTTCCGTTTGAGATGCGCCTTGTATCTCCTTCAAATGCAGTTACCTTCCTATCAACAGGTAACTACTCAGCAAAAACGCTTTTCCAAGTGCTTAAAGATGAATACGGCATGTGGATTTGTCCAAATGGTGGTGAAAACGCAGATACTTCCTTCCGCGTTGGACATATTGGCGCTCACAATGTAAGTGACAATGCCGTTCTTGTTGCAGCAGTTCATGACGTTCAGCGTAGAGGTCTTTTAACCACTAGGGAGTAACCATGACCAAGGTAATCACCTATGGCACCTTTGACCTGCTTCACTATGGTCACACTAACCTACTCAAGCGTGCCAAAGACCTGGGCGACTATCTTATCGTAGGCGTTACTGCTGAAGCCTATGATATGGCTCGCGGTAAAATCAACGTAAAACAAAGCCTCTCTGAACGAATCGAAAACGTCAGAGAGACCGGCCTTGCTGACGAGATTATCGTTGAGGAATACGAAGGTCAAAAAATTGACGATATTCGCCGTTATGGTGCAGATATTTTTGCCATTGGCTCAGACTGGAAAGGCAAATTTGACTACCTTTCTGACTATTGCAAAGTAGTGTATCTTGATCGAACAAAAGGCATTTCAAGCACGGAGCTCCGCAGTGAAGAGCGCAAACTTTCTGTTGGCCTCATTGGTGACGCTTCTTGGCTTGATAAATACAGGAGGCAAGCTCGTTTTGTAAACGGTATGGAGATTGAAGGCATTGCTACGCCCGACACCACCATGCTTACTCCTGAGCTATCTGAGCTTCCTGTTGTAACCTCTGACATCTCCGATCTTCTACAAAAAGTTGATGCTGTTGTCATTGCATCTGATCCATCTCTTCACGAGAAACAAATCAGGCAGGCGCTTGAGGCGGGAAAGCATGTCCTGTGTGAATCCCCCTTTGCTCTAACACCAGAGGCTGGCGATTCTCTAGTAGCTTATGCACAAGAGCGTGGTTTGGTGCTTCAAGATGCCATTAAAACAGCATATTCAACAGCCTTCCATCGACTTGTTCTCTTGGTTAAAGGCGGAAAAATCGGCAAGGTTGTCTCAGTTGATGCCACCTGTACCTCACTTCGTTATAACAAAACTGATGATTCAATTACGGGTGCCAACTGGGGTGGTATGGGTGAATGGGGACCCATTGCCCTTCTCCCTATCTTCCAAATTCTTGGTACCGACTACACATCTTCGCAAATCATTACTCGTGGCGAGAAGGGCTTTGTCCACGAAGGTGAATTTACCAAGATAGATTTTGTCTATCCAAGTGCGGTAGCTTCTATGAAAGTAGCAACCGGTGTTAAATCTGAAGGCGAGTTGGTTATCTCTGGTACTGACGCTTATGTCTATGTACCAGCACCTTGGTGGAAAACAGATTACTTTGAAATCCGCTACGAAAATCCTGCAGACAATAAGCGCTACTTCTATCAACTTGATGGTGAGGGCTTTAGGTTTGAGCTTATTACGTTTGCTCAAGCTATTGCAAGCGGTGCTTCAAATTCTTATATTTCCCGAGATATTTCACGTACACTTTGTAAGGTAATGGGCGATTATTATCTAGGAACAAATACCTTGCAGATTAGCTAGCCTTAAATCTAATTCAGAAGCTCGTAACTACTATCTTGTTACGGGCTTCTTTTTTGATAAAAAGATAAAATAGGCTCTGCTAAATCTATTTCACTTACACAAGGGGTTTCGTTGATCATGACTACATCGTCAGCCAATAAAATTCTATTCATCATCCATGGCTTGATCTACACACTTGTGTTGACTCTAGTCTGGTGGGCACTTCTACCAGCAACAGCTCAAGCTTACGTTGACCCGTCAGTTATGACCTACACCATCCAGGCACTGGCAGCAGTTGTAGTTGCACTTTCTGCAGTGCTCGGCGTTGCGTTTAGGCGTTCTCGTAAGGTGCTCTTCCGTCTGCTTAAGATTGATGAGAACGCCAATAAGATTGTCGAAGGCAAAGTTCACAAGGTTGACGCCAAAGGTGCAGAAGCTGCAAACGCTCAGATGAAAGAAATCCTTGCAGCAGAGGCTGTCCGTCTCAAAGAGCAAAAAGAGGGCGCCCTCAAACCTAAGGGTCGTATTGGTGTTGCATTTCTTGTTTCTTTCTTTACTGTCTTTACCATCTTGGTCGTAGCCCCACTTGAGTTGGTAGCCAGCAATGCAAAGGATTTATCGTTTAGTCTTAATGACGTAGCAGGTCCCGTTATTATTGCAGGCTTCGTCATCACGCTTATTCTTACAGTGCTTCTATCGCTCCTGCGTAAGCGCGTGTTTAACGTTGCCGTTGCATTTGTAGGTGCCATCGGTGTGGCATCGTACGTTCAGGCAGTATTCTTGAACGGTGGTATGCCACTTGCTGATGGACATGAGGTTATTTGGTCCAACTTCACAACTCAAATGATTGTCTCCGGTATAATCTGGCTGGCAATCATTGCAGCTGCAGTGACCTTCTCGCTCCTAAAAGCACGTCAGCTTAGAACAGGTCTTCTGGTAACCGCAACCGCGCTTATCATTGTCCAGACAGTGGGCGTTGCAAGCCTCTGGGGTCCAGCTGTAGCAGCTTTTACAGATGTAAACACAAGAGAATCTCAGCAAATTTATGCAACAAGAGATGGTCTCTTTAATGTTTCTTCCAAGAAGAATGTCGTGGTGTTTGTCCTAGACACCACCGACACCGCCTTTGTGCAGCAACTTTATAGCGAGTATCCCGAGACATTTACCCATATGACAGGTTTTACCTGGTACAGAAATTCCGTTGGCTCCATGATTCCAACACGCTATGGCATTCCTTCTCTTGTCTTTGAAAATCGTCTACAACCTGGCCAGTCATTTGGTGACTTTGTTAATGGTTGGGCAGATAACAGCCATTATCTTGATGACATCAATAAGCTTGGCTATTCCGTTGGTCTGTATACCGATAACTTTAATTCAATTTATACCGACTATATGCACAACCGCACTATCAACTATCACGAGCTTCGCGGTCGTGGTTCAGAGAATCAGCTCGACATTCTTAGTGCGCTGCGTATTCTTTATAAGACGGCTTTCTGCAGAGATATGCCTTGGGTAATTAAACCTCGCTTCTGGTATTACACCGAGGACCTTAACATGCGTATGATGAGGAAATTTACGTATGACGAGGTTGACATGTCTTCTCAGCGCTATAACGAAGACGATCTTAAGTATTACCAAGAACTCCAGCACTATGGTTTGTCTGTTCATGATGAAAACGATACGGGAAGTTTCCGCTTCATTCATCTTATGGGCTCTCATGGTCCTTTCATTCTTAATAGGAACCTTGAGCGCCCTAAAGATCCAAGCGAAGAAAATGAGATCGAGCAGACACGCGGTGCTTGGAAAATCGTAGATGCTTATATTGCAGAGCTAAAACGCCTTGGTCTCTATGAAAATACCTCTATTATTGTGACTGCTGATCATGGTCGTTGGTATCTAACACCAAACGACATTACAGAGACTTCTGCTCCAGCAATTTTCTATAAACCTGCCGGTCAAAGCGCAGAAGCCGCAGCGCAGCCTATGCAGGTCTCAGATGCTCCTGTTTGGCACTACGATATCCTGGCTCAAACACTTAAGGATATGGGCGCAGATCCTCAGATGCTCTCCAGGTACACCACTCCTCTTGATGAGTCCTATGAGGGAGAGGTTCGTCCTCGCTACTACATTGAAACTATTACCGAAAATAACCGTGATGCAGAGCTTAGAGAGTTTGTCATTAATGGTGACGCAACCGACTTTACCACCTGGAGTTTAACGGGAAATAACTGGAGACTCGTTTCCGATAAATAGTCCTTGCAAACGCAGAACTAAATCATTAGACATACAAAAAGCGAGCCGTTCTTATCGCAGAATGGCTCGCTATTTGTAAAGACACCTAGGAGTGCAGCAACAAATTAATCTCTCTTGAGCAGTTCGTTCCAGTCTGGAGTAGCCGAAAGAACCGTTCCCACAATAATGACAATGCAGCAAATCACAATCAATGGAGATGGAATTGCCTCAGGCATAATTGTTGGTAGAACAATACCCGCAAGAGCAGCAAAAATTACCGACCAAGCAGAGTAGGAAATGTTCAGCGCCATACCACGAGAAGCGCCAATAGTGTCAATGGCCTTGTAGTAGAAGAGATACGAGGCAGTACCAGCAAGGGCCGCAATAAAAACGACACCATTAGCAGGAGTTACTGCAACCTGACTTGCAAACTCTACAGAGCCTGCGAGAGGCAGGATAATAAGACCATAAGCAAATGCCGAGGTAGTTTGCCTAATCTGGAGTGCAGTCTCATTATCAACGGCATCGTCTTGCATGCCCCAAGCCAAAATAACCGCCTCGGAACCCCAACCAAAGACACAAGCTACAACACCTAAGATTCCAACAAGAACGTTTCCATTACCCTCTCCTGCAGCAGTTGATACACCAATGACCATAACGCCTACCAGAGCAACAATAAGGGCAATAACCTGCTTCAAATTCATTTTTTCTTTAAGAAGAAGCCACGCCAAAAGCGAGCCAACGGCTGGATAAAAAGCCGAAATAGCAGCGGTGTAACCAGGTCCAATAGCATTAATTGCGGCAAGATAACCACTCATACCAATTGGTCCACCCAAAAGAGCGCCAAGCATGACAACACGACCACTCTTTGTTTTTGCAGCCTTAAGGGTGTCCTTAAGCCTGCCCTTCTGAGCCATCATGACCAAAAGAACTACGGCTGCAAAGAAGTCATGCATAAATGCACTGGCAAATGAAGCTTGAGCTGAATTAACATAGGGGCTCATACCAAGAGCGACACCAAGAATAACGGTATCAACCGCCCAAAGAATACCGCTTAAAAGACCGTAATACATAATTTCCCCTTTTGCTCTTAGTTCTGGGTCTCTTCGTACCAAGAAAGCACGCGGTCGATATTATTTGCAGCGTAGCGGTAGTAGATAAAGAACCACTCGCCTACATTCTCGCCCTCAGCCTCTTTTACAAGTGACCATAGATACCAGCACCAGCCTGCAAAGACCACATAACTCCAGAAGTGCCTGCGCTGCTCAAACGTTGCTTCTTGTCCAAAGTAGAAATCAATAGCTGTATTTGCTTCATCGTCAGTAAGCTCACAACAAACCGTAAAGGTACCAAAATCATTTGCCTCATCAGACATACCTGCATATTCCCAGTCAATAAGGCTGTAATTACCAACCTCGTCAATCAAGAAATTCAGGTAGAAGAAATCATTGTGAGAAATAACAACGGGATACTGATCAGCATCTGCATGCTTCTTCAAGCGCAGGACCTTCTCGCGAAGCTCATAATAGCCAGGAATCTCAATAGGACCATCTTCAAGCAGGAGTTTCTCGTAATTAAGACCCTCATTGACAAAGTCAAAGGAGCGATCAAGTGAAGCGTCACTGTGATGCAACTTGTAACCCATCTCCATTGCGCGCTTGAGCTGCTCAGGATTATGAGGATCAAGGTTCTGAGCGTTCTTTACAAACTTAGAAATCTTCCAGCCCTCTTTTTGATCCTCGTAAATAAAGGTGTTATCAAGACCCAGCTCACGAGCAAGACGAAGACCAGCCTCTTCAGCGGCGCGGTCAACAAGCTTCTCGGTACCAACGCCAGGATGCCTGTAAACATACTCCTGGGCATCTTCACCGTGGCCCACAATAAAGTGAGCAGACAGATTGGTCAGACCCTGCTTTAGTGGATAGAAGCCGTGAATGTCCTTCTTCTGACAGTGCAGTACAGAGACAATGTTGTCAAAAATTTCTGAATCAATGTTCTCAATGAAGGCTGGATCAAACTGACGCAGCTCATCAAGGGAGTCAAACTCATAAATAATGCCATCAGGATATTTTCTAATGCTCATAGAGAGCTCTTTGATATGACGAACGTAAATCTCTTCCCAAAGCATATCGACGGTTTCTGGCTTGTCATAAACTGCTTCAAGAATATCAACAAACTTCTTAGAGAATTTCCTATCAAAGTAGACATGACCGAGCATAATCCAAGAGTTAGAACCACCAATTTCTACGCCGGTAATACGTCCACCGCGGCCCTCTTTAAGACACCACTCGTCGGTCTCTCCTGCAACATAGGTTGCTGAATAATAAGCCTCATAAACATAGTGCTCAAAAGGATTCTGAGTGAAGTAATCATCAGAGGAGCAGATATAGGTATTATCAAGCCGGTCTTTTACATACCAAAGCGTGGAATTGTTGTTTCTGGTTGCATAGTCTGGGTTCACAACAATCTTGACACCATACTTCTCCTCCAGATAGAAGAAGTACTCCTTCTTGTAACCAACAACTACAGTGATGTCAGAAATCCCAGCCTCAAGCAACTGATGAATCTGGCGTTCAATCAAAACTTCTCCGCGAACCTTCAAGACACCTTTTGGCTTCTCATAAGAGATAGGTGCAAAGCGAGAAGACAGGCCAGCTGCCATAATGATGGCATTCTTGACCTCGTAAGGCTTCAGAGCTTCAAGACCCTTTGGTGTGATGAGTCCCTCTACAATAAGAGCCTGATCCTCAAGCGTTTTAACTGCTGAATTAACTGATCCTAGAGAAAGCTCGGTCTCTTCTGCAAGCTGCCTCTGATTGAGTTTCTCGTCAGAAAGCGCAATAGTTTTTAGTACGGAAAACACGTTCTTTGTCAGTGCCACGGTTCCTCCAAATGAAGACCTCTGATAGCAATAAAAAATATCAATCTAAAACACTCTTGAGATAGTACTCCAATGTTCAAATTTTAACAAGATATATCTTATTTTGAACAAATTAGTATCAGCATCAAGTTTTCCGTAACTTACCTATAGAGGCTTACAAAAAACGGCACATGCTGTGCCGTTTAAAGTGTTTGCTATAAATGAGAAGCTAGACCTTGAATTAGTAAGGACCAAAATCCAGACGAGCGGGATAATGATTTTTGCGTTTCTCGACTGGAGGTAGTTGCATATAGTCTCCATACACAAGCTCAAGAAACTCCTCAATCTTGTTAGGGAACGCAACCATCATTCCTTCGTATTCAAGTTTCTTAACAGGGAAAATGTCATCAACGTAGTACGTCTGCGTCCACGGATCAGTATCGTTGAGATAGCCAATACGCTTAGTTTTAATGTGAGCATAGCGATTACGAGCTTCTTGCTCACGCTCATACATCTTTTGAGTAGACACGTGAAGCAACTTGCACACTCCCCTGCCTATGGTAACTCCAACACGTAGAAGCTTTCCCTTAATACCATCGGCCAGGATGACAGGATGTGGAACATCTACCAAAATACGCATGTGTGACCAGAACCAGGTATCACGAGCCTGTTTCTCATACTCTTTTTGATTGTCTGACACATTGTCAAAACAATAGACATCCAAAAAGATTCCCAGGTCAAGCGGAAGTGATGCAAGCGCCTCCTCGCAAAACTGAGTACCCTTGAGCATAATGCGTGTTGTAGGGAACGGGTAGTTGATGTTGCGTTCTGAGTTGATGATGCTGTATTTATCAGCCCATTCTTCATCATAGATAGCTAGGAGTTTATGGAAGTCTTCTGCAGGAAGCGCAACATCAATATCGTCATCCCAAGGAATAAAACCCTTATGACGCAAGGCGCCGATGCCAGTGCCAGCAATACCAAAATAGCGGATATTATGAGACTCGCAGGTATCAACAAAATCTTTAAAGATCATGCGTTCAACCTGCTGAAGATGTTTAAGCGTTTCTGTATCGTATGTGCGCATTATCGACCTTCGTACATTTTTTTGTAGTAATCCTGATAATCACCGGAAACTACATTCTTAACCCAGTTACGGTTTTCTAAATACCAGTTGATAGTGGTAACAATTCCCTCTTCAAATGGAGTTTCTGGATACCAGCCAAGCTCATCTTTAATCTTATCGGGTGCAATGCCATAGCGACGATCATGACCCTTACGATCAGTAACGTAAGAAATCAGATTTTCAGTAATCTGAGTATCGCCAGTGATTCTTGCAACCTCACTGATGATGCGCTTAACAATGTAAAGGTTGTTGCGTTCGTTATGACCGCCAACGTTATAAACCTCACCCAGCTTGCCACCCTCAAGAACCATAGCAATTGCCTTGCAGTGATCATCAACATAGAGCCAGTCACGAACATTCAGTCCGTCGCCATAGACAGGAAGATTCTTGTGTTCCAAGCAATTCTCGATCATTAAAGGAATGAGCTTCTCAGGGAACTGATAGGGACCGTAATTGTTAGAGCAACGGGTGATTACTGCTGGGAATCCGTACGTATCATGCCAGGCCTTTACAAACATATCTGCAGAAGCCTTAGACGCAGAGTAAGGGCTATGAGGGCTCAATGGTGTAGTCTCGCGAAAGAATGCTTCTGGATCATCAAGTGGCAATGAGC
>ENA-OWLX01000943-OWLX01000943.1-metagenome-genome-assembly--contig:-NODE-943-length-11051-cov-21.761459_pt1 | contig 11051 bp, 9 predicted proteins | sample MGYA00245351_ERZ651106 | MGnify/ENA primary metagenome ERZ651106 (study PRJEB26857, sample SAMEA4031768) | metagenome | biome: human; feature: oral; material: saliva | place: Philippines | collected 2014... | reverse complement strand
AGCGCGCTCCGGGCTCGGACGCAAAGGGGACCGTCATATTCGGCATGCTGCGTATTGGTTCGTAATATTCCGACATATTTAAAGACCCCGCCCCGCGCTCACTGCTGTGGGGCGCGGGGCGGGATTCATCATCATCATTCAGTAGGCGACAGGTTTCCCCGCCGACTTCTTTCTCCGGCGCGTAGCGATGATTAGCTCACCTTGCAGGGAGCAACCACGCGGCGGACATCTCTCCTAAACTCAGCGCGTGCTGAGCGTTGCGTCTAGCTGTGGCACTAGTTGCTGGGGGTACTAGTTGCTGGGGTACTTTGCCTTCACCCAACGCTCGAACACGCCCACCAGCGCGTCGGTAATCTTACCGAGCACCGCCAGCGCCACAATAGCCAGCAGCAGGCGGTCGGTGCGGCCGTTGTTCTGCGAGTCGGTCAGCAGGTAACCCAGACCCATGGATGCACCCAGCAGCTCAGCGGCGACCAGGAACAGCCACGCCTGAGCCAGCGCCAGACGCAGACCCGAAACCACCGACGGCAGAACCGCGGGAAGCTGAACCGTGGTGAACAGACGCAGACCCTTCAGACCGAAGGCGCGTGCCGCCTCCACAAGCTTGGGGTCCACGTGGGCGAGGGCAGCGGAAACCGTGGTGTACACGGGGAAGAACGCGCCGATGGCCACGAGGGTCACCTTCGAGTTCTCGCCGATACCGATCCACAGCAGAAGCAGTGGAACCCACGCCAGGGACGGCACGGCACGCAACGCACCAATGGTCGGTGCGGCAATCAGACGCACCGGCGCAGACAAGCCAATCAGCGCACCCAGTACCAGGCCGAGCACGGCGCCAATACCGAAACCAATCAGCACACGCTGAGTAGAAATCGCCACGTGACGGCCCAGCTCACCGCGCTGCGCCAGCTCAATACCGGCGTTGACCACGCGGTCGGGGGAGGGCAACTGAACCTGGGTGAACACGCCGTTGGTGCTCAGAATGTACCAGAGAGCAATCAGCGCCAGGGGAAGAATCAGGCCCAGGTACTGCTTACCGGCGAACGGGTTCGACGGCAGCTTCACGGAAGAGGCACGCTTCTCGGCACGCTCAGCGCGAGCGCTGGAGGCGGCGGTAATCGGTGCGGCGGTCATTACTTCTCAACCACCTTCGCGATCTTCTCGACGGCTGCGCTGTCAGCCTTCTTCGCGAACTGATCGTCCACAATGCTGTTGAGCGCCTTGTCCACGTCGGACTGGGAGGGAACGTCGCCGGACTCGACCAGGATCGGGCCGACACCCTTCAGAACCTCAACCTGCTTAGCGCCCGGAACCGGGTCAATATCCAGGTGGGTGCGCTCCATGACGACCTGAGCAGTCTCGTGCTTAATGCCGGACTCCTCCTCGAGAATCTTCACAGCCTCCTCGGGGTTCTTCTTAGCCCACGCGCGAGCGTACTCGTACACATCCACGATGGTCTGTGCAGCGGTCGGGTTGGACTGAATGAACTTCTCGGTCGCGTTCAGGAAGCCGTAGGTGTTGAAGTCCAGGTTGCGGTAGAAGAGCACGTCGCCGCTTTCCACCTCGGCGGCAGCCATAATCGGGTCCAGGCCGCTCCACGCGTTGACCTGACCGTTATCCAGGGCGGTGCGGCCATCGGCGTGCTGCAGGTTCTGAATGGTCAGCTCCGAAGCAGAAATACCCTCCTGCTTGAGCGCCTGTAGCAGCAGGAAGTACGGGTCGGTACCCTTGGTCACGGCAACGGTCTTACCCTTCAGGTCCGCAACCTTGGTGATGCCCGAATCCTTGCGGGTGACCAGAGCCGACCACTCCGGCTGCGAGTACAGGCTAATGACCTTGATGGGGGAGCCATTAGCGCGTGCCAGCAGTGCCGCCGAACCGGCGGTCGAGCCGACATCAATATTGCCGCTACGCAGCGCCTCATTCGCCTTGTTCGAACCGGCCGACTTGACCCACTCAACCTTCTTACCCTCGGCAGCGAGGGCGGTCTCAAGCCAACCCTTCTTACGGATAATCAGAGACAGCGGGTTGTAGGTCGCGTAGTCAATGGTCACGGTGTTCTGGTCGCCACCACCGGCAGCACCGGAGGCGTTAGCGGAACCGGAACCTTCACCGGCGCAGGCGCTGAGCAGAGTAGCAAAAGCGGCGGCTGCGGCAAGGGACTTGAGGGCGGTACGGCGAGACGGGGAGTAAGTCATGATGAAATCTTTTCGCTTCTGAAGATGATGATGTGTGGTGATGAGATGAAATGCGGCGGCGCTGGCCTTGTTTGTGACTCTGGCCTTGTCAGCAGCTTTTAGGCGTTATCTTCCACGCCGAGCTCAGCCAACAGCTCGCTACGCAGCGCCGTGATCTCTGCATCGGCGCGGTCACGCGGGTGAGAACGGTCAACGGTCACAATGCGCTGGATGGTGGCGGGCGCCTCCGGGGTGTCCTTACCGAGGACGATAACCCGGTCAGAGAGGTACAGCGCCTCTTCCACATCGTGGGTGACCAGCAGAATCGTGGTCGGGTCTTGACGGTGCACGTCCAACAGCAAATCCTGCATGTTGATGCGGGTCAGCGCGTCCAGAGCACCGAAGGGCTCGTCGAGCAGCAGCACGCCGGGGTTGCGTGCGAGCGCTCGCGCCAGGGACACGCGCTGAGCCATACCGCCTGAAATTTCCTTGGGACGGTGGGTTGCGTATTCGCCCAGACCGACCAAGTCGAGCAGACGCGCTACGGATGCTGCGCCTTCAGATTTTTTGGTGCCCTGCGGCAGTCCGAGCGCCACGTTGTCGGCGACGGTACGCCAGGGGAGCAGGCGCGGTTCCTGAAAGCCGATAGCGACGCGGGGGTCGAGGCCGGTCACTGCCTTTTCGCCGATACGCACGGTACCTGCGGTGATGCGGTTCAGGCCTGCCGCTGCACGCAGGAGGGTGGATTTGCCGCATCCGGAGGAGCCGATGACGGAGATAATCTCGCCGGGGGCTGCGGTGAAGGAGACTCCGCGAAGAACTTCGTGGGTTCCGCCGGGCACGGGGAAAGATTGTCCGACGTCTTCAAAGCTCAAGGGGACGGCGGCGGTGGATACGGCGTGTCGGCCGGTGTTTTCACTGGTGGGTACGTCAGTTACTGCACTGTTGAGTGTCATGTCACTTCCATCGGTCCTGGCGTTAGCACCGGGAGGCGGAAGAATCCGTGCCGGTTGCTGCGACGTCGTGGAGCCAGGTCTCTCGGTCGCTCTGGATGGTTTGCTCCTTCAACCCTATGGGCTGTGCCACGCCTCAATCAACCCAGCGGGCGCGTGTGAATTTCTATGACTCTTTATTTCGCATTTGTCACGAAATATTTCGGTCCCCCGTCATAAAAAGATTTTTTCGTCACAAAGGTGACCTCCCTCCCGCGCGCCCCGTACACTCAAACAGCGAGATCATGAGTCCCGGCGCTAAGCTCTGGCTAGCCGGGCGGCAACCCTCTCCCGTAGCGGGGTGCCCCAGATGATGATCTGGCCTCAATGGAATGAGGCAAGTACGGCGCGAACGCGCCACCTGCACGAAGGTCACCACCGAACGCAGAAGGCATCAGGAGGCGGCGCGCGGGGTGCAGGGTACACCCGATCGTCCCCGATCATTCGCGAAAGGAAAATCGATGGCTGAGCAGAAGAAGCGCATCGTAGTTAACGCATTCGAGATGACCTGCATCGGTCACCAGAGCTTCGACCTCTGGCGTCACCCGCGCTCCCGCGCAACCGAGTACAACACCATCAAGTACTGGACTGACCTGGCTAAGACCCTTGAGCGCGGCCTGTTTGACGCCGTGTTCATCGCTGACGTGGTCGGCATCTACGACGTGTACAAGAACTCTGCCGCTCCCGCCATCGAGGGTGCCGCTCAGGTTCCCGTGAATGACCCCGCAACCCAGATTTCTGCAATGGCTGCAGTGACCGAGCACCTCGGCTTCGGCGTGACTGCTGCCGCTACTTTTGAGCAGCCCTACACCCTGGCTCGCCGCTACGCCTCCCTCGACCACCTCACTGAGGGCCGCGTCGGCTTCAACGTTGTGACTTCTTACCTGCCTTCGGCTGCTGAGAACCAGGGTCTGCCCACCCAGATTCCGCACGACGAGCGCTACGACATTGCTGACGAGTTCCTGGACGTCTGCTACAAGCTGTGGGAAGGCTCCTGGGAAGACGGTGCAGTCGTCAAGGACCGCGAACGCGGCATCTATGCTGACCCCTCCAAGGTCCACCCGATTGGCCACAAGGGCAAGTACTTCTCCGTGCCCGGCATCTCCCTGACCGAGCCGAGCCCGCAGCGCACCCCCGTGATCTTCCAGGCTGGTGCATCCAGCCGCGGCCAGAAGTTCTCCGGCAAGCACGCTGAGGCTGTGTTCATCAGCGCCCTGCGCCCGGACCTGACCCGCGTTGTGACCGACCGTATTCGTGCCTCTGCCGAGGAGCAGGGCCGTAGCCGCGACGACGTGAAGATCCTCGCAATGCTCTCGGTCATCGTGGATGAGACCGAGGAGAAGGCAAAGGCAAAGTACGAGGAGTACAAGAAGTACATCAACCTCGAATCTGCACAGGCTATCATCGGCGGCTGGTCCGGTGTTGACCTGTCCCAGTTCGACGAGGACGAGATCCTGAACTACGTGCAGACCGAGTCGATTCAGTCCTTCCTGACCCCCTTCACCCTGCAGGCGAAGGACAAGAAGTGGACCCGCAAGGCTATCGCCGAGCACACCACCATCGGCGGCATGGGCGAGGTCATCGTCGGTGACCCGGTTCAGGTTGCTGACGAGCTGGAGCGCTGGATCGACGAGGGTGGCCTGGACGGCATCAACCTGGCGTACCACGTCTCCCCGGGTTCCTTCGAGGACTTCATCGAGTACGTTGTTCCCGAGCTGCAGAAGCGCGGCCGCTACCGCACCGAGTACGAGGGCAACACCCTGCGTGAGAACATCTTCGGTAAGGGCCACACCAAGGTTGCTGACTCCCACCCGGCTGCTAAGTACCGCGGCGCATACGTGGGTAAGCCTTCGGCGGCTGACACCCCGGCTCGCGCGATTGCCGAATAAGCGTTGCCGCTGATGCGTACCGTGTAGGTTCGCTCAAACTTAACGATTGAAAACAAGAACGCCCGTTCTGCTGGGGGATGTGTATCCCCGGCGGAGCGGGCGTTTCTTCGTGCGGCACTTTCTTGATGCTGTGGTTTTTGATGCTGACTTTCTTGATGCGGCGCGTTCTTTATACTGGGTGGCATGACTGAACTGAACCAGGTTGAACTTAACCATGATGACCGCTGCCCCTGCTCGAGCGGTGAGGTGTACGGCGCCTGCTGCGGCAGGTTCCTGGGCGAGTTTGCCGCCTCCGGCACGCTGACTGCTCCCGCGCCGGAGCAGCTGATGCGCTCGCGTTTTACCGCGTTTGCGACCGGGGATGCGGCGTATCTGTTGGCGAGCTGGCATCCGAGTACTCGCCCGGCCGCTCTGGAGTTGGAGGATGATATCCGCTGGTATCGCCTGGATATTCTGGGTGCTTCGGGTGGCCCGTTTGATGCGTCCGGTACGGTGGAGTTTGTCGCCTACTACCGGTCGGTGCCGGGCACCCCTGCGGATGAGCGGGTGAAGGGCAGCATGCATGAGCTGTCGCGCTTTGAGAAGGTGGACGGCGCCTGGTTCTATGTGGATGGCGACGTCCGCTAACGCCCCTTATACGCGCAGAGTGCGGGCATAAAAAGAAATGGCAGAATCATTCCGAAACCGGAACGATTCTGCCATTTCCTGTTTTGGTTAGCTTCTGTCTTTTAGCAGTTTTTCAAGGTGGTTCTCTAAACGAGAGGCTATCTCTAGCTCGCGGTCAGAAATAATGCCGGTGTGTTCGCGAATCGATCTTGAGAGGCCGTCATAAAGGCGATATATCTGTTTTCCAGAAAGTGTCAGGATATCTCGACGTTCTTGAGAATTAAGAACCGAAGATAAAAGAATAATGTCTCGGAAATGTCGATTTTTATCGGAATCTCCATTGTTGAGCAGAGCCGATACTTTCTCGTACAGAGCGCCCAAACCATCAGGAACGTTGACTGTAAATTGGCGGTTAGCGCAGAGTACAGATGCTTTACGGGTGCGTTCAAGCCCAAACTGGGCGCCACGAGTCTCTAGCAGGCGGCCAAACCCCGGATATTCATAGGTGCGAGCGGCCTCCGATTGCCCTGAAGGGATAAGGATATCTATCTGAGCTTCGCCGCGAACCCACCGGTGATTTTGGCCGGATGCATTGAACCCGGCAATTGAAAATCCGGCAGCGCTAAGAGCCTCATGGAACTGACGAATATGCGCCCGGGAAGCGCGGATATCAAGAATAACGTCGATATCGTGGGTGGAGCGAGAACCTGCGTAGCTTCGTTCCGCAGCCAACAGGCGCATCATGCTTCCGCCAGCCAAGGACCATCCTCGCGGCATAATCTCTGAAATATCAGCCAGACCTAGCCATGAGGCCCGCTCTGCTCCAATAGCAGGAATCAAAATAGGTGATGCGTTCATGACTAAGATGCTTCCTTGAAAACAGAATCTTGAAGAATACGCTCTGCCTCAGCGGAGCTTCGCGGATCCCCCAAATCTAGAAGATCCACCGCCACGTGCAGGGGAAGAATATGGGGTGGCTCATCGCATTCACGCAAGATAACGTTCGCTGAATCCGCGGAAGCCGGAAGCAGATTGTAGAGAAAAATGATGTTCCCCAAATCCTGATGCGAGACGTATGCATCAACCATTGAGCCGTACACCTGCGAAATATCGCTACTGATGCCAGTAAGTGACAATGCAGGGTCTTCCAAAATTGCTGGAATCTCAGCGGGAGGAGCCTGCAGATGATGTACTTTCAGCCCGCGGCGGGCTCGGTATCGCTCAACAGACGCAGGTCCTTGCGCCTGAATTGCTGAGGCGCGTTCTTTTGCCCTGCGGCGTTCCTCAGCAGATAGAACAGACGACTGGCCGTCGCAGTAACGCGCCAAAGCGTTGAACGCATCGAAGGAAATAGGGCGGCCAGCATTGCTGCGGTGCGCAGCGGGAAGAGCATCGACAACCCAGCGGCTTCCCAATTTACGCCCTTGGAGCATTCCGCGTTCTAGGCGGGCGCGCACGCTTCGCTCCGAAACCTGAGCTTCTTGGGCATACTCTTGAACGGACATCATGGCAGAATCATACCGGAAACGGAATGATTCTGCCATGAAATTGCGCCCGCATCCAGGCACGATAAGGAACGTGCATGAGCGAACCAGATACACAAAAGGCAGGTCCTTCGACAGCTTGAAAACTTACGTTCTCAGCCGCCTCAGGAACCTGCCCTCAGCAAATATGTAGACTAGCGGACTTAGCTAGTCCAGCCGTTAATGATGCCCATACCGAAGTAGATCACGAACACCGCGGACACCAGGTACATCAGCCAGTGCACATCCTTGCCGCGGCCCTGCACCAGGCGAATGAAAGTGTAGGACACGAAGCCGGCACCAATACCGTTCGCAATCGAGTACGACAGCGGCATGAAAATAATGGTCAAGAACGCCGGAATACCCAGACCCCAGTCGGTCCAGTCAATATTCACTGCCTGGCGAATCATCAGGAAGCCGACCACGACCAGCGCCGGAGCAACTGCCTCGAAGGGCACGATGGTGACCAGCGGGGAGATGAAAATCGCCAGCAGGAACAGCACACCGGTCACAATATTCGCAAAACCGGTGCGTGCACCCGCACCAATACCGGTAGCGGACTCCACGAAAATCTGGTTCGCCGAACCGGACGCGCCACCACCAACAACGGAACCGAAAGCGTCCACGAGCAGGACCTTGTCGATGTCCTCAACCTTGCCGTCCTTCATGGTGCCAGCCTCGGCGGCAAGACCGACCGAAACGCCCATCGCGTCGAAGAACACGGACAGCAGAATAGTGAACACCAGCAGCGAAGCAGCCAGCGGGCCAATGTGGGTGAATGCGCCGAACAGGTCAGCGGAACCGATGAGGGAGAAGTTCGGGGTGGTGAACTTCATGTCATCCAAGGAGGGCACGTTCAGGGACCAGCCGGTTGCCGCCTTCGTCACGGAACCGGAGGGGACAAGCGCCTCCAGAATCAGGGACAGCGCGGTGGAGGCGAGCACACCCCACAGGATTGCGCCCTTCACGTTACGGATGAACAGGGCGATGGTGAAGAACAGGCCGAAGAGGAAGACGAGAGTGGGCCAGCCGAGCAGGTGACCGCCCGCGCCAAGGGTCACCGGAACGGTGGAACCGGCAGCGTCAGGCATGCGGCGGATAATGCCGGAGTCGACCAGGCCAATAAAGGAAATGAAGAAGCCGATACCGACCACAATCGCGGTCTTGAGCGACTCGGGGACCGCCTCAAACACCGCGGTACGGAAGCCGGTGAGCACCAGAACGGTCATGATCAGACCGGCAAGAACGACCAGGCCCATGATATCTGCCCAGGTCAGGTTCGGGGTGGTGGCAATGGTGGAGGCGAGCAGCGCATTCACGCCCAGGCCAGCCGCCATCGCGAAGGGCTGCTTGGCGATAACACCCATGAGGATGGTCATCACGCCGGCAACCAGCGCGGTCACAGCCGCGACGGGTGCGATACCGAGGGTGCGTTCGGAGGCGTCGGCACCGGTACCGATGATGAGGGGGTTCAGCACCACGATGTAGCTCATGGCGAAGAATGCGGCGAGGCCGCCGCGGAATTCTGCGGCGATGGAGGAGCCGCGTTCGGAAATCTTGAAGTAGCGGTCGAGTGCGCTGGTGGGCGCTGCCGCCTTCTGGGGTTCAGACATGTGAGGATCCGTTGATGTTGTTCGGTGTGTACTGTCGCGCCGCCGGTTTCACGGGTGAAGCCCGCGGGTAAATTTCACGGGTTGGGCGCCACAATGGTTCAACCATTGTAGGCGCCGCCGCGTAGCTTGTGCCGGTGAAACGCGTTGTGTGCGGCGGTTCAGTCGGTGATGTGGTGTTTCCCCTTCCGCCTGTATCCAGCTCACGTAGCTGGAATGAGCAGCTGGAGCCAGTAGCCGAGGCAGGGGAAGAATAGCGCAGGACGGGGTACCGGTACACCAAAGGTGCCGATACCCCGCCCAGCTGGTGCCTGCGCCTCCACGTGTGGAGGGTGAGGCACCCGATGTATTTAGCTCATCCAGCCGGTAATCAGGCCGTTAGCGAAGAAGATGAGGAACACTGCGGAAACCACGTACATGAGCCAGTGAACTTCCTTGCCGCGACCCTGCACCAGGCGGATGAAGACGTAGGACAGGAAGCCTGCGCCGATACCGTCCGCGATGGAGTAGGACAGGGGCATGAAGATGATGGTCATGAACGCGGGGATACCCAGACCCCAGTCGTTCCAGTCGATATTCACTGCCTGGCGGATCATCAGGAAGCCAACGAACACCATTGCGGGTGCAACAGCTTCGAAGGGCACGATGGTGACCAGCGGGGACAGGAAGATCGCGACGAGGAACAGTGCGCCGGTGACGATGTTCGCGAAGCCGGTGCGTGCGCCCGCGCCGATACCGGTTGCGGATTCCACGAAGATCTGGCTTGCGGAGGAGGAGGTGCCGCCGCCGGCTACGGAGCCGAGGGCGTCCACGAGCAGGACCTTGTCGATGTTCTCGATCTGGCCGTCCTTGATGGTGCCTGCTTCGGTTGCGAGACCGACGGAGGTGCCCATTGCGTCGAAGAACGCGGAGATGAGGATGGTGAAGATCAGCAGAACTGCAGCCATGCCGCCGAGGGTGCCGAAGGCGCCGAACAGGTCAGCGGAGCCGAACAGGGAGAAGTCGGGGAGCTTGCTGGTGCTGGAGTCCCAGACGGGGACGTTCAGGGACCAGCCGGTGGGGGACTCAAGCGAGCTGCCGGAGGGCACGACCTTCTCCAGGATGATGGAGAGGGCGGTGGAGGCGAGCACGCCGTAGAGGATTGCACCCTTCACGTTGCGGATGAACAGCGCAATGGTGAGGAACAGGCCGAAGAGGAAGACGAGGGTGGGCCAGCCGAGCAGGTGGCCGTTCACACCGAAGGAGACGGGCACGGTGGAGCCTGCTGCGTCGGGCATGCGGCGGATAATACCCGCATTGACGAGGCCGATGAAGGCGATGAAGAAGCCGATACCGACGACGATTGCGACCTTGAGCGATTCGGGGACCGCGTTGAACACTGCGGTGCGGAAGCCGGTCAGCACGAGGATGGTCATCAGCACACCAGCCCAGACGACGAGGCCCATGATGGCGGGCCAGGTCAGGTTGGGGGTGGAGGCGATGGTGGTTGCCAGTAGCGCGTTCACGCCGAGGCCTGCCGCCATGGCGAAGGGCTGCTTGGCGACGACACCCATGAGGATGGTCATGACGCCTGCGACCAGTGCGGTCATTGCTGCGACCTGCGGTGCGCCGAGGGCGTTGCCGGATGCGTCCTTGCCGAGGCCGATGATGAGGGGGTTCAGCACGACAATGTAGCTCATCGCGAAGAAGGTGGCGAGGCCGCCTCGGAATTCTGCTGCGATGGTGGAGCCACGTTCGCTGATTTTGAAGTAACGGTCCAGTGCGCCCTGGGCTTCTGCCTTGGGGTTCTGGGGAGCCGCGGTGTTCTCAGAAGACATTCGTGAAAATCCGTAGATACTCTCGTAGGGGCGGGGTTCGGGGTTCCGATCCCGCATAAAAAAGTGTCACTTCCCGGTGTGTTGGGGAGGTGACACTGTTGTTACCGGAATATTCTACGGTTAAAGTTTCTCTAAGCGTTAATCCAGGAAATTCCCAGCTTTCGTTCAGGGGCCTTTTGCGGGAGGCGTAATGGGGGTAACGATCTCTCGCCCCTGCGCGAACAACGATGACATATTAGGTTAGTGAACCCTAAGTTCCTGTTATATTCGGGGTGAAATATTGTGTCGCCGGATGCCAGGTTCTGCGTGGTGAGCCCTTTCCGGCATCTATGAGAAGGAGTCCACCGTGACTGAAACTCCGCAGGAAACCACCTCCGAGAATTACCCCGCCGCAGAATCCCTGCCGGTACGCCAGCGCGCCATCGTAGCAACCGACC
>ENA-OWLX01000942-OWLX01000942.1-metagenome-genome-assembly--contig:-NODE-942-length-11052-cov-12.342093_pt1 | contig 11052 bp, 9 predicted proteins | sample MGYA00245351_ERZ651106 | MGnify/ENA primary metagenome ERZ651106 (study PRJEB26857, sample SAMEA4031768) | metagenome | biome: human; feature: oral; material: saliva | place: Philippines | collected 2014... | reverse complement strand
AGGCTTCATTCCATGGGATGATGATATGGATATTGCCTTAGTTCGTTCAGAGTATGAGCGTCTCTATCAAGCCATCAAGGCAGACCGTCATCCAGTTTACCGGGTGACGGGTTTCCAAGATGCTTGGCACTATCCTTTCCCATTTTATCGTGTGGTCGATAAGCGTACTTTCTATGAAAATAACACTTTAGCATGGCCAAGTAAATTAGGTATCTGCGTAGATGTCTTTCCCTTTGACCATGCTAAGGGAGATCAAGAAAAAATGAACCGCCTAGATCAGTTTCGTCAACTTTCGGCCTATTCTTGGAATGGCATTCGTAATGAAGAAGGCGGCTTAGGTAACCTTATTCGCTATGCCGTAAATTTCTTCTTCCGTCTCTTGCCACCCCGTATTTGGAACCAAAAAATGGACCAATTAGCACAGAAGGGGAGCGACTCTAATCGACTTGATTATTTGATGGAGAAGAAGCGTCGCGATACGAGTTTTGTTAAGACGGCACATGAACAAGTTCAAGAGGCCCAATTTGAAGATCGCCGCTATCAAATCTTGTCAGATTACGATCAAGTTCTGACGGCTATCTATGGAGCAGATTATATGCAATTGCCTGCAGAAGAAGACCGTGTTCAACATGCGCCTTTTACTGCTTATAGGGAGGAAGCCTAGATGTCACTTATGCAATGGGCTAAACGAAGTTTGGCCAGCCTCTTAGGTAAACACAAGGATAGCATTAAAAAATTGCCGATTATTAAGCAGTTAAATCAGAAGGCTAACAAAGAATTAGATGAAGGGCGTCAAGCGCTATTAAGAGCCAATTTCGACCGAATTTTAGAGATTGTCTATGATCAAACTCATTTAAACTTTGACTTATGGCTAGATTTCGGTAGTCTGCTAGGTTTCTACCGTGAAGGTGGACGCATTGAGCATGATATTGATATGGACTTTGCTCTCAAAGTCAGTGACTTAGAGGCCTTTGATGTCTATGAAGGTCATCTCTTAGCCAATGGATTCCGCAAACGCAAGGACTTTACCTATGAGGGGAAAGTCGTAGAACGGGCCTATGATTTCAATGGGCTTAACATCGACTTTATCTTCTATGAGGTTACAGAGAGTCAATTTTCGAGTGTCACCATTGACTTCAAGATTAATGCCATCGGTCAGCCAACTCGCTTGATGTCTTATCGTTATCAATTACCACTAATGGAGATTGTTTGGGCCAATATTGAAGAGCATAAAGTAATGGTACCGCAAGATTGCCATCGCTATCTGTCCTTACTCTATGGCGCAGATTTCATGGAGCCTAACACTCACTATCATTGGCAAGCTAACCCGATTTATCAGCAGGTATCATCTGAACCAGCTCAAGTTAAGCTCTTACTTTAAGCAAGAATATAAAATCCCCGTCACTGCATGAATCAGTGACGGGGATTTTCAGCTATCTAGTGATTGCCATTATTTTGATTCTGTTGTGTATTCTGCATCTGTTGGTTAGACCCTTGATTGGTGCTTGGATTATTAGTGTTTTTACCACTGACATCAATGCCTTCAGAATAATCACCGTTAGCATTCCAGAGTAAGAACTCGTGAATATTGTGCTTGGCTAGGGCATTAATTTGTGCCTGAACCTGTAAGGTGCCGTATTCTTGATAGGTACCTACTGGTTTGCTTGAGTCAGTAAAGTCTTGGATCCACGGGCGACTGATTACCTTATTTTGGACGTTCTTAAGTACCTGTTTCTCTGAGAACATATATTCATCGACTAACTCATAAGGGTGTAAGTCAGGTAGCTCAATTCCAAAGAAGGCTGTACCCCAGTGAGAAGGGTAAATCATACTCGAAATAACATCTAGCTGTTCGGCCATTTTTGCAAAGTCCTGACCAATCCCGGTTGTTTCGGTTTGACCACTGGTAACGGCTGTAATACCGAAGACATCGGCACCAACTTTAACGCCATAAGGCGCAAGTTGTTCTTTGGCGAGTTTCAAGAAGTCAGTAATAGCCGCAACCCGGTCTTCACCTTCAATCTTATTGCCACTTGCGGATACATAGTTGCTGTAGTTGCCTTTGTCGAAGCGCAAATCTTCAGCAAAGGTCTCAAATCCTTCTGGGAAGCGGACATAGTCAAACTGGATTTCCTTGAAGCCCATCTTAGCGGCAGCAATGGAAACGTCGATATTGTATTTCCATACTTCTTCTAGATAGGGGTTAATAAACTGAGAGCCATTGCCATCCGCCCAGATATTTCCTGTCTCACGTGAGTGGAAGGAGAGTTCTGGGTGTTTTTCCGACATCATGTTATCTTTGAAGGTAACAATACGGGCAATTGGATAAATCTGGTTGGCTTCTAAGGTCTTGAGCGCGGCTTTTAAATCGGCCACTTGGACTATATTTTCTTTAACCATGGCATTATCAGTGTCGATTTGGGTGACAATTTGGCCATAGTCATCCTTGAAGTCGATAACAGCAGCATTAAGTCCGTTGCGCTTCATCATAGCGATGATATTTTGGAACTTGGTCTCGTTGGCGATAATCTCAGGTGAAAGATAGATGCCTTTTACACCGTTTTTAGGATAGGCAATATTTATCCCGCTATCGTAGAATAAAGCCTTAGGTAAATTGGTTGGAGTCACGAGGATACGACCATCTTCAATCTTAATACCCTCATAACGGTTGGTTTTGCCTTGACTCCTCCGATTATTGAAGTCGGCTATCTCATCTGCAGTGTACTTAGCCTGTACCTGAGGGAGAGTCTGATAGGTCGGTTGGGCGGGTTCTTGCTTCTGACATGCGGTCAGAATGAGCATCAAGAGCAGCAAGATAGCGCCTGGTTTGACTGATTTCATGCATTACCTCCTGAAGCTATTTTTTCTGTTCTTTCAACTTAACTAGTTCAACTTTAAGGTTGACTAGATTAGCATTTAGTTTCTCAAAATGGGGCAGAACCTTGTCTAGATTCATAAGATTTGTTGTAGAGAGTGTGTTAACGTTTTTTAAGACATCGAAGAAAGACTGGTAGTTAGATTCTGGATTAGCAATGGACTTAAATGATTGAGACTCCAGGGCCAAATTCGCCGCATAGTCCGTTACATAAGTAGCTAAATCCTGATCTAATTGATTAATGGCAGAACTGATATCTTGGAATTTGTCAGTAGGAAGATTCTTATTATCAGTCCCCTGACTAAGTTCCTTGAGCATCTCTTGAAGGTGAGTCCGCTTTTTATTGATATCATCAATTCTTGATTTTCGTTCTTGAATGTTTTTCTCAACTTGGCTATCATTTTTGTTGAAAAGCGCCAAATCATTTTGGCCTAAGTCTGTTTCAAAAGCTGCTTGCAAATTCTTTTCTTGTGTTTGAATTTCGGTTAAATCATTGAGAATGGCAGTAGTATCCTCTTGAATTAGACCTACAGCGCGATCTACGCGAGTTAAGGAATTGTCGCAAGCCACAAGAAAAAGGCAACAACAGAGCAAAATCAATAGATATTTGAATCGCTTCATAAAGACTCCTTTACTTTAGTTTTTAGGTGCCACCTAGGTGTTTTCTTCACCATTTTGAGGTATAATAGAACTTATACATCTTTATTATACCAAAAAGAAAACGAATTGCAAACTTCAGCAACCGTAAGCGCCCAATAACGAGGTGTCTGTTATTGGACGCTTACGTTACAGTTAATAATAAAACGCTTTCTAACTCTGAAAAAGAAGAAGGATAGAAAATAGCGGAGATACTATTTTCTATCCTTAGTTTTGAAGTTAGAAATTCATTAATAGAGTTGCTTTAATCAATCTGCTTAATTATTTTCTGATTCTTCGTCTTCTTTCTTTCCAAAAACTACTAATCCTAAACCTGAAAGAATTGAAGCTGCTGCTGCAGAGAAGATTCCTAATCCGTCTGCCGTACCAGTATTTGGCAAGATATTTTGATTTGTATCTTGAGTTTGTTGTACTGGTCCACCTGTTGTTGATGGTGTTTCTTGAGCTGGTGTTTGATTATCTTTCGATGTTTCTGTTTCACCGCTAGTTTCCGGATTTTGTTCTAATCCGCTCGTTGGTGTCTTACGTGCTGGTGTTGTTACATCAACTGGTTTAGATGGTCTCTTATTCGGTTCTGTTACTGTACCTTCTCCTTCGATTTTTCCTTTTGGAAGACTATCATTCGGTACTATTCCTGAACCGTCTTCTCCGATGATAACCTCGATTGGAGTATCATTATCACCCGGAATAACTACCTTCGTTCCTGGTGGATATGTTCCTCCCACTCCAGGTTTCTTCGGTGTGACAATCGCATCTCCATTTGGTTGCTGAGTAATACCAATTGAGACTGGTCGCTCCGTTTGTGGTTCATTTGGATCTAATTTTTTAGGTGTCTTCACTTGAACTTCTTCAGGTGTTTTCCCTTTTTCAATAATCTTACCTGTTCCTGGAATATCTCCTTCTGGTAATTCACTGTTTGGTACTTTACCTTTTCCGTCTTCACCGATTGTTACTGTGATTGGGTTGCCATCTTTACCTGGAATTTCTACTACTGTTCCTGGTGGGTAGATTGAGCCATCTGGTTTCTTCGGTGTCACTGTAACATCACCTGTCTTAGGATTTTGTTCTAACTCTACTTTTGGTTCTTTCGTTTTCCCATAAGTTCGAACTGTTGTTGGAGTTACCTTACCTGTTTTTGGATCAACTTCATAGGTAGTGGTATCAATCACATCACGACCTTCAGAATCTTTAGATTGTTCAACCTTAGTTTTCGCACCAACTTTAACGATTGTCTTACCTGCTGGGGTGACGACTGGGTTGCCAACGTGTTCTGTGATATGACCGTCCTTTGGATCTACATCGTAAGTGGTTGTAGTAACTGTTTTACCTTTTTCACCCTCAGTACGCTGATCTGGTGTACCGAAGTCTTTTTCAACATCTTTAACGTATTCCACTTCTGGTTCAATCGGTGTTTCTACTACTTTATCCTTAGCCGCGACTTTAACTATTGTTTCTGTAGGATTTACTATTACTGGATTTACTTCATTTGGAGTAACTTCCCCATTGTCTGGATTTACTGTATAAGTCGTTGTGGTGGTCTTACTTCCAGCTTTTCCTGAAATAGTAATATTATCTTGACCTCTTTCGCGACTAGTATCTTTTACATATCTCTTAGATAATGGGATTCCTCTTACTTCTACTTTATCCTTAGCTGGAACTTTAACAATCGTATTAGTTGGTTCTTTCGTACGAACTGGTTTTCCTACAGTTGGGGTAATTTCCCCTGTTGTTGGATTTACTTTGTACGTTGTTGTGATTGTATCTTCACCATCTTCACCTTTAACGGTAGTTGCTTCAGTACCTTTTTCTTTTGTATCATCTTTTTCGTAAACTACTGGAGATGGTACTACTCTCTTCTCAACAGTTGGTTCTTTCCTTGTTCCGTAAGTAGTTACTGTTGTAGGAGTTACCTTACCGGTCTTTGGATAAACTTCATAAGTTGTAGTGTTGATAACTTCACGACCTTGCTCATCCTTGCTACGCTCAACCTTAGTTTTAGCTCCAACCTTAACTATTGTTTTACCTGCTGGGGTGACCACTGGCTGACCAACGTGCTCTGTGACTGTTCCATTATTTGGATTAACGTCATACCTTGTAGTCGTTACAGATTTTCCTTTTGCTCCTTCTCTAGGCTCGTCTGGTGTACCAAAGTCACGAGTGTCGTCTTTTTCATAAACCACTGCGGGTTCAATTGGTGTTTCTACTACTTTATCCTTAGCTGCGACTTTAACTATTGTTTCTGTTGGATTTACTATTACTGGCTCTCCTACATGTGCAATAGCTTCTCCACTGTTTGGATTTACTGTGTAAGTCGTTGTGGTGGTCTTACTTCCAGCTTTTCCTGGAACAGTAATATTGTCTTGACCTTTTCCGCGACTAGTATCTTTTTCGTATTTTACTGGGGATGGGATTATTTCTACTTCTACTTTATCTTTCACCCCATCTTTCTTGAATACTTCATAAAGTGTATTTTTAGTAATCTGTCCCGTATCAGGATTTTTCATACTCACAGTTGTTGACTTAATGATATCATCTCCGCGTTTACTATATACAGCAGTTTCTCCAACTTTTTCTACAGATTTAACTGTTGTAATTTTTTTATCTTGATAACCTGTCCCATCTAAAGAAATTCGTTTTCCAGATATAAACTCTGATCGTCTATTAATCATATCGGCTTCAAAATAAGAACGTGAACTATGACCTCCGCTTGTTGGTCCAACATTTATAACAACATCACTATCATTGCTGACACCTTTTCTTATCGTCGAATCATTATCAACAATATAATGAGTCAATTTCCCCGACTGAGCTATTTTTTTGCTATCTAAACCTTTTTGCCAAAATGCACGACCAGAAACCAAACTCGTCACTACTTTTGGGGCATTAAATGTTGTTCCTTTTTTCAATACATTATTATAAAAGTTTCTATAAGCCAACTGTTCTTTAGGAGACATGACTCTGCTATCAGAATATGCCAACTCATAGGCTTCAACCATTGCCCGTTGTACTAAATATCCTCCTAAAGAATGGCCTGTCAAATAAAGATTGGTAATACTCTTATCTTTAGCTAGTTCACGCATGATATTTTCTGCATCTATCCCCTGTTGAGGATTTCCTCCGGTCCCCAGAGTTATATCTGCTTTAATATCTTTCGCATCACTTGTTCCACGAAATGCTAATACTTGTGCAGTCCCATTTGGTAAATATAAGAAATCACTCTTAGTTTCATACAAGACAGCATCTAGTCCACTGGAGGTATGGTAACTTTTCTTCCTTTCCCAATAAGGCCCCAACTCCTTATTCATCATCATATACTCATAACGCGGTCTACTGTCACCATTCTTCTTATATAACTCTGATTCTGTTAAGGGTTTCTTATGATTCAGCACTCTATCAATATAATTATCATCACGGTAAGACAATTCCATGAACATAATCATATCGCGCTCACTTACATTCCATTTTAATTTTTCATCTGACTTTTCTTTACTGTCAATAATACCATCACCATCAGTATCTTCTAACATAGGATGACTATTGTAACCTACATACTTTTTCCCGTCTTTTTCATAAATATAAAGCTCTTCTTTATCCTTCAAGTAGTCATTATCTGTATAAGCTTCTGGACTTAATTCAGGGCCGTTTAATAACAAACTGTCAAGCTTATTACCTTCTGAACCGATTACTCCTGCTTTTATTTGCTTAGCATACTCATCAGTTAATTCATACTTTTTAACCTCGGAAGGATTTGATGTTGCTCTCACCGCTGGAGTGCTTGATCTGTCTTCACCCGCCACGAAATCCCTTGTGGTCAAGCTATTATTTTCCTTATCCCCAGATCTGACGGGTTCTGTAGTCCTTATAGATCCTATTGGAACATCTCTGGTATCTAACTCAGAAGAAGGATTATTTTGATTATCTGGTATAGGTTGCACTGCTTCTCTTTTCTCCACAGAAGGTAGAGAATTTTCCGTAGAAGCAAGCACTCCCTGAGATGGTGTAAACAAGGCAATTCCTATTAATACAGAAGCCACTCCAACGGAAAATTTTCGAATCGAAAAACGTTGACGTTTATTAAAAATATCTTTCATTTTACAAACTTTCTTTCTAGCTATTTTTTTACAAAATAGAGGCTTCTAATATTTTCCCTTGACAGAATACTAGATCGTTTCTTGCCTAAAATTTTAGAGCTTTTCCTCTACTTGATTATAAGCTACTACATTGATTTCTAATCATAGAAAAATGGATAGCTTCATGTTAATAAAATATCAGTAAAATATAAAAAAATGTAAATATTTCACTTCCAACACTGCCATTATACCATAAAAAATCATAACACTCATGTGTTTTAAAAAAGGTTTGTCAAAAAGTCTTCAAAATCATAAAAAACGCATAATATCAGGCATTACAGCCGTTAATACTATGCGTTTTATCTTATACATTTCACTAAATTTGCGACAAATATTGGATTTTTATCCAACTCTCTCAAATCTAGATTTTTTCTTCTTTGATATCAATCACAATTTCTTCTGATTCATCAAGAGTTTCGGCCTTTTCTTGCCATTGCTCCTTGAGATTATTGAATTGATTTTTTGATGCTTCTGTCGCTTGACGGGCACATGATTTAGCTTGAGCAAGGACACTGTCCACAGTGATTTCACCTGACTCAACCTGTTCTTTGGTTTTAAGAACAAAATCTGTAGCCTGCTCTTTGACTTCTGTCAGTTTTTCACAGACCTGCTCTTTTGCATACTCCGGATCTTCTCTCAAATCATCCAGAAAATCTTGAGCCTGACTGCAAACTTGTTTGCCCTTGTCACTTGTTAAAAACAAGGCAAGAGCTGCGCCTGAAACGGTTCCTAAAAGGATTGAGGATAGTTTACCCATAAGGATTCTCCTTTTTTATTTTTTGAAAAATTTACTTGCAAGACGAAGAGCTGACAAACTTGCACCAGTCTTGAGTGTTTTTGAACCAGCTGATGAAGCTTTCTTGCTCAAGACACGCGCATGGTCATTGAGGTCTGAAACAGATAGAGATAAATCTGCAACAGCACTAAAGAGTGGATCAATTGTTGCCACCTTGACATTGATATCATCTGCCAAGACATTGACCTTAGCCAGCAATTCATTGGTATGATGCAAGGTCACATCCACATCTGAAGTCAAGGTTTTAATCGTCTTCTCTGTTTCATCGATAACACGTCCAAGCTTTTGTACAGTAATGATTAGATAGACTAAAAAGACAATCAAAGCTAGGGCAACAAGAATATATGCAACTTCTAACATTTAGTTTTCCTCCTCTGTAACATAGTAAGGGGCCTTCTTTCGATTTTGATAAATAACGATCATTATACCGAGACCGATAAGGATAACTGACAGCCATTGGGATACCCGAAGACCAAAGAACATGAGACTATCTGTCCGCATGCCTTCGATGACCATACGACCGAAACCATACCAAATCAAGTAAAAGGCCGTGATATGACCTCGTCTGAGACTCTTCCATTTTCGTCTGAATATCAGAATCAAGGCAAATCCAAGTAGATTCCATAGGGACTCATAAAGGAAGGTCGGTTGACGGTAGCTCCCCTCAATATACATCTGGTCACGGATAAAGGCAGGTAGATAATTCAGATTATCCACCGCTGCACCATAGGCTTCTTGGTTAAAGAAATTGCCCCAGCGACCCAAACTTTGGGCAATCATGACGCTAGGCGCCGCAATATCTAGAAAATCCCAAGTATTGATAAGTTTACGATCAGCAAAGATATAAAGTACAAGAGCCCCAGTTATCAAACCACCGTAGATGGCCAAACCACCATTCCAAATGGCAAAAATCTCTCCCAAATTCTGACTATAGTAATCAAAACGGAAAATGACATAGTAGAGACGAGCTCCTAAAATAGCCAAGGGAAAGGCTATCAAGATAAAATCTAAAATATCGTCTGGTATGATCTTCTTTCTAGGCGCTTCTTTCATGGTCAAATAAACCGCAAGAATCAAACCTGTCACAATACACAAGGCATACCAACGAATGGCTAGAGGTCCTAAATGAATAGCAATTGGATCAAGCATTAGGCACCTCGTTTTGAGCAATAAGATTCGTCAAGCGTTCTTCGAACAAACGCGTCGCATCAAAGCCCATTTCCTTGGCACGATAATTCATGGCAGCAGCCTCAATGACAACAGAGATATTACGACCTGTTTTAACTGGAATACGAATACGAGGAATAGATACGTCAGAAATTTCAAGTTCCTCTGCATTGTTTCCCAGACGATCAAAGGTCTTATGTGTATCGTAATTTTCCAAATAAACAGCCAGCTGGACTTGTGAAGAATCTTTGACGGCACTCGCACCGTAGAGACTCATAACATCGATAATCCCAACCCCACGAATTTCAATCAGGTGTCTCAAGATTTCAGCCGGTTCACCCCAAAGAGTAATCTCGTCCTTGGCAAAGATATCGACCCGGTCATCAGCTACCAAGCGGTGACCACGTTTGACAAGCTCTAGACCTGTCTCACTCTTACCGATGCCACTATCACCCTGAATCAAGACACCCATACCATAGATATCCATCAAGACACCGTGCACACTGGTCCGTTCTGCTAAACGTGAATCCAGATAACTAGATAACTCTCCAGATAAACGACTGGTTGCTGTACGACTAGTTAAGATGGCAATCTTACATTCTCTGGCTGCCTTTAACATTTCCTCTGGAACCACTAAACCACGAGCAACAATGACCGCAGGTGTCTCAGGTAGAAACATTTTTTTCAAGACTTGGTAACGGTTGTGAGAGGACATCGAAACGAGATAGGACCACTCCTTCATTCCCAAGAGCTGGATTCGCTCTGGCGTGTAGTAGTCAAAATAACCTGTCATTTCAAGACCAGGGCGCGTAATGTCCGCGGTATTAATTTCCTTTTCAAGTAATTCTGGTTCGCCATAGACAATGTCTAGTCTAAGCTTTTCAATCACTTCTTTTACTAAAACCGACATCATTTCCTCCTTCAAATGAGTTCTTCTTTCTATTATATCAAATTGTAGGAGGATATTTGAGATTTTTGCAGGCTTTGTAGTATTTATTTAAAAGAAAAAGACTAGATTTCTCTAGCCTTTCATTTCTAATTAGAATTTTTTACGTTTACGAGCTGCTTCTGATTTACGTTTACGTTTTACAGAAGGTTTTTCATAGAATTCACGTTTGCGTGTTTCTTGAAGAGTACCAGCTTTAGTAACCGCACGTTTGAAACGACGAAGTGCATCGTCAAGAGATTCATTCTTACGTACTACTGTTTTAGACATTTTTTTCACTCCCTTCAAGTTCAAGATCTATTCTATTTTACACGTAAAAGGAATAATTGTCAAGAAAAAACTGCCATAAACTTATATTATCTTCAATTTGGTAACTTCTCAAAGTAACTTCCACTTGCCTGACCAAAGTGGAAATTAGTCTAAGAAGGATTTTTATGGTGGAATTAAGTGTGAGACGTTTGAGTTAGAAATGAGGCTCACT
>ENA-OWLX01000941-OWLX01000941.1-metagenome-genome-assembly--contig:-NODE-941-length-11066-cov-4.250931_pt1 | contig 11066 bp, 5 predicted proteins | sample MGYA00245351_ERZ651106 | MGnify/ENA primary metagenome ERZ651106 (study PRJEB26857, sample SAMEA4031768) | metagenome | biome: human; feature: oral; material: saliva | place: Philippines | collected 2014 | study... | reverse complement strand
TGCGCGCGGTCGGCCGCGAGCTGGGCCTGCCCGACTACCTGGTGAACCGTCAGCCCTTCCCGGGCCCCGGCCTCGGTATTCGCATCATTGGCGAGGTCACGCGCGAGCGCTTGGACATCCTGCGCGCCGCTGACCTGATTGCTCGCGAGGAGCTCACGGCGGCTGGCCTGGATCAGGAGATCTGGCAGTGCCCGGTCGTCCTGCTCGCCGACGTTCGTTCCGTGGGCGTCCAGGGTGACGGCCGCACCTACGGTCACCCGATCGTGCTGCGCCCCGTGTCCTCCGAGGACGCGATGACGGCCGACTGGACGCGCCTGCCCTACGACGTCCTGGCCCGCATCTCCACGCGCATCACCAACTCGGTGCCCGAGGTCAACCGCGTCGTCCTCGACGTGACCTCCAAGCCCCCGGCCACCATCGAGTGGGAGTAGTACTTTCGCGTTGGTTTAAACGTGTGGGCCCGGGAGCCTTTGGTGAGTGCTTCCGGGAACGTTTTTGCTGGTCGATCCTGAACTAGTGTTCTTTTTTCTTCTGACCGTCGACGTCGGGCACGAATGCTGCGAACTTCACTAGTCGTTTCTCGGGGTGCTCGAACATGGGCCTACCGCGGTCCAGAGGAGCGATCTGTACCATGTCCTGATCGGTCAGAGTGAAGTCGAAAAGAGCGAGGTTCTGTGCAATGTGGGCGGGGGACTTGGAGCCAGGTTCCGCGATGTGTCCCTGCTGGACGTGCCAACGCAGGATGATCTGGGAAGGGAACTTGCTGTGCTTCCTCCTGCGGCTGGTGGTGTGGCTGCCACACTCAGCTTAGTTCTTTGAGATAGGTCAGGTGCTGCGAGAAGAAGCGTACAGTGGGGAGATCTGATCTGGTGCCTGGGGTGGGTATCTTTAGGTGAAGTAGCTGTCCTGTGCAGCTGAAAGTTGGTGAAGGCGTCGTACCTGATTGCACACTGAAACGCTTTAATGCTGCTTACAATGCAACTGAAACGCTTTAATGCTGCTTACAATGTATCTGTACGGCATTTTGAATGATAGAGGTACGGATGACCGCTTATAAGGAGCTCATAGAAGAGAATCCGAGCGAAACAGTGATTCGCAGTTACCTTGTGGATAGCGAACGTGTCCCTGTCATGCTGCGCATCCCCGAAACGCTTCGGGACGCAGCGAAGGACGGGGCCGCGCTTCGGGGCATGAGCTTCTCGGCCTTCGTGCGAATGTGCATGATCGAGGAACTCGCCAAGCGGGGCGCGTGATGGCGAAGCTCTCGGAAATCACCAAGGGCGTGCGCGTGCGCGGCATCGCCGGCGACGCCGCCGTCACGATCAAGGACGCCGAGTGGCACGGCGACTCCGTGCTGAGCGTCACCTACAAGACGGACCAGGGTGCCTTGGGTGAGGCCATGCTCTATGACTTCGACGAGGAGAGCTACGTCGTCGAGGAGTCCCGTGCCTGGGGATTCGACGCCGATCCCGACGACCTGCGCCTCGTGTCCGAGGCCTACCGCATCGGGCTCGCGCACCTGTTCGACCCCTACCTTGCCATACGCACCTCGGCCATTGAGCCCTTGCCCCACCAGATCAGCGCCGTGTACCAGGAGATGCTGCCGCGCCTGCCTTTGCGCTACGTGCTCGCGGACGACCCCGGCGCGGGAAAGACGATCATGACGGGCCTCCTCGTCAAGGAGATGATGGCCCGTGGCGACCTCAAGCGCTGCCTCATCGTGGCGCCCGGCAACCTCGTGGAGCAATGGCAGGACGAGCTGTGGCGCAAGTTCGGGCTGAAGTTCGCCATCCTCACCAACGAGGTGCTCGAGTCGTCGGCAACGGGCAACGCCTTCGATGAGGTGGACCTCTGCATCGGCCGCCTGGACAAGCTCGCCCGAAACGACGAGGTACAGAAGAAGCTCAGGGCGACCTCGTGGGACCTCGTGGTGTGCGACGAGGCCCACAAGATGAGCGCGACCAACTTTGGCAACGAGCCCAAATACACCAAGCGCTACCGCCTGGGCCAGCTCCTCGGCGACACAACCGAGAACCTGCTCCTGCTCACGGCGACGCCCCACAACGGCAAGCCTGCGGACTTCCGCTACTTCATGGCTCTCGTGGACAAGGACCGCTTCGCCGGCGGTAGCCGCATTAAAAACCCCACGGCGCGCGGAGGTTCCGACGCCGGGCAGCGCCTGTCCGGCAGCGCGCTGCCGGACTGCGATGTCTCGGACGTGATGCGCCGCCTCGTGAAGGAGGAGCTGCTCAAGTTCGATGGGCGGCCGCTGTTCCCGGAGCGCTTGGCATACACCGTCGAGTACGACCTCTCGCCCGCCGAGAAGGAGCTCTACGACCTCGTGACGCAGTACGTCACCGAGGAGTTCAACCGCGCCGAGCGCCTGGGCGGCAAGCAGCGCAACAGCATCGGCTTCGCCCTGACCATCCTGCAGCGCCGCCTGGCGTCGAGCCCTGAGGCCATCTACCAGTCGCTCAGGCGCCGCCGCGTGCGCCTGGAGTCCAAGCTCGTGGAGGCGAAGAACTCCGCGGGCGGCAGGGTCGCCTACGCCGACAGGTGGGACGTCGACGCCGAGGACTTCGACGAGGACGACTACGGCACAGACGAGTTCGAGCAGATGGAGGACGACGTCGTCGACACCGCCTCGACCGCGGCTACCGCGGCCGAGCTTGAGGCGGAGATCGCTACCCTGTGCATGCTCGAGCGCAAGGCCAACGACGTGCGCATCAGCGGCGAGGATCGCAAGTGGGAGGAGCTCTCGCGCCTCCTGCAGGACGACTCCAACATGTTCGGCGCGGACGGGCGCCGCGAGAAGCTCATCATCTTCACGGAGCACAAGGACACGCTCAACTACCTCGCCGGGAAGATCGGCTCGCTCCTGGGCGACGTCGGCGCGGTGCTCACCATCAAGGGCGGCATGACGCGCGACGAGCGACACCGCGCGGAGGAGGCGTTCAAGCAGGACGCCAACGTGCGCATCCTCGTGGCGACCGACGCCGCCGGCGAGGGCATCAACCTGCAGCGCGCCCACCTCATGATCAACTACGACCTGCCGTGGAACCCCAACCGCCTGGAGCAGCGCTTCGGGCGCGTCCACCGCATCGGCCAGACCGAGGTGTGTCACCTCTGGAATCTCGTGTCCACGCAGACGCGCGAGGGCGAGGTGTTCCAGCGCCTGTTCAGCAAGCTCGAGGTGGAGCGTGCGGCGCTCGGCGGCAAGGTCTTCGACATCCTGGGCAGGGTTACCTTCGAGGGAAAGACGCTGCGCGACCTCCTGCTCGACGCGATCCGCTACGGCGACGACCCCGAGGTGCGGGCGCGCCTGAACCAGGTGGTCGACGCGTCACTGGACACCGCAGCGATAAAGAGCCTGCTCAAGGAGTATGCGCTCACATCCGACGTGATGGACGTAAGCGGCGTCAACGCCATCCGCGAGAACATGGAGCGCATGGAGGCTCGCAAGCTGGAGCCGCACTTCATACAGGCGTTCTTCATGGCGGCCATGAAGCGCCTCGGCGGACGAGTCGAGGCGCGCGAGCAGGGGCGTTTCGAGGTGCTCGAGGTGCCGTTCTCGGTGCGCTCGATGGATATGGGCGCCCAGAACGGCTGCGTCCTGCCTGCCTACGAGCGCATCTGCTTCGACAAGGTCTCAAAGGAGGGGCCCGGGCTCGTGCCCGCGGAGCTCGTGTCCCCCGGGGAGCCTCTCCTCGGCGGCATCGTGAAGGTGCTCGTCGGACAGCTCGGGCACGCGCTCAAGCAGGGCTGCTTGCTCGTCGACGACATGGATCTGGGTCGGGAGCCGCGGCTTCTGCTCTACATCGAGGACTCCGTCCTGGACGGGACCGCGCTCGCCGATGGCACGAACCGCACGGTCTCGAAGGAGTTCCGCTTCGTCGAGGTGAGTGCCGCCGGAGAGGCGCGAAATGCTGGCTACGCGCCGTATCTTGACTATCGCGGTCCGCGCCCCTCCGAGATGGCAGCGGCGCGCGCGGTGGCGTGCGCCCAGCGGTGGCTAGAGGGCGACATTGAGAAGCGCGCCGTGGACTACGCCATCCGCGAGATCGTGCCGGCGCACCTCAGGGAGGTCCGCGAGCGGCGCCTGCCGCAGATCGAGAAGGTGGCGCGCGCCGTGGACGCGAGGCTCACCGACGAGGCCAACTACTGGGACGGGCGCGCATGGGAGCTCGAGGAGAAGGAACGGCAGGGCAAGAAGACCCGCCTGAGCTCCATCAACGCGCGCAGGCGCGCCGACGAGCTGCGCGACCGCAGGCAGGTCCGCCTGGCGCAGCTGGGGCGCGAGAAGGCCATGAGGCCAGCGCCGCCGCGGGTCCTGGGCGGCGCCCTCGTCGTGCCGGTGGGCATGCTGTCAGGGGATGCCGTTCCGGACGGCACCGCCGCCGGCAGGCGAGAGGTGGAGCTCGCCGGCATGCGCGCGGTCATGGCGATCGAGCGCGAACTCGGTTTCACTCCGCGCGACCGCAGCGCGGACAACTGCGGCTACGACATAGAGTCGGTCGTGCCGGACAATGCCCGTAGCGGCGGATGCGTGTTGCGCATGATCGAGGTGAAGGGGCGCGCCGCGGGCTCGACCACCGTGACCGTCTCCCACAACGAGGTGATGTGCGCGCTCAACCGGCCCGACGCTTTCATACTGGCTCTGGTCGAGGTCGACGGGGACGTCACCCGCACGACCTACATCAAGCGCCCGTTCACCAACCCGCCGGACTACACGGTCGCAAGCACGAACTACGACATTGCGCGCCTCAAGCAGGCGGGCGACGTGATACTAGAGAGGGAACAGGAATGGCAGTAAAGAAGAAGCTCATCGAGGTGGCGCTGCCGCTCGACGATATCAACGCGGCGTCGGCGCACGAGAAAATGCCGGGTATTGGTCCTCATCCGAGAGGTCTTCATCTATGGTGGGCACGTCGTCCGTTGGCGGCGGCGCGCGCCGTCATCTGGTCTTCGCTTGTCGACGACCCGTCGTCGCACCCAGAGGAATTTCCTACCGAAGAGGAGCAGGCTAAAGAGCGCGAGCGCCTGTTCAATATTCTGCGCGACCTCGTGGTGTGGGAGAATTCGAATGACGAGCGCGTCCTGGACGCAGCGAAGGCCGAGATCAGGAAGTCGATGGGCGACGATCTGCCGCCGTTGCTCGACCCTTTCGCGGGTGGAGGCGCTATCCCGCTCGAGGCACAGCGCCTAGGTCTTGAGGCCTACGCGCAGGATTTGAACCCTGTTGCGGTGACGATCAACAAGGCCATGATTGAAATCCCTCCGTTGTTTGCAGACAAGTCGGCGGTAAACCCGAAAGCTCGGGGCGACCTTCACAACGAGGGCTGGACTGGAAACTCAGGTCTAGCTGCTGACGTTGAATACTACGGGAACTGGATGAGGGAAGAGGCCGCTCGGCGTATCGGGCACTTGTACCCGAAGGTGCAGGTGCCTGCTGGGCAAGGTGGCGATGGTACTGTTATCGCCTGGTTGTGGGCGCGCACCGTCAGATGCCCAAACCCCGCCTGTGGGGGCGAGGCGATACTTGTGCGCTCCTTCGACCTATCCAAAAAGAAGGGCAAGGAGTGGCACGTCGAGCCCGTCTGTGAAGGGGGTGAGGTGAGCTTCGAGGTAAAGCCCGGCAAAGCAACGCGCGAAGGAACTGTGAACCGGCGGGGCGCGACTTGCGTGCATTGTGGGACACCTATAGACCTCAAGTACGTTAAGGAAGAGTCCAAGGTCGGCCGAATGAGCGCTAAGCTGATGACCGTTGTTGCCGAAGGTAAGCGTGGACGCATTTACATTGCGCCAGATTCACTCCAGATTGAAGCTGCCAAGGTTGAGAAGCCTGATGAGTACCCGACGGGCACGTTGGCGACGCATTTCACGGGTGGCTCGTGTGTGCCCTATGGACTTGATGAGTTCGACAAGCTCTTCACCAATCGTCAGCTAACAGCACTCACGACGTTCTCGACGCTCGTGGGTGAGGCGCAGGAGAAGGCGGAGGCGGATGCGGTTACCGCTGGGTTTCCCGATGATGGAATTGGCCTCGAGGATGGAGGAACAGGCGCCAAGGCATACGGCCAGGCGGTCGGGGTTTACCTGGCGTTTTCAGTCGACAGGTTGGCTGACTTTTGTAATGCTGTGTGCCGTTGGGCGCCGACAAATGAAAAGTCTATGAACGTGTTTAGCAAGCAGGCAATTGCGATGACCTGGGATTATCCCGAGGTTAATGTTTTCAGCAATTCTGCTGGAGGATATGAGGCGGTAGCATCATATATCGTCTCCTGCGTAAAGAAGCTTGTGAATTCGACCTTCCGCGGTTACGCGAATCAATTCGATGCTCAGAGTGATAACGGTATGCGAAATATTATGATTTCAACAGATCCTCCGTATTATGACAACATCGGCTATGCAGATCTCTCGGACTTTTTCTACGTGTGGCTGCGCCAATCGCTCAAGAGTACCTATCCCTCCCTGTTCGGTACCATGCTCGTGCCTAAGCATGAAGAGCTTGTCGCTACGCCTTACCGCGAAAACCGCGGAAAAGAAGGCGCACGGGCTTTCTTTGAGGAGGGGATGTTCGAGGCGTTCGAAAATGTTCGCCTCTACGCTCGCGACGATATCCCTGTAACCATTTACTACGCCTTCAAACAAAGCGAGGCTGAGATGGTCGATGAGGTCCAGTCGACGGCGTCGACTGGATGGGAGACCATGCTCTCGGCAATTATGCGTGCAGGTTTCTCGATTAATGGAACCTGGCCGTTGCGAACGGAGCAGACGTACAGGACCATTGCTTCTGGTGCTAATGCCCTCGCCTCGTCGATTGTTCTCGTATGTCGCAAGCGCCCGCAAGACGCGCCTATGGGGACGCGCCGCGAGTTCGTCATGGCGCTCAAGCGCGAGCTTGCCCCGGCGCTCGACAAGCTGCGTTCCAGCAACATCGCGCCGGTCGACCTTGCGCAGTCGGCCATCGGGCCCGGCATCGGCGTGTATTCGCGTTACTCCAAGGTGCTTGAGGCAGACGGATCTCCCATGACGGTGCGCAGCGCGCTCCAGATTATCAATCAGGAGCTCGACTCGTACTTCTCTGACCAGGATGGTGAGCTGGACCGTGAGAGCCGCTTCTGCGTAGAGCTCTACACCCAGTACGCCTTCAATGGCATCAAGTTTGGAGAGGCGGACGTTCTTGCCCGCGCCAAGAACACTTCCATCGAGGGCATTGCGGGGAAGGGTGCCCTTTTCGCGGAGAAGGGGGTCGTGCGCTTGAAGACGCGCGAGGAGATTCCGGCATCGAAGCACGAGATTAACCGGATGACGTGGCTTCTCACCCAGGATCTTACCCATGCGCTCGAAACGGGCGGCGTGGAGGCCTGTGCCAAGATTTTGAAGGACCTCATTGGCGGCGAGGCCGACCGGGCGAAGGCGCTTGCGTACCGCCTGTTCACCATCGCCGACAAGAAGAACTGGCAGTCGGAGGCCTTCGCGTACAACTCGCTCGTGACCGCCTGGCCCGAGATCCAATCGAAGGCGGCGCAGCTCGCCGCCGAGGCCCACACCCAGGGCACGCTGTTCGACTAGAGCCCGAGGAGGATACCCATGGAGAACAACAGCAACCACGACCTTATGACAAAGGGGTTCGACCGGCTTCTGGAGGCTCTCGCGCCCTACATCGTCCGCGAGTTCATACAGGCCTACGGGGCCGACTTCTGGAAGGCGGGCGTCGTCGACAAGCTCTACGACAACCAGAGGCGAGACTTGCCGACCAGCGGCAAGCCCAGCGAGCTGGCGAAGTCCCTCGACATCGCGAAGTGCCTCCTGCTGATAGAGATCAACTGGCGCGAGGTGTTCGGCAAGAAGCTGCCGCGCGACTGCAAGAACTACGTCATCGAACTCAAGGGCAAGCGCAACGAATGGGCCCACAAGGGCCTCGAAGATCTGACCGATAGCAACGCCTTCCGTGCGCTCGACACCATGAGTCGACTGGCTGAGCAGATCGACTCCGATGCAACCAATGACATCAATGCACTTTTGCGCCAAGTGCGCTACGGCAGTGTTGAGGGCTCTATAGCGGTGACCTCGAATGCGGGTGGCGGCGCAGAGGCGGCGCCAGCGCGCCGGAAGGCGCTCGAGCAGACCAAGGCGGTGCGCGGTCTGCCCAGCTGGCGCGAGGTGATGGAGCCCCACATCGACGTGGCCGAGGGGCGCTACAAGAACGCGGAGTTCGCCGCCGACCTGGCGCAGGTGGCGCGTGGTAAGGGCGAGCTCGAGTACCGCGACCCGGTCGAGTTCTTCAACCGCACCTACGTGACCGAAGGCATGAAAGGTTTGCTTGTACAATCGCTGCGCCGCGTGAGCGGGCTCGACGGCGAGCCAGTCATCCAGCTCAAGACGGCCTTCGGCGGCGGCAAGACGCACAGCATGCTCGCCCTCTACCACATGATGCGCAGCCGCTCCCGTGTGGGGCAGATCGCGAACCTGGCGGCGGTGCTCGAGGCAGCCGGGGTCTCGGACGTCCCCGAGGTGCACGTGGCCGTGCTCGTGGGCACGGCGCTCAACCCGGCCAACGCCAAGCGCCCCCAGACGATGCCCGGCATCACTGTGAACACGCTGTGGGGCGAGATGGCCTTTCAGCTGGCGGAGTCGGCCGACAAGCCCGAGCTCTACGACTACGTCAAGGAAGCCGACAAGCGCGGCGTGTCACCCGGATCGGAGGCCCTGGCGAACCTGTTCGACGCGTGCGGATGCTGCCTGGTCCTCATGGACGAGCTTGTGGCCTACGCCAAGAAACTCTACGGCGCCGACAAGTTGCCCGCGGGCACGCTCGACAACTTCATAACCTTCATCCAGGAGCTCACCGAGGCTGCGCGCGCCTCGAAGTGCAGCCTGGTCGTCGCCTCCATCCCCGAGTCCGACAACGAGATCGGCGGCGAGGCCGGCCAGCGCGCGCTCGAGCAGATCGAGCACACCTTCGGCCGCATGGAGTCGATCTGGAAGCCCGTGGGCGCCAGCGAGGGCTTCGAGGTGGTGCGCCGCAGGCTCTTCCTCAACTGCAAGGACGAGGCCGCGCGCGACGAGGTGTGCTTCGCGTTCAGCAAGATGTACGGAGAGAACGCCGCTGAGTTTCCGACGGAGTCGCGCGAGCTGGAGTACCGCGAGCGCATGGTGTCGTGTTACCCGATACACCCCGAGGTGTTCGACCGCCTCTACGAGGACTGGGCGACCCTCGAGCGCTTCCAGCGCACCCGCGGCGCGCTGCGCCTGATGGCCGCAGTCATCCACGAGCTGTGGATGAGCCGGGACCCCTCGCCGATGATCATGCCGGGCTCGTTCCCGCTTGACGTGCCGGGCGTGCGCGACGAGCTCACCCGCTACCTCGACGACAACTGGAACGCGGTCGTCGACTCCGAGGTGGACGGCAAGCAGTCGATCCCGTACCGCAACGACGGCAACAACGGCCGCTACGGCAGCCTCCTCGCGTCGCGCCGCGTCGCGCGCACCGTGATGCTGGGCAGCGCCCCCGACGTGGGCGGGCAGTCCGTGCGTGGCATCGAACGCGCGCACATCCGTCTGGGCACGGTGCAGCCCGGAGAGAACATCTCCGTGTTCAACGACGCGCTGGGCACGCTGCAGACCTCCTCTTCGTACCTCTATAGCGACGCCAACGGTAACCGCTTCTGGTACGACACGCGCCCGACGCTGCGCAAGGTCGCCGAGGACCGCGCCCAGTTGGTGAAGGACTCCGACGCGCTGTTCGAGGTGGAGGGCCGCCTGAAGAGGCTGCGTAAGGCCGATCCGTTCGCGGGCATCCACGTGTGCCCGGCTAGCACCCTCGACGTGCCGGACGACCAGTCCCTGCGCCTCGTCGTGCTGGCGCCCGCCGCGAAGCACCGCGGCAGGGCGAGCGAGAGCGAGGCCCTTAAGCTGGCGGCCGAGACGCTCGCGGGCCGCGGGACGACCCCGCGTACGTACAAGAACATGGTCGTGTTCGCCGCGGCCGATGCGTCATACTACCCGCAGATCCTGACCGCGGCGAAGCAGTACCTCGCCTGGGACTCCATCAAGGCCGACCGGGAGTCGCTCAACCTCGACGTTGCGCAGACGCGCGAGACAGAGCAGAGCGCGAGGCGCGCGGACGAGTCGCTCGACGCGAAGATCCAGGAGGCGTACAGCTGGCTCATCTACCCGCGCATCGACCTGCTCGGCGGTTCGATGGACATCGAGTGGGAGGTCGAGCACGTCGCGGGAGGCGGCGAGAGCATCGTGGCCAAGATGGCGCGCAAGCTCCTTTCCGACGAGGCCGCCATCCAAGCTTGGGCGCCGGCGCTGCTCAAGATGGAGCTCGACCGCGTCTTGTGGAAGGACTCCGACCACATCCAGGTCAAGCAGCTGTGGGAGTACCTGTGCTCGTACTGCTACCTGCCGAGGCTTTCGGGCTACGGCGTGCTCGAGGGTGCGATCACGCATGGATTGGAATCGAGGGAGTACTTCGGCATCGCCGCCGGGTTCTCGGATGGGCGCTACATGGAGCTCTCGCTCGGGGAGGCCAAGTCATTCGTCAACTCGAGCGACCTCCTCGTGAAGCCGGCGGTCGCCCAGGTGCAGATCGACGCGGACGCCGCGGCCACGCGAGCCGCCGCCGAGAAGGCTGCCGCTGGAGCAGGCGCCGCTCAAGACAGCGGCGGGTTTGACGTAGCGTTCGGTGACACCACGGCCGAGAACAACACCGACGCCGACGGCGGCACCAGCACCACGACGACCACTGAGGTCCCGTTCGTGTCCAAGAGGCGAAAGACGACGTTCCACATGGCGTCTAAGCTCGACAACACGCGCGTCAACCGCGGCATCCAGAACATCATGGAAGAGGTTGTGAGCCAGCTGAACGACATCGGCGCTGACGTGGAGCTCACGTTCGAGGTGCGCGCCCGCGTCGAGGATGGCATTCCGCCCGAGACCGTGCGCGCGGTGAGCGAGAACTGCTCGACCCTGGGCGTCGGCAACTTTGGCTTCGGGGAGTGATCGAAATGGCGATAGCTTCAGCAGAGTAGATACCCTTAACGGTGGGAGGCGGC
>ENA-OWLX01000937-OWLX01000937.1-metagenome-genome-assembly--contig:-NODE-937-length-11094-cov-3.158801_pt1 | contig 11094 bp, 8 predicted proteins | sample MGYA00245351_ERZ651106 | MGnify/ENA primary metagenome ERZ651106 (study PRJEB26857, sample SAMEA4031768) | metagenome | biome: human; feature: oral; material: saliva | place: Philippines | collected 2014 | study... | reverse complement strand
TTACAAATCAAATACAAGGCGATACGATCATCATGCATGAAGAGATGAAAGACTTCATCAAGTTATCGTTAAATACACCATATCTAATTGGTAAAGACATTACAGCCCATGGAACGACGTTATACATTCCAAGACATGAACTTGACGCATCTAGCGCGAGGTTAATTGGTGAACATAACTATCGTAATCTTGCGGTTGCCTACTTTATCGCAAATAAACTAGGTGTAAGTGATGAAAGTGTAAAGAAGGCGATTGCAAGTTTTAGACCGCTTGCACATCGATTAGAAGACTTGGGAGAGTATCAAGGAGTTCGTTTTATCAATGACTCTATTTCTACAATTGGTCAATCCTGTATCCAAGCTTTAGAATCGATTGAGAATGTCGATACTGTACTTGTGGGTGGAATGGACCGTGGCATTGAATATGATGAAGTAGAAGACTACTTACATGCACGCAAGGATGTCCACGTCATCTTTATGTATGCGACAGGAAAGCGTATCTATTCTGAAATGGAACAGAAGGGCTTACTAAGACCTGGACTATATCAAGTAGAAAATCTGGAAGAGGCTGTTGCTTTAGCAAAAAAACTAACCCGACCTCATCATGCATGTGTCTTATCTCCAGCCGCAAGTTCTTATGATCATTTCAAGAACTTCGAACATCGTGGAGATGTATTTAGAAAGTTGGCATTTGAAGAATGAAGTATAACGTTATTGATGTAGACGCAGTTAGTCTACAAGAAAAATATCATATTGGTCTTTTGAGTGCGAAACTGTTAAAGGCTTCATCTTTAGATGAGGAGGCTATTAATGAGTTATTCACTGCAGATACTGCATTAACAACTAGTAAGGCAGATTGTATTCAAAAGTGTTGTAAACGTCTATTACAGGCAAGGGAAAACAATGAAAAAGTCATGATTGCGGGTGACTATGATGCGGATGGTATATGTTCAACAACTATCATGAAGATGACCTTGATGAAATTAAAGATTGAACATGGCTATTACATTCCAGATCGAATGAAAGAAGGCTATGGATTATCTGCACATACAGTTGAGTTGGCATATCAAAAAGGATACAGCCTAATCATCACCGTTGATAACGGTGTAAAAGCACATGCGGCAATTCAAAAAGCCAACGAACTTGGTTTAGATATCATTATTACGGATCATCACCAGATTGATGAAGAGATAAACACTCCATACGTGGTTCATCCAAACTATATGGAAAGTGAGTATTGTTATCTTTCTGGTGCAGGTGTTGCTTTACAGATTGCACGCAATCTGATTGGTGATAATGATATGCAAACAGCGTTTGCATGTGTTGCGGCGATTGCGGATGTCATGCCACTATGGAAAGAAACTAGACGTATTGTAAAGCGTGGACTAGATGTGTTAAAGCAGGGTAGACCTCGTAGTTTGATTAGTCTTTTAAATCCAGGCAGTGGAGTCGATATGACTTCTATTTCGTTTTCGATTGTGCCCAAACTGAATAGTCTTGGACGTATGAGTGATCTTGCGAATGTCAACACAATGATTCCATTCTTACTTTCAAATAATGAAGAACAGATTGCACACTATGCTGCACAAGTAAATCAGATTAACGAAAAGAGAAAAGAGATCAGTTCTTCGATAAGTGAGACTGCAATTAATATGATTGCAGATGAGAAATTTCCAATCTTATATCAAGAAGATTTCCATGAAGGAGTCTCAGGTCTTGTGGCAGGACGTATCGTTTCACAACTACATCGACCAGTACTTGTCATGGCTAAGAGCCATGATACGATCAAGGGTAGTGGTAGAAGTGTACCGGGATTTAATCTTTTTGATTTCTTTAAGGATTTTGAAAATTTAGCAGCTTTTGGTGGTCATGAACAAGCAGTTGGTATTTCAGTACCTACAGATAAGTTTGAAGAGTTTTATCAACAGGCACAAGAAAAGATGGCTGAAACTGGCTATGAATATATTGAACCAGTACAGGATGCAATTCGAATTGATGTAGAAGATATTAACTTTAGTAACATCATCGATATTGAATGCTTTACACCATATCCAAAAGAGATGATTGAGCCAAATTTTGCGCTCGAGGGAATGAATGTTGTAGAGCGTAAAGAAACTGCGAAGATGGTGAAATATCTTATTGCAAATAGCAGTGGTGGTTTTGAAGCAGTACTCTACAAGAGTAGAAATCTAACTGCACCAATCTTGCCAAAACGTTTGGTTGGCAAGTTATCTATTAATAGATGGCGTAATCGGACAACCTGTCAAATGATACTCGAAGATATTGTCTGAATCTGCTATACTAAAGAATGCATATTACAAAAATTATTATGTCTGCACAGGAGGGGATTTATCATGGCATTAAAAATTGAAGATTACATTGCGTCTGTAAGAGACTTCCCAATCAAAGGAATTCTTTTCAGAGATATTACACCAATTTTAGAAAGCGCTGAAGCGTTTAGAGAAGTAACAAATCGTTTATGCGAATACGCAAAGAGTGTTAACGCAGATATGATTGTTGGTCCTGAAAGTAGAGGGTTTATTTTTGGCTGTCCAGTTGCGGTTGAACTTGGACTAGGTTTTGTGCCTGTTCGTAAACCAGGTAAGCTTCCTCGTGAAACAATCAGTTGCAAGTATGAACTAGAATATGGTTCAAATGAAGTACACATGCACAAAGATGCAATCAAGCCAGGTCAACGTGTTGTGATTATTGATGACTTATTAGCGACTGGCGGAACAGCGAAGGCTACTGCAAAGATGATTGAACAATTAGGTGGTGTCGTAGCTGGGTTTGCGTTTGTTATCGAATTATTCGGTGAAGGAATGGATGGTCGTAAAGCGCTTGAAGGCTATGATGTCTATGCAATGACTCGCCTAAGCGACAAATAAAATAGAATCGAAGAGGAATCTTCGATTTTTTGCAAAATAGTAGGAGGTGAAAATATGGCTGAACGTAAAAATCCAACAGTATCGGATGTGATGAAAGAGGCAAGCAATTATATTCGATTACCTGAAAATCTAGCTCTCATTGAGAAAGCGGCTTCGTATGCTTCTGAGAAACATGCAGGCATGTTCCGCAAGAGTGGAGAGCCATATTTTGTACACCTTGTAAATGTAGCATATATTCTTACGACACTACGTGTCGGTCCAAAGACAATTGCGGCAGGATTCTTACACGATGTGATTGAAGACTGCAATATTACACGTGAAGAGTTGGCTCAAGACTTTGATGATGAAATCGCAAGTTTAGTTGAAGCTGTTACAAAGATTGGTAATTTAAACTTTAAAGGGAAAGATGATCCAGAATATCAAGCAGCCAACCATCGTAAGATTTTTATTGCGATGGCAAAAGACATTCGTGTCATTATCATTAAACTTGTAGATAGACTGCATAATATGCGTACATTACAATACCAATCTGAAGCTTCTCAAAAGAGAATTTCAGCAGAGACGTTAGATGTATATGCACCAATTGCCCATCGTTTAGGTATTAGTTCTATTAAGAATGAATTAGAAGACTTGTGTTTCTATTACTTAATGCCAGAAGAGTACTATCATATTGCCCATCTAGTAGAAATGAAAAAGGCAGAACGTGATGCGGCTGTTAATAAGATGATTACAGACATTTCTGAAATGTTAACAAGTCATAAGATTCAATTCCGTATCTTTGGTCGTTCTAAACATCTATATTCCATTTATAAGAAGATGGTACATAAACACAAACGTTTTGATGAGATTTTAGACTTACTTGCGATTCGTGTTATAACACAATCTGAATTGAATTGTTATGAAATCCTTGGATACATTCATGCAAAATACAAGCCAATTCCAGGAAGATTAAAAGATTATATCGCTGTACCAAAACCAAATATGTATCAGTCTTTACATACAACGATTCTTGGCGAAGATGCGAAGATTTTCGAAGTACAGATTCGTACAGAAGACATGGATGCGATTGCGGAACAAGGTATTGCGGCGCATTGGCGTTATAAAGAAGGTTCTCGCTATGATGCCAAAGCTGAACAAAAGGAAATTGAAGATAAATTAACTTGGTTTAGAGATTTTGCGTTATATAGTGAAAGCGAAACCAACACATCTGCGACAGATTACATGGAGCTATTGCAGAAGGATGTCTTTGAGGCCAATGTATATGTAATGACACCTAAAGGAAGAGTTATCGACCTTCCAGCCGGTGCTACACCAATTGACTTTGCATACCGTATTCATACGGATGTTGGTCATACGATGGTTGGTGCAATTGTAAATGATGCGATAGTACCACTTACAACAGAACTACATACAGGTGATGTTGTAAATATCAAGACATTAAAGGGTACAGGTCCATCTGAAGATTGGCTTAAGATTGTTAAGACAGCACAAGCTCGAAATAAGATCCGTGCATATTTCTTAAAGAAGGAATCAGAGAAACGTGAAGAGAAGATTGAAGAAGGCGAAAAGATTCTGATAGAAGAACTTCGTAAACGTGGTGCTGATCCAAAGGAATTTATGGATCGCAAAAAGATTGATAGTATCTCAACAGGATTCCAAGTATCTAACTACAATGATTTCATGTATGCAATTGCGGTGAAGTCGATTAACCCATCTTTAGCTGCTGAACGTCTAACAAATGTAAAACAGCGTTCAACAGAAGATGGTAATTTATCACGTGTCCTCAATAAAGAGACGGTACACCGTGTTTCTAAATCAGGACTAGTCGTTCCTGGTGTTGAATCGATGAAGATGTCACTAGCGCATTGTTGTTTACCAATTTATGGTGATGAAATCATCGGCTATATCACGCGAAATGAAGGTGTTAAAGTACACCGTGTAGATTGTCCTAATATTAGAAATGAGAAAACAAAACTCATTCATGTAATGTGGGAAGATGCAGATGTAGATCGCATGTATGATTGTGACCTAAGTATCATCTGTAATGATCGTCCACACTTACTTACTGATATCGTAAATACAATCTCGCAATGTAAAGTACAACTTGATTCAATTAATGTGACTGTGAATCATGAAACATTAACTTCAACGGTTAAAGTATCAATGCGTTTAAAAAATTTAGAGCAAATGAATAACGTCTTTGCGAATATTCGTAAAGTCGAATCTGTGCTTAGCGTTGATCGTACAACACATTAAGAAAGCACTTGAGAAAAGTAAGCGTAAAGGCTATAATACAACTAAATTCAAAGAAAGAGAGTTCTTGTTAGAAGACGATAGAGCGACAATGGTATGGTGCAAGCATTGGCGGATTCTTACAGGATTGACACTCTGGAGAAGATATCCTGAAATTAGTAGGGATAAACGTATTCCACGTTACGGAAAGAGCGCATGAGAAATCATGAACTAAGGTGGTACCGCGCACAAAGCGTCCTTGGATAGGGACGCTTTTATATTTGTTTAAAGGAGGAAAGAACTATGAGTTATCAAACACCACGAGGAACTTACGACATTTTACCAGATGAGATGAATCGTTGGCATCACGCAGAAGAAGTCATTCGTGAAACGACGAAGCGTTATCGTTACCGTGAGATTCGTACACCATACTTTGAAGAAACAAAAGTATTTAAGCGTGAAAATGACTCCAGTGACATGGTAAATAAAGAGATGTATACATTTGCAATGCACGATGATTCTTATACATTAAGACCAGAGGGAACTGCAGGTGTCATCCGTGCATTCAATCAACATAAGCTATATGGCTCAATGGAGATGCCTGGTAGATTCTATTATCTTGGTGCAATGTTCCGTCATGAACGTCCACAAAAGGGAAGACAGAGACAGTTTACACAGTTTGGTATTGAAAATATCGGTGCTAAATCTCCAGAATTAGATGCAGAAACGATTGCACTAGGATATGACATTGTAAAACAGATGGGTATCTCAAGTATTAAAGTATGTATTAATACACTTGGTGATGATGCATCTAGAACTGCTTATCGTACAGCACTGAAGGAATACTTTAAACCACATCTAGAAGAGTTATGTGGAGATTGTCATCGTCGCTACGAGCAGAATCCTTTACGTATTTTAGACTGTAAAGTAGACCATGATAAAGAATGCATGCATACAGCACCAAAACTTTCGGATTACTTAAATGAAGAATCCAAGGAATACTTCAATCGTGTTCTTGCATGTTTAGATGCACTAGAGATTCCATATGAAGTTGATGATCATCTTGTAAGAGGTCTTGATTACTATACACATACAGTATTTGAAGTTGTATCCACAAGACCTGATAGTGGTGCACAGGCAACTATCTTTGCGGGTGGTCGTTATGACCACTTCGTAGAGTATTATGGTGGCCCAGAGATGTCTGGTATAGGTTTTGCGATTGGTATGGAACGCTTAATTAACTTAGCTGCTGAAGAAGGACATGACTTTGGGGATGAAAATCAATGCGATGTATATGTTATCGGTTTAGGTGATGTAGGAGCGTCTGTTTTAAAGACAGTGCAGCAGTTACGTCATGCTGGATATAGTGCAGAAGCCAATCTTGTGCAGCGTTCACTCAAGGCACAGTTTAAGAGTGTTGATCGTAACAATGCAAGATATGTAGTGATTCTTGGTGAAGATGAAGTTAAGAACAATACAATGAATGTAAAGAATATCTCTGATAAATCACAGGTGACAATCAAGCAAGAAGAATTATTAGAGACACTCAAACAATGGGAGAATAAGTAATGGAAAGAACACATGAAAATGGTACTTTACGCTTAGCGAATGCTGGCGAAAAAGTTACGTTAGTTGGCTGGGTTGCGAAGCGTCGTAACCTAGGATCACTTGTATTTATTGATTTACGTGACCGTAGTGGTATCGTACAGTTGACATTTGATGAAAGTATTGCGGATGCTGTAAAGGATGTTCGCAATGAATATATCTTGCAGGTAACAGGTACAGTTGAAAAGCGTAAGGATGCTAATCCAAAGATTGCCACAGGTGAAATTGAAATTCATGTTGAGTCTGTTAATATCGTTAACAGTGCAGAAACAGCACCAATTACAATTGCGGATGATACTGACACAAGTGAAGATACACGTTTGAAATATCGTTATCTCGACTTACGTCGTTCTGTATTACAACAGAATATGATTTTACGTCATAAGGTATGCATGGTTGCTAGAAATGTGTTGGATAAACAAGGTTTCGTAGAAATTGAAACACCAATTCTAGCAAGAAGTACACCAGAAGGTGCACGTGACTACCTAGTACCTTCTCGTATCTACAATGGTAAGTTTTGGGCACTTCCACAATCACCACAGATTTATAAGCAGTTATTGATGATTGGTGGTATGGAAAAATACTTCCAAATTGCTAGATGTTTCCGTGATGAAGACTTACGTGCAGACCGTCAGCCTGAATTTACACAGATTGATATTGAAATGAGCTTTGGTGATGAAGATACAATCTTTGCGGTTGTTGAAGACTTAATGCAAAACATCTTCAAGGAAACAAAGAACTATACATTAGAAGATCATTTTGTGCGTGTACCATGGGCAGAATGTATGAGACGCTTTGGTACAGATAAGCCAGATATGCGTTTTGGTAATGAAATTCAGGATATTACTGCTGTATTTGAAAATACAGAATTCCAGGTATTCAAGAATACGATTGAAAATGGTGGAATCATCAACTGTGTGAAGTTTGAAAATGCGGCAGATAAGTATAGTCGTAAAGGGTTAGATCAATTACAAGACTTTGTAAAACATGGCTTTAAAGCAAAGGCACTTGCATACCTCAAGATGGAAAATGATGTTCTTACAGGTTCTATCGCTAAGGTATTAAGTGAGGAAGAAAAGGCAAAGTTAATAGAGCAGTTAAATATTGTCAATAATGACTTAGTACTCGTGATTGCGGATAGTGCAAGAATCGTACAGGCATCTTTAGGTGCACTACGTGTACGTTTAGGTCATGAGCTGAATCTTATCCCAAGTGAAGCTACTTACAAGTTCCTTTGGGTAACTGACTTCCCAATGTTTGAGTACAGTGAAGAAGATGAGCGCTGGGTAGCAGCACACCATCCATTTACAGCACCAAAGGAAGAAGATGTGGATAAACTATTTACAGATCCAGGACATGTTTCTTCACGTGCCTATGACTTAGTATTAAATGGATATGAACTATTATCTGGTTCTATTCGAATTCATAGCCAAGAATTACAGACTAAGGTATTTGAAGCAATTGGACTATCACTCGAAGATGCGAAAGCTCGCTTTGGTTTCTTCTTAGATTCTTTCCGCTATGGAACACCTCCACATGGTGGTGTAGGTATTGGTCTAGAACGTTTAATTATGGTATTAGCTGGCACAGATAACATCCGTGATGTAGTAGCGTTCCCAACAACAAATAGTTCCTTTGACTTAATGAGTGAGGCACCAAATGTTGTTGATAAGAAACAATTAGATATTTTAGGTATCGAAATTTCAAAACAAGAAAAATAAAAGTGTCAAGACTATTCTTATTTCCCTCTGGTGCTATAATACATGTGCCGGAGGGAACATATTTTTCCTACAATATGATATAAGGGAATTCTGATTGCGTAAGATGGAGTGAAAACTCGTTACGAGCGAGGATCCAGAAGTTTTACCAAGAGTACCCACCTCTACAGAAGAGGGAACTATATCTACCTTCGGTCTTAAGTTTAGATTAAGTCAGTTTTAAAACTGGCTTTTTTTGATAGAATAGAAGGTGTTGAAGGAGGAATTCAATGATGAAGAAGTTAATGATGCTTGTTCTATGTGCATTCATGCTTGGTTGCACTCCAAAGGAACAATACAAATTAGACTATGTAACAGATGGTACAATCTCACAGTTTACAGAGATTACAGACAAGAATCCATCCATTAAGGAGATTTCATTACCATCCGCTATTACATTCTTTGAAAATAAATATTCAGGTGTAATGGTATTTGCGAAACCTGACTCACGTTATAGTCAAAAAGCATTTGCAGTATTAAACCAAGCAGCAAAAGATGCTGGGGTTACTGTCTACTATGTAGACGTAAGCAGAAAGTTCTACAAGACAGATGAAGAGTTTATGCAGTATCGTGAAAAGGTTGAAGAGTTTATTGACGTAACATACTTAGAGAATCAAAATGGTGGAACATCCCTATATATTCCAGATGTTATGGCGATAAAAGATGGTAAAGTTGTAGATTTCCACGTTGGTGTTTTGGAAGACTATGATATCGATGTAAATCCAGAAATGACAGAAGAACAGTACAAAAAGATTTACAACATCTACGCTGATTTAATCAAATTGGCAACTGCAAAAGATACAGCTAAATAAAACACTGTTTTAGCCGTTGCAAGCATGTACAAAACACGTTAAAATAACAAGGTACATGAAGAATAGGTGGTGTAATTTATGGAATTTTGGAGTTCATTAGGATTCTTCATTGCTGGCGGATTAATCGGCGCAATCGTAACATTCTTCTTAACAAGAAAATATTTCGAAAAGCAGCTTAAGGAAAATCCACCAATCAATGAGAAGATGGTTCGTGCAATGTTTATGCAAATGGGACGTAAGCCAAGTGAGGCACAGATTCGTTCCGTTATGAAATCCATGAATCAATAAAAGAAGTCTTAGGACTTCTTTTTATGTAGACAGTGACATAGAAATAAACAAATGACAGCTTATTTATAAAACAATGTTAGTCGATTGTTTTTCGTTGTAAAAAAATCATGGAAAAATAGCGGAGAATAGTGTATTTGTTGCGCAAATCTCTATTATTTCATATGTTTTAGTTTTATAATATATAGAGGTATTATGAAGGAGGACATATGAGTACTGAAAACAAAAAAGTTTTCGAAGCTATGGATGGTAATACCGCAACTGCCCACGCCGCGTATGCTTTTACGGAAGTAGCCGGTATTTATCCAATTACACCGTCATCACCAATGGCGGAGAATGTTGATGCATGGTCAACAGCAGGTCGTAAGAACGTGTTTGGAGATCGTGTTAAGGTTGTGGAAATGCAGTCTGAAGGTGGTGCTGCCGGAGCAATTCACGGTGCATTACAGGCTGGTTCTTTAGCTACAACATTTACAGCTTCACAGGGTCTATTATTAATGATCCCAAATATTTACAAGTTAAAGGGTGAAATGTTACCAGGAGTTATCCACGTAGCAGCTCGTACTTTAGCTACACACACATTAAGTATCTTCGGTGATCACTCTGATATTTATGCTTGTCGCCAAACAGGTATTGTTCAGATGTGTTCCCACTCCGTACAGGACTGTATGGATCTTGCTGGTGTTGCACACTTGGTTGCGATTGACCAACGTGTACCAGTAATGCATTTCTTTGATGGTTTCCGTACATCACACGAAATCGATAAGATTGAAGTGATGGACTATGACTACTTAAGAAGCTTAATCAACCAAGAGAAGTTAGAAGAGTTCCGTGCATTAGCACTAAACCCACATACAAACCCAGTTGTTCGTGGTGGTACACAGAACGATGATATCTTCTTCCAGGCTGCAGAAGCTCAAAATAATCACTTCGCAAATATTCCAGCTGTAGTAGCTGATTATATGAAGAAGATTTCTGAGCATACAGGACGTCACTATGCACCATTTACATATGTAGGTGCTCCTGATGCTGAACGTATCATTATCGCTATGGGTTCTGTAACAGATACAATTACAGAAACAATTAATACACTCGTTAAGAGAGGCGAAAAAGTAGGTTTAATTAAGGTTTACTTATACCGTCCATTCTCTGTTGAGTTCTTGAAGTCTGTTCTTCCAGCAACTGTTAAGAAGATTGCTGTATTAGACCGTACAAAGGAACAGGGTGCTCGTGAACCATTATTCTTAGATGTTGTATATGCTTTACGTGATCTTAAGGATCTAACAATCATTGGTGGACGTTATGGTCTATCTTCTAAGGATACAAACCCATCTCATATCAATGGCTTATTTGAAGAATTAAAGAAGGATTCTCCAAAGGAAGAGTTCACAATTGGTATTGAAGATGACGTTACAAATCTTTCTATTGAACCAGTTGATATCACAGTTGATGCAGACTATACATCATGTATTTTCTATGGTTTAGGTTCTGATGGTACTGTAGGTGCTAACAAGTC
>ENA-OWLX01000929-OWLX01000929.1-metagenome-genome-assembly--contig:-NODE-929-length-11137-cov-7.763490_pt1 | contig 11137 bp, 9 predicted proteins | sample MGYA00245351_ERZ651106 | MGnify/ENA primary metagenome ERZ651106 (study PRJEB26857, sample SAMEA4031768) | metagenome | biome: human; feature: oral; material: saliva | place: Philippines | collected 2014 | study... | reverse complement strand
GCGGGGCGTGGCTCGACGAGCAGGTGGACTCCGTGCTCGCCCAGGTGGGCGTGGAGGTCCGCCTCGTCGTGTCCGACGACGCGTCGAGCGACGGAACGCGCGCGCACTTGGAAGCGCGTGCTGCGGCCGACCCTCGGATCACGGTTCTGCCCCAGCGCGACGGTACCCCCGGCGTCACGGGCAACTTTCTGCACCTCTTCACGACGCACGCCCCCGACGGTTCCTACGTCGCCTTCACCGACCAGGACGACGTGTGGCACGAGGACAAGCTGAGTTCCCAGCTGGCCCTCATGGCCGATCGCGGGGCTGACGTCGTGTCGTCGAACGTCATGTCCTTCCAGTGGCTGCCCGGCGGGGCGGTGGGGGAGCGTCGCCTCATTCGCAAGTCGCAGCCCCAGCGCGCCTGGGACTTCCTCTTCGAGGCCGCGGGGCCCGGCTCCACCTACGTCTTCAGTCCGAAGGCCCATGAGGCCCTCGTGCGAGTGCTGAGTGGCCTCGACTACAGCGAGATTGGCGTGCACGACTGGTACGTGTACGCGCTGGCCCGCTCCATCGGCCTCACGTGGGTGATCGGCGAGGAGCCGACACTCGAATATCGTCAGCACGGCGGCAACGTGCAGGGCGCAAACTCCGGATCCGGGGCGCGCGACGCCCGCATGGCCAAGCTTCGCAACGGCTTCTATCGCAACCAGTTCATTCTGACTGCCCGCACCGCCCAGGAGGTCGGCACGTTCGACGAGTGCCGCGCGCGCCAGCTGCGCGCCATCCTGCGCGAGCTCGAGGGGCAGGGCGTCGCCTCGAGGCTCCGCTTCGCCCTGCGCTGGCGGCAGATTCGCCGTGACCGCATGGAGGGCCTCAAGCTCGCAGGTGCGCGCCTCCTGGGCGTGTGGTGACCTTCTACCTCTGGTAGGTCACGAGGCCTCCATCCACGTCCTCCGTCGCCAGGATCTGCGTGAGCCTGTCTGGCGAGACGGCGTGCGGATCAATGATGACGACAGAGCGTCCCTGCATCCACTGATCCAACACCTGGCCCGCGCCCGTGCGCGCGTCCCACAGGAGCGCGACGCGGCGACCCTCAACCGGTGCCGACGGGTGGGTTCCAGCCAGTGCCTCGTCGCGGGCCTGGAGGAGCAGCGGGGGAGTGTCGACGACGAGCGCATCCGGCTGCGTGGCGATTTCCGCGAGGCCGTCGAGAGCCCCGTCCAGCGGACCGTCCCATGCGAACGACAGGTACTGGGCGGGTTGCGCCAGTACGTGCGCCCCGGCGTCCAACGCGTCGGATGCTTCGGACCCGAGAGTATTGGTGACGAAAAGGTCTCCGGGGAGGGGGCGTCGTGTATCGAGTACCTCCCATCCCATCGCGCGCGCGGCGATCTGCCAGAGGGTGTCCTGCCAGGGCTGAAGAGTCGTGTAGATGCGAGTTGGTGTCGCTTCGCCCGTGTCGAACAGATCGGCCGCAAGTTCGTTTGTCAGGTAGTTCGCTATCTTCGCTAACCACCGGCTAACCACGGGTCCTCCCAGTTCAACCCGCTCCTGGCCGTATTGGGTAAGTGCTGGACCTGACCATCCGTTAATCACTGTGATACAGTGGGTGAGCCTGCTCATAGTTTCAAAGGACTTATTGTTCATGGTTTCAAGTATATCGAAGGTCCCAGGCGACCCAAGTACTTAGTAACTGTGAAGTCCTTGAAATAGGGCATTGTTTTACCGTTGGGTCAAGTGCTACGGGAAAGGTCTCAATATCGCGAAACGGCTTGACTTCCGGCAATGACACGCGTGTAATTCTCGTATTGATCGATTCGTTATAAGGAGCTCCCGCAATGTGGAACATCTTCGGTGACGGACCTCTCGAGTGGTCCGAGGACGCCGATGCGGCGCTGTACGCCCGCATTGACGGCCCCCTTGCGTGGCAGCAGCACGCTCTGTGCGCGCAGACGGATCCTGAGGCGTTTTTCCCTGAAAAGGGCGGCTCCACTCGCGAGGCAAAGGCTGTTTGTCAGGCCTGCCAGGTGCGCGAAGAATGCCTGGAATACGCGCTAGCTAACGACGAGCGCTTTGGAATTTGGGGCGGCATGTCCGAGCGCGAGAGGCGGCGCCTGCGCCGTATGGCCGGTTGAGTCCGACGCAGCGCTCCGTCGGTGCGATCCTTGTCACAAGGGGAGAGGCGCCGCTCACCCAGTCCGTACTGCGGGCCATCGAGAATCAATCGGTGGCTCCGCATTCGTTGACCATCATCGACGTCGCAGGGCGTCACGTCACTCCTTTCCCCGCTGATCGAGTACCCGACGGTGCTGAGCTCGTCCGCGTCGGTCGTGCCCGCAACCTCGGCGATGCGATCCGTCGTGCTCAGGCGCAGGGTGCCCCCTTCACCTCGGAGCAGTGGTGGTGGATCCTGCACGAGGACAGCGCCCCCGAACCCGAGTGCCTCGACGAACTCATTCACGCCGCCGCCGTCGGTAGGACCGTCGGAGCTGTCGGCGTCAAGCAGATGAGCTGGGATGGCAGCCGCCTCCTCGAACTCGGAATCTTCGCCACGGCCAGCGCCCGCCGACTTGAGCGCATTGGCGATGACGACATCGACCAGGGCCAGCACGATGGCACGAGCGACGTCCTCGGTGTCGGCACCGCCGGTCTGTTCATCAGTGCCGAGGCCTACGAGGCCGTCGGCGGATTCGATCCCGCGCTCGGCCCCTTCGGTGACGGCCTCGACATGGGACGGCGTCTGCACCTCGCCGGCTATCGCGTGATCGTGGCCCCCAAGGCGCGCGTGCGTCACGCCCGCGTCTCCCTCTACTCCGGCCTCGATGCTGCTTCGGAGACGGACCATAGCGAACCGACGGGGGATGTCTCCGACGCCCTCGTCGATGGGGGCGACGCGACCGATGGATCGTTCCGCAAGCGCCGCTATGCGCAGATGTACAACTGGTGCAAGGCCGTGCCCGCCCTCCTCCTGCCGTTCCTGGCGCTGTGGCTCCTCGTGTGGAGCCCCGCCCGCGCCCTGGGGCGTATCCTGACGGGCCGAGCCTCGCTGGCTCTACCCGAAATCGGCGCCCTCGTGTCCCTGATTGGTGCGACCCCGCGTCTGCTGGCGGGACGTGCGCGCGCGGCTCAGTCGCGCCGCGTTCCCCGCTCGGCCCTCCGTGCGCTTGAGACGGCTCCCGGCTTGCTGCGCAAGGAACCCGCGGGCGTGGACGAAGACGAGCATGGAGAACGGATCGATCCGCTTGTCGTCGCCTCGATGCGGCGCTACCGCGCCCGCTCGGCATCGACTGCCCTCGGGCTCCTCATCATGACTGCCGCCATGGCAACCATGCAGTGGTGGGGTACGGCGACCGGCCTCGTCGGAGGTGCCTGGGTGTCCCTGCCCTCCTCATGGTCCGAGCTGTGGGGAGCCGCGTGGTCCGCATGGATTCCGGGCGGCGACGGATACGCTGGCGGGGCCGACCCGCTGACGATCCTCATGGCGATTCTCAGCGCTCCGTTCGCGCCCATGGGCGTTACCCCGGGAGCGCTCGCCACCTTCCTGCTGGTCGCGTCGACGCCAATTGCCGCGATGCTGGCGTGGATTCCCTCGCGCGCGCTCACCTCGTCCCTGCGCGTGCGCTTCCTCGTGTCCCTTGCGTGGTCTTTGGCCCCCTCTCTGCTCATGAGCGCCACGCACGGCGTTCTCGCCGCGACGCTCGCACACGCAGCTCTGCCGGTGTTTGCCGCATACTGCGTGGGCCAGCCGAAGCCTCTGCTGGTCGCCGGTGCCGGCGGCGTCGATGAGGCCCCGCTGCGCCCCCGCGGAATCAACGGCGGATGCGCGGCTCTCGCCCTCGTCGCCCTGGCCTGCTGCGTCCCCTGGATGCTCCCGCTGGGTGCGGCTGCGCTGGCGTGGCGCTCGCGTCGTTCTCTCCTCGCAGCGCTGCCCGCCCTCGTCCTCCTCGTGCCCACCTACGTCTCGATTGCGGCGCGTCCCACGGCCTGGCCCGCGCTCGCCTCGACGAGCGGAGGAGTCCACGCCTACACGCGCTCCGACTCGTGGATGGCGATGCTCGGCATGCCCGCCGCGCCGTCAACGCCGCTTGAGGCGGTTGCGCTGTGCATTATCGGAGCCGGCGTGATTGCCGCCGCGGGCATCGCTCTCCTGCGCCTGCGCACTCGCTTCGCCGCACTCGCCTTCTGCGGAGCCCTCGTGTCCGCAGCGGCCGGCTGGGCTGCCTCGCAGATCGGCGTGGGAATCTCCGGCGCCTTCGTCGCAAGCGCGTGGACCGCCCCTGCGCTGTCCCTGTCCTTCGGTGCTCTGCTCGCGCTCGCCGCCCGATCCGGATCGGGAGGCGAAAACGCGGCCGAGGCCTCGCGTCCCGCATGGGATGGATCGCGTCCCTTCGCCGTGCGAGCGCTCGGCGCCCTGACCGCGCTTGTTCTGGCAGGAGCAGGAGGAAGCGTGGCTGCCTCCTCCTTTGCCGCCCGCAGCGATGCGGCGGACACCCCGACCTTCACGCTCGCGCAGCGATCGACCGTTTCTCCGATGTCCTCGCCGATCGTCTCCGCCGTCGCCGCGCAGGCCCAGCGCTCGACGCGTGCGGGGCGGATCCTCGTCCTTGACGGCGATCCCACGAACGGTACGGTGAACGCGTCCCTGTGGCGCGGCTCGGGCCCCTCCCTGACCGATGGCTCGCCGGCAACACGGGCCCTCGCCCTCGCCCAGGCGCGCTCCGGGGCTGCGGAAGGAGTCCTGAGTGACCCCGCAACCGCGTCGCTCGCCCAGGCGGCCTACACCCTCGTCGTCTACCCCGACGACGCAACCGTGGCGACCCTGGCAGCCCACAACATCGACACGATTCTTGTGCCCCTGGGTGCCAGCGGAGCACAGGCCCTCACCTCCGGGCTCGACCGCGCCTCCGGCCTCGAAAAGGTCGGCGACACGAATTCGGGAACAGTCTGGCGCGTGCGCCCGAACGGCGTGACCCCTTCGCGTGTGCGCGTCGAATCTGCGTCCGGCGTGACCACCCCGGTCGGTGGCAGCCAGCTCAGCGTCAGTGGTGACGTCGATGCGAGCGGCACCCTCGTCCTCGCCGAGCGCGCTGACTCCGGATGGCGCGCGTCCGTCGATGGGACCGCCCTGGCCGCCACGGAAGCAGCCGACGGATGGTCTCAGGCCTTCGAGATGCCCACCTCAGGGCACCTGACGCTGACCTACGCCACGTGGTGGATCATCCCCTGGCGGATCGCCTCCGGCGTGTGCCTGGTCGTCGCCGCAGCAAGCGCCCTATCCGCGTGGAGGAAGAGATGACGAAGCGCCCAACCAACTCTCTGACGATCCTGATGGGAGCGGGGATCGCCGTGGCGGCCACGGCCTCCGCGTCCATGTGGGTGTCGTCAGCTCCGGCTACGGTGGACGGCGTCCCGCAGAGCGCGCACCCCTCCCAGGTCCAGCTCGCTTGCCCCTCAGGAATCGTCGACCCCTTTGAGACCACGAACGTCGCGTCGGGCACCACCTGGTCCTCGCTGTCCACGGCTCCCGTGTCTCCCGCACCCGCTTCCGTCACGGGGCAGGGCGGCGTCATCCCGACGGCCCTCACCCTCGCCGGCCAGGGCGGCGGCGAGCTCGCCGGCCTCAGCGCTGTCGGCTGCGCGGCGGCTCGCACGTCCCAGTGGATCGCGACCGGCGCGACCACCGCGGGTGCCGACATGGTCCTCATCCTGTCCAACCCCGGCCCCACAGCCTCTGTCGTCAGCATCGATGGGTACGGCGCGTCGGGCCCGCTCAACGCCGCACCGCGTCAGGTCACGGTCCCGGCACATTCCTCGGCATCGATCCTGCTCGCCGGGTGGTTCCCCGACGAGAGCGCGTTGGCCGTGCATGTGCGCGCAGACGGGGGAGGGGTTGCTGCCTGGGCGCAGGCCTCTCTCATGAACGGTGAAATCCCGCAGGGAACCACCCTGGCATCCGCGGTCGTCCCCGCGACCACGCAGACGATCCTCGGCGTGGACCCGAAGGGAACCTCCCTGCTGCGCCTCGCCTCGCCGTCGGGAGAAGCCCACGTGAGCGTCTCCGTCGCCGATTCGACCGGCGTACACCCCCTGGCTGGCGGCGAGGCGACGGTCGCCGAAGGGACGACCCTTGACATGCCCCTCGACGGCGCGTCCAGCGACTCCACCCCGATCACGCTCATCGTGACCTCCGACCACGAGGTCGTGGCTCAGACGACGACGATCACCCTTGGTGCGCCCTGGGCCGAGCGAGCGAGCGCCTGGATTATGCGGTCCAATGCGACTCCCGCCACCGCCCTGACGGAAGCGACCATTCCTGGCGCCACCCAGATCGAGGGCATGGGGCGCCAAGTTCTCTCCACGACGCCTATCCGCGCCACCTCCCTGGCAACCAATTCGGGCGTGACCAACGTGCGTGCGAGCCTCCTGCTCTACGCACCCGCGCCCACCCAGGCCTCGTTGAACGATCAGGGCAGCGCCTCATCGGATGCCCCCAGCCCGAGCGCAACCCCCGACATCTGGGCCTCGCCCTCACCGAGCGCCGGGCAGTCCGGGACGAGCCAGTCCGGCGACGAGGAGGATGCGCAGTCGAGCGGTACGTCCGCCTCCACGCCGGGAGCGGTCGCCGTGCGCGTGGGCGGGCGCACCGTCTACGTTGCGCCGGGGATCCCCACCCTTGTCGATCTGCCCGACAATGGCACAACCCTCAGCGCGGACTCCCCGATTCAGGCCGCTGTTGTCGTCTCTGCGGACACGGCCGTGGGGCGCATGACAACGACGTGGAACGTGGGCACGGAAGGCATCAGCGCCGTCAGCGGTGCCATCCGCACCACCAACTGAAGCGCCTCTCAGCGCATCGCGTCGTCGATCTCGTCCGGCGGCAGCGCCAGGATGTGGCTGATGCGCTCGATCAACACCCTGCGCGTCATGAGCGCGACCTCCTCCGGGGCGCAGCGCAGCGTGACCGGCAGTCGATAGACGACGATACGATCGCGCAGACCGCGACGCCGATCCGCCGGGAAAATGCGCGCGACGACGACGTTGTGGGACTCCCAGGGCGCAGGATTCGACGGGGGAACATCCTCGACCCCGAACTCGATCGTGGTCACCTGCGGCCATCGTCGAATGAGCTCTGTGACGAGCTCACCGACCATCAGATCGAAGTCCTCACGCCGAGTCCTCCACGCCGGAGTCCCCGGGAAAAACAGGGGACCGCGCGGACCGCGACCGTGGCGGTCACGACTCGAGACATGGCGGCGCGTAGGAAACACCCCCTCAGGGTAGGCGTATGGCGCGCCGAAGCGGGCGATACGGGCACAGAGTGTCGTACTCTTAGGGGCGTGATTGCCCAACGCCACTGCTCCAAGCCCGGCTGCTCCACGGTCGCCGTCGCCACCCTGACATACGACTACCGCGACTCGACGGTCGTTGTCGGTCCTCTTGCGACTGTCGCCGACCCTAACTCGTACGACCTGTGCGACGAACACGCGCATAACCTCACCGCGCCGCTTGGCTGGCAGGTCGTCCGTCTGGCAACCACCTTCGAACCCGCTCCGCCCTCGGGGGATGACCTGGCGGCGCTCGTCGATGCCGTGCGCAGGGTTGCCCAGGAGGCTCAGGCTGCCCCGGCGCAGCCTCAGGAGACCCGCAAGCCGACCACCGGGCCGTTCGGGCCCGCACGTTCCGTGGGGACCCCCGACACGTCGAGTCCGCTCGACCCGTCGAGTCCCTACGCGCGACGCCGCGCCCAGTTCACCGTCGTCGACGGCACGGACACCGAGGGAACCGACTAGGGGCTACAGGCCGAAACGAGGCTGCGTCGCCTCGTGGAAGCGGGCCTGGCCGCGCGAGCGGCGCTCAGCCTCCCGACCCCAGTCGCGATCCCTGCGAGCCACCAGCACGGCCGCGATCACAACCTCCGGGTGGAGACCATCCGGCAGAGGCGTCTGCACGCGACGCGAGAGGCGCTGCGCGAGTGAGACGGCGACCTGTGCTCGCACGTCCGTCTTCAACGAGCGATTCGACTGCAGGAAGGCGCGAGCCTCCGCGACGAGGGCGTCGTCGAGGGGGAGGATCGTCGCGGTGCGCGCCCAATCTTCGAGGCCCGGCGGCAGCACGAGGGGCGGGTAGAACACGGAAGCGCCCTGCGAACACACCATCGTCCCGGCCGCCAGATCGCCCAGGCGCTTGCCTTTTGAGCTCATGATCTCCGCGAGTGCCGCCAGGCCGCCAAACGTCCCCCAGTTCTCCAGAATGCCCGTTGAGACGCGCACCGCGCTATGGCGGGCGGTGATCGCACCGCCGTCGTCGCGTACGACCCGTAGGTTAAACGCCCACTTCCCGAAGGAACGCCCACGCGTCGCGATCTCGACCACGAGCGGCAGGAAAAACATCGTTACCGAGAGGAATCCGACGATGATCACGCGCTGGATCGACGCGGACGGCGAGGTGAACCTGGCGGCCATCAAAAACAGCACCAACGTGCACAGGAAGTAGATCGTCGCATCCATGACGGCGGCGGCGAAGCGCTCCGGAGGTGAGGCCGGCGTCATGTCCAGGGTGACTGCCTCGCCAGTGTGCACAAAGTCGTCTTGAATGGCGCTCGATTGACTGCGTTGCGTGCTCATATATGACACGCTAGTCCAATGGACATTGATGTGCTGCGGGTAAGTGGCGAAACGGAATGGAAACGGCTGGAACAGCTGACGCGTCAGCGCTCGCTGTCAGGCGACGAGATCGATGAATTCGACCGTCTCTACCGTTCGACCACGACGGACCTGGCGCGCGTACGCACGCTTAACCCCGATCCCGACGTGATTGCTGAGCTCTCGCGTATCCTGTCCGCCGCGCGCGGGCGTCTCGCGGGCACCGGAGGGCTGTCCGGAGCCGTTATCGCGCGTTTCTTCACAGTGTCCCTACCGCTGACGCTCTACCGGATCCGTTGGGTGATCGTGGCGGTGATGGCAGCGTTTATCGCGATCGCCGGCGTCCAAGCGCATTACCTGATGAGTCACCCGGACGTCATGAACGAGCTCGGTACCCCCGAGCAGCTGAAGTACTACGCGCAGAGCGCGTTCGTGGAGTACTACCACCAGGACACGAACGCGGAGTTTGGCCTGTCGGTGTGGGCTAATAATGCCTGGATTGCCCTGGTGGGCGTGGCCACGGGGATCACGGGAGTCTACCCGCTGAAGATCCTATGGGAGAACGCCACGAGCATCGGCACGTCAACGGCCATCGTCTTCAGCTACGGCGGAGTCTGGCACTTCTTCCGTTTCATCCTGCCCCACGGACTTCCCGAGCTGACTGCCGTCTTCATCTCGATCGCGGCGGGCCTGCGCGTCTTCTGGTCGCTGCTCGTGCCCGGTCCGATGACGCGCTTCCAGGCCGTCGGACAGGCGGCTCGTGGCGCGATGACGGCTGCGGCGGGCTGCGCCATTCTCCTGGCCGGCTCCGGCGTCTTGGAGGGTTTCGTGACGCCCTCTGACCTGCCTGACGCCGTCAAGATCACCCTCGGTGCCCTCATGACGGGGGCCGTGTGGGCATACATCCTCATCCTCGGGCGGCGCGCGCACCAGGCGGGCGCCAGCGCCGACGTCGGCGTTGACGCCGGCTACTACCAGCCCGTCTCGGGGTGAGGCTCACGCGGCGTTAACGCGCGCGAGAAGTGGGTCTGGCTTAGAGTCGGCCGCTCTTCTTGAGTTCGATGTAGCGGTCCGCCGTCCGAGCGGGAAGCAGGCCCGCCGAGGCGCGCACGGTCAGCGCGCCGGCCAGGCGAACGTCGGTGGCTCCCGCCTCGTCAGATCGTTCTGCGAGGGAGGCGGAGGCTGCAAGGAACACCTGCTCGGCGTCCTCGCGGCCTGCCCGCGCTCGGATTTCGTCTGGGTCGGTCGCCGATGCAACCAGCACCGTGTGGCGGTCGCTCAGGCGTGCCAGCGCGTCGGTGAACTCGGTTTCCATGCCGGCCGGCGGAATCTTCGTTGCGATAACGACGAAGGCGGAATGATGCACGGTCTGCTCGACCGTGCTGACCATTTCCGACCAGTCGGTGACGTCGAGGCGGGGCGAAATATCCGTGAACGTGTGGGCCAGGGTCTCGATGACCTTGGCTCCTCGGACGCCGGACACGCGTGCGCGGACAGCCGAGTCGAGGACTATGAGGTGCACCTTGTCGCCCGCTCGGTCTGCCAGGGCAGCGAGAAGCAGGGCAGTTTCGATGGAGGAATCGAGGCGCGGGGCGCGTCCCAGCGCGATCGAGTCGACCTCTTCGTGCTCGGGGGCTCCGAGCAGGGCCGAGGAGGCGCGCCCGCAGTCCACGACGATCACGACGTGGCGGTCGCGTTCGGGCCTCCACTGGCGCACCATCAGTTCCGTCGAACGGGCGGAAGCTCGCCAGTCGATGTCGCGCGGATCGTCGCCCACGACGTAGGAGCGCAGGGAGTCGAACTCGGTTCCCGCGCCGCGCAGTGTCGTCGGTGTGGTTCCTTCGAGCTCGTGGAGGCGCGCCAGGCGCGAGGGTAGTAGGACGCGCGCCTTGAACTCGGGGAGCACCGACAGGGAGAGGGGAGCGGACAGGCTCACCTGGCGCGCTCCCAGATGCAGGGGACCCCACGAGCGAATGGAGACTAAGTCGGCTTGGCGGGTGCCGCGCCGGTTCGGGGCGAGCACCGTGGAGATGCGCTCTGAGGTGCCCGGGCGTACACCCACTCGCTGGCGCGTCGGCGACGGGTTGAGGGAGGGGGGCCACGCGTCGCGCACGTCCAGGTTCATGTGGCGCTTCGTCGTGTTCGTCAGCCGCAGGCGAGACTCGGTGGTCTGGTCAGCGCGAATCGGCCCGGTCACGTCACGGCTGAGACGCAGGGTGCGTGGCGAGGGCGCGGCGAAAGCATCGAGGAGGCATACAGCCACGACGAGGCCGCACCACGCCCACGCGAGAGCGCGGGACGGGGCGAAAGCGAGGGGGATGAGCCCGACCAGTACGAGGAGCGCGCTACGCGCCGAAATCACCACGGGGGACTCAGCGGGGCACGGGGGTGGCCGCAAGGACACCGGCGATGACGTCCGTGGCGGTAACGCCCTCGAGGTTGGCCTCGGCGCGTAGACCCAGACGGTGGGCGAGCGTCACGGGAGCCATCGTCTTGACGTCGTCGGGGGTGAC